>Ga0272442_10002411_pt1 | contig 27182 bp, 18 predicted proteins | sample SSMForm2O_FD_200262 | JGI IMG/M metagenome (GOLD analysis project Ga0272442, IMG submission 200262) | Marine sediment archaeal communities from Little Sippewissett salt marsh, Falmouth, MA, United States - SSM-Form-2O | ecosystem: Environmental > Aquatic > Marine > Wetlands > Sediment ... | reverse complement strand
GTCGATAAAGTTCGGATCAAGCTCGGAAATCGTCGTGACTTCCGGAGTGTAGGCAAGCCAGCCGCTGTACGGGCTCTGCTCGATCACCGTGATCGAGGAGATATTCAACTGGGCATTACCCAGGTTCTCCAGACGAACAATCGTGTCTTTCTGAATACCGGGCTTGGTCCAGGTCGGATCGCCGATATCCATCGGGTTGACCACCAGCACCGGATTCGGAACCGGTTCCACGCACGGAACCCGGAACCACTTCACCGGGTTGGTCATCCATACCCCGGCATCCTGAGTACATCCGCCCGGGTGCTTGTCGTTGATATACAAGACATCAAGATAGTAATCGCCGGCATATTCGCCTGACGGGTCGACAACCGGTACGCCGCTGAAATCACCGTCGGTTACCTGCATGCCATAACGTGACATCGACGGCCACATATCGGCATCGCATTCCAGCGTACCGCCCATAGACGGAGCGGAGTCGCACTGCGAGGTATAGGAGTTGGTCAGATTACGAGCGATATCCCAGTTCAAACCGTCATTGCTGGAAACCGAGATATACAGTTCGCCGTTGGCCGTCCCCGACGCCTCGCTGTTGACAAACGCCCGGTTGTGACAGTCGTCATCGATACCGTTGGCGATATCGTTGAACTGCACGAACAGGGCGTAGAATTTGCCGTCGCACTCGGAGATCTGCATCTTGACAATGCTCATCTCGTTCCAGGCACCGCCATGACACCACGGACCGGATTCCGGCGGATCCCAGTTGGCATCCTTGATCACACGAACCTTGTCGGAGTTGTCATCCCAGTGGAACAGACGACTGCCAAAGAAGTGTTGGTACAAGCCCAAACCACCGTTCGGATCGGGGGCGGTTTCGCGGGCACTCCAGATGACATGAAGCACATGATCGTCCCGGCTGATTAACGCGGAGATATCACCGTGCGCAACCCAGCCGGATTGTGTGGAGTCCCATTTGGAAGCATTGAATTTCTGTCCCCAGGTGGCGCCCATATCGTTGGATACCTGGTAGTATACATCATTGACGCGTTGGAGGCCACGGTTGACTGATTCGCCGCTACCCGCGACTTCCGGTGGGTTGGCCGTCCAAACAATTGCCACCTTGGGACCATCGCGATCCGAGGTTACAACCTGTGAAAGGACGCAACTGGTATCGACCACATGCGGGAGGCTGTCCCACACACCGGCAATACCACCAACGTGACGGAAATAGTGGATGTACTGATTGGTCGGCGGATCCGAACCACGCAGGTTTTCCTGAGCCACAACATGCACCACCGTATCACCACCGTTTACCTGATAATCCACGTATGGCCACTCAAAATCGCTGGTATCGGCGGCATACTTGAAGGCAACAGAGTCCGGTAGTCTTGTTTGATAGGGTGAGAAAAATCCGCCCAGCGGCGAGAAGTCATACCAAACCGTCGACTGGTAACCGGCACCCTGGTCATGGTGGTTGCAGATTACCACGCGCCCGTCCGCGGCCACATCCAGACCGACATAACCGGAGTAGTTGACACCACCACCGAGACGCGGATGAACATCTGTGCCGCCATCCGGGCCTTTAAAGGTCAGGTCGGCAAAAACCGCATCCCAGACTTCATAGGCGGTGCCACGATCGCCGCCCGCGGTATAATCCGATTGCACCATCCAGGTAAAGTGCACGTTTTGTGAACCACGCCAGTCAACCTGACGCTGGGTACGGCAGTTGTGCTGGTAATCATAAGTGGTTGTCCCGACGATCAAACCGGGGGACAGCGAAGCACCTGACAGATCGAACCCGAGACTGCGTCGGTCTGAGGTTCGGTCCGGATTGACGTAATTTAGAATTCGTTCGCCCCCCACCAATTTTGATATCGGTGCGGATCCGATTTTGACCCGGTGCGTTTGTTTTTTATCGGCGGCATTCATACCTATCGCCGACGCGGCCAGAAAGGCAATTATGATCAGGGTGAGGATACTCATTGCCGATAATTGTTTAATCATGTTTTTTATTCCTTTCAGAACGGAAATGATGAGTTCCCAACATCGTCCCAGAACATGCGGGATAAGCAGGCCCGGGGCCCTCTGTCATTCATATTAGTGTTTGCTTGTCTGCTAAATGATCTACCCTTTACACCTCCCTTCACAATACCAAACTGGCGGTTTTCATCGTAGCGTGTATATAGATTTTATACTAATGACACTGTTAATGCCGTTTTTGATATCCGATCAGACAGCCACACGCCGAAGTGCCTGACGGTATTTAAGAGCGGTTAGACCTGTCATCCCTGGCGAAGACTTCACTTACGGTTGGACCCTTTACCAATTCGGCCGGTAAGGTCATGTTATCCGGACATGATAACATCAGCCAAACTATATATATCCACTTATAATGTAATTGGTATCGGCGAATTGTCAAGGCGAAAAGGTGGACGCAACCATACATTGACGTCAGCACAATGAGGCAATATCGGAATAATTCGGGAGGATAAAAAAATGCGCCATCAGGGATTCGAACCCCGGACCGACTGATTAAGAGTCAGTTGCTCTACCAACTGAGCTAATGGCGCATTCTTTATTTTTCTGAGGGTGGAAGGGATCGAACCTTCGACCACCTGCTTAAAAGGCAGATGCTCTACCACTGAGCTACACCCCCGCCTTGTTCAAGCGAACTCTATAATATAAAACAGGTTCTTAATGTCAACCGGTTTTTCCGCTATTTAACAATATCCAGCAATTCCACGTCAAAAATCAGGGTGGCATTCGGGGGAATCACGCCAGCGGCACCGCGCGCTCCATAGCCCAGTTCCGAGGGGATAATCAATCTGCGCTTGCCACCGATTTTCATGGTCATGACGCCTTCGTCCCATCCCTTGATCACTCGGCCCTTGCCAATATTGAAGACAAACGGCTGATTGCGGTCGACCGAGCTGTCGAATTTCTTGCCATTGACCAGCCATCCGGTGTAATGTACTTTAACTTTGTCACCTGTCTTGGGCGAGTCACCGTCGCCGACCTTAAGATCAACATACTGCAAGCCGGATTTGGTCGTAATCGTGTCGACCTTGGCCGGTTCGGCCTTTTTGGCGGCTTCCTCTTCGGCTTGTTTCTTTGCAACGCCGGTATCAACGGCCTGTTTAGCTTCCGTTGCGACTTTCGTCGCCTCAGTGTTTTTGGTTTCTTCCTTCTGGTCGGTATCGGCGGCCAGAGCCCCAAAAGCAAACAACAGAACCAGAATCAGTGTCAATTTCAGCATAATGACTCCTTGTTTATTTTTGCCAATCTTATTTTGCCGGAATATATAACACATTACGGCTGATTTGTCCAGATGCCGAAAGAAAAGTTACCCGTAAAAAAACCGCGCCCAGGCAGGCGCGGCGTTAGTTTATGCCGAATTTTGGGCCTGTTTTAGTGGGCCTGCAACTCTTTTTCAAATTCGTCGACCAATTCCGAGAAGATCTGGATGACGTTTTTGAATGGTTCTTTCGTGGTCATATCAATACCGGCCTTTTTGAGGATATTGACCGGGTAATCGGAACTTCCGGTACTGATAAATTCAATATACGCTTCACGCGCGCCCGGCTCACCATCGAGAATCTTTTTCGATAGCACCTGAGATGCGGCATAGCTGGTGGCATATTGATATACATAATACTGCCGGTAGAAATGAGATATACGCAGACATCCGATATCCTTGCCCTCTTCAATAGACAAATCGGGGCCATAATATTTTTGATACAAGTCCCGATATAATTTTCGCATTGACTCGGCGGTTAATGCGCCGCCGTTTTCCACGATCTCATGGATGGCCAGCTCGAATTCGGAAAACATCGTTTGCAGGAAAAATGTCCCGATTATCTGATGGATGTAATTTTCGAGGATATACAGGCGCTCGGCGTGATCAGTGGTATTGTCCAGCAGATGGCGGGCAAAGATCGATTCGTTGCAGGTAGAGGCAACTTCGGCGCAGAACAACGAATGTCCGGAATATGCGGGAGGTTCGTTTCTATTGGTATAATATGAATGCAGGGCGTGTCCCATTTCATGCGCCAGGGTATAAATATGGGTCAGGCTTTTATTCCAATTGAGCAGGACCACCGGGTGGGCATCATAGCTTCCCCAACTGTATCCACCGCTTCCCTTTCCCTGAGTTTCATAGACATCTATCCACCTGGAGTTCATACCCATATCGAGATTAGAGACATATTCTTTACCAAGTGGCTTGAGGGCCTTCAGGACTAATTGCCTGGCTTCCTCAAAGGTGTATTCCTTGTCGACACCTTCGACCAACGGAAACCACATGTCATAGCCATACAGGGTATCATAGTCCAGGTATTTCTTACGTAGAGCGACATACTTATGCAATGGTTGCAGATTCTCATTGACGGCTTCAATCAGATTATGAAAGACGCTGATCGGGATATTGTTCGCATCGAGCCCCGCCTCGAGACAGGTCTGGTATCCGCGCGCCCTGGCATTGAAAAGGTCAGAATTGACCGACCCGGCCAGGCTGGCGCCCATAGTATTCAAATACTTATGATAAGCACCGTTATAAGTGTCGCTGGCTTCTTTTCGAACCTGACGGTTTTTCGAATCGCTCAATTTGCTGTAACGCTCTTTGGTCAATTCAATTTCATTACCATCCTCGTCATGGACTGTTCCATAAGTGATGTCGGCATCATCGAGCATGGTAAAGATATTTTTGGGACCAAGGGTCACGTCGCGCGACAGCGCCAGGACTCTTTCAACGTCGGGGGACATAATATGCGCCTTGCGCCGCACAATATCCTCGAGATAGAAGCGATAGATTTCAACTGCTCCGCCAGCTTCAAGAAAAGACTGTATTGTCTTATCCGAAATGTCGGTAATTTCCGGTTCGATAAAAGCAGACGCCTGGTAAAATTGACCATAGGTTGCAGAAGCCCGCTGGCTCATTTCCTGGTATTTAGCAACCCGGTTGTCCTCATCGCGTTTCAGATTCGCATAAACGTAAAGTCTATGCACAACCGATTGCAGTGAATCGCTAAGTCTCAGGCAGTTTGCCAGAGTTTCAGCCGATGTTGCCAGCTTTCCCTGGAATTGAGACAGCGACGGCAGTGCTTCGGTGATTTCGGTGAGTTCGGCTTCCCAGGCTTCATCGGAGGGGCTGAACGCGGTCAAGTCCCACTTATACTTATCGTCGATTTGATCACGGGTTGGAATTTCCTTGAGCGGCGCGGCCGCGGCGGCGGATGCCAAAACGGCCACCAACAAGAATCCCAAGGTTGTCATAAGACATGGATGCGTGTGTTGCAAGTTTTTCATGAAATGCTCCTGCTTTAATTGGAATACTCTTACAGATGTGAATTTGCATAGCCATATATATATTCAGATACGAAAAATCTCAAGTCCGGTTTTCAAAAGAAACGGTATTTTGGACCGATTTTACAACTGTTTATGAGGGGGCGGCTATAAATAGCGGCAACGTTCGAAAATTCGTCGATTTATTGCCGAAAGCCGTTGACCTTTCCCGCAAAATTGGCTAAAATAGCGTCGTTGCAGACCACTGCAATACTAGTAACTATATGTATTGTTGCTAAAATTAGGAGTCACCTATGAATCAGTATCTTGAATCTGTCTTTACCAACGTGAAGGCAAAAAATCCCGCAGAGCCGGAGTTTCTGCAGGCTATCCAGGAAGTCCTGGAGTCTCTCGAACCGGTTCTGGACAAACACCCGGAGTATGTCGAGGCGAGAATCGTTGAACGGATTGTCGAGCCGGAACGACTCATCATCTTCCGTGTTCCATGGGCCGACGACAAGGGCGCGGTCCAGGTCAACCGCGGTTTCCGGGTTGAATTTAACAGCGCCATCGGTCCTTATAAGGGCGGTCTGCGTTTTCACCCCAGTGTCAACCAGGGTATCCTGAAATTCCTCGGTTTCGAACAAGTATTTAAAAACAGCCTGACGACACTTCCGATGGGTGGTGGCAAGGGCGGTTCCGATTTCGATCCCAAGGGCAAATCCGACATTGAGGTAATGCGGTTCTGCCAGAGCTTCATGACCGAATTATTCCGCCACATCGGCCCTAACACTGATGTTCCCGCCGGTGATATCGGCGTGGGCGGTCGCGAAATCGGTTTCCTGTTCGGCCAGTACAAACGGATCAAGAATGCCTTCGAGGGAGTGCTTACCGGCAAGGGCATCAACTGGGGCGGCTCGCTGATCCGTCCGGAAGCCACCGGTTACGGCACGGTTTATTTCGCCGAAGAAATGCTCAAGACGCGTGGTGATTCCTTCGCAGGCAAGCGCGTATCGGTTTCCGGTTCCGGTAACGTTGCCCAGTTCGCCACCGAGAAAGTCAATCAACTCGGCGGCAAGGTGGTAACCCTTTCCGATTCATCCGGCTACATTGTCGACGACGATGGCATTTCATCCGAGAAGCTGGATTTCGTTTTTGAATTGAAGAACGTTCGTCGCGGTCGTATCAGAGAGTACGCCGAAAAGTACCCATCGGCCAAGTACCATGAAGGTACCGGCGTCTGGAATGTGCCGGTCGAAGTTGCGCTTCCATGCGCAACGCAAAATGAGTTGAACGGCGAGGATGCCAACACCTTACTGAAAAACGGTTGCTTTGTGGTCGCAGAGGGCGCCAATATGCCGTCAACTCCCGATGCGGTCGAGAAATTCGTCAATGCCAAGATCTGCTACGGCCCCGGTAAAGCGGCCAACGCGGGTGGTGTTGCGGTTTCCGGACTGGAAATGTCCCAGAACAGCATGCGGCTGGGCTGGACCCGCGAGGAAGTCGACAACCGTCTGCACGACATCATGATTGCGATCCACACCGCCTGTCGGATGACGGCGGAGGAGTTCGGTCAGCCGACCAACTACGTGATGGGCGCCAACATTGCCGGTTTCCGCAAGATTGCCGACGCGATGCTCGATCAGGGTGTGGTGTAATTCATCAGCGTATATCTGATTTTGATATTAAAGGCAGAATCGAAAGGTTCTGCCTTTTTTATTTATCAAGTGATGCACGAATCAAATTCAGCCGACCACTTTGCGGGCGGCGAGGGATCGTCCGTTGGAGGTGAGGTTCAGGCGACCGTCGGTTTCATCGATCAGGTTGCGGTGTTTGGCCAACCTTACCACCTGCTGAGCGAATTTCGCATTCCAGCGAATATGTTCGGTAAGATGATCAGCGCGGCATTCATTGACCGCTTCCGGTTGATGTTCATGTTGGGAGAGGTGAATCACCAGCATGGCCAGTGCAAATTCCCATTTCTGGCGGACGCGACGACGCACCGAAGCCAGCAGTCCCCGTCCCGGCGACAGCAGATATACCAGGATGAAGATTACGCCGATCATGGTTGCCATTGACCCGGCAATTGAAATGTCCGCCCAGTGCGCGATCCAGAAACCGGAAATCGCACCGACCATACCCATCAAGGCGCTTAGCAGTAACATGGTTGAAAGCCTTTCGGTGAGCAGGTAAGCCGCTGAAGGCGGGCCGATCATCAGCGCCACCACCAGAATCGAACCGACGGCATCGAAGGCTCCGACCGCCGTTACTGACACCAGCGACATCAAACCATAGTGCAATATCCACGGCATAAAACCGAGCGACGCCGCCAGTCCGGCGTCGAAGGTTGACAGTTTCAATTCTTTGAAAAACAGCAGAATGAACGCGAGATTAATGAGTAAAATCCCACCCATAAGATACAGTGATCGTGGACCAATATCGACACCGAAGACAACAAAGCGATTGAACGGTGCAAAGGCCAGCTCACCCAGAAGGACGGCATCGGTATCGAGGTGCACGCTTCCGGCAAAGCGCGCGATCAGGATCACGCCGATACTGAACAGCACCGGAAAGACCAGTCCGATCGCGGCATCCTCCTTGACCAGGCGGGTTTTGTGCAGTATTTCCACCAACAGGACGGTCAGCAAGCCGGTCATGGCGGCGGCAACAATGAGAAACGGCGAGGTTAAATCCTCAGTCACCAGAAATGCCAGAACAATTCCAAGCAGGATGGCGTGGCTGATCGCATCGCTCATCATAGCGGTACGTCGCAGGATTAAAAACACCCCCGGAAGCGCGCAGGCAACCGCCACCACAGCGGCAATCAGCTGTATTTCGATCTGAGCCGGGGTCATGATTTCTCCTCCATTCGGTTGGCCAGTATTGCAGCTTTTCTCACGCCTGATTCGGTTAAGGCCCAATTGTCTTCACCGATTTCCTGCACGAAATCATGTTCCTGCAAATTGTGCAGTGACCGTTCGATGTTGCCCCGAGTGATACTCATCACTTTAAGTGTACTCGAAGGGTGCGCGTAGTGCGGGTCATGATGCTGGATTCCGAGTTCGAATAAATCCAATAATATCGCGTCGGTTATCAACCGCTGACGATTCATATAATTTCTCGCGGCCCGCATCACCAAGCCCCGGTTGGGTGCAAATAGAATTGAGATTACCACAATGGCACTGATGCACAAAACAATGGTCGGTCCGGTTGGCAATTTGGCCGTGAGGGAACTGATCACCGCACCGCTGACCCCTGCCAGCGCACCGAACAGCCCTGACAACACCACCATCACTCCCAGCCGATCGGTCCACTGCCGGGCCGCCGAAGCCGGTGCGACAATCATCGCACTCATTAACACCACTCCAACGGTCTGGAGACCGATTACCACCGCAATCACCAAAATGGTTGTAAGGATAATTGTAATGGTCCGCGTTGGGAATCCCAGACTGACCGCATATTCCGGATCGAAGCTCAGCATTTTGAATTCTTTCCAGAGAATAGCCACCAGCAGGAGCGATAATCCGCCCAAGATGGCCATGATTACGACATCCTGTACCATCAGAGCCGAGGCTTGCCCGAAGAGGAACTTTTCCAGTCCCGCCTGGCGGGAGTTCGGCATTTTTTGAATTAGTGTCAGCAGGACCAGCCCGAAGCCGAAAAAGACCGAAAGAATCATCCCCAATGCCCCGTCAGCCTTGATGGGAGTATTATTGATAATGTGCAGGACAAAGAGCGTTCCGATCCAGCCAGCCACGGCCGCGCCGATAATCATCACCAGCGGCGCCTTGGAGCCGGTCAGCAAAAAGGCCAGAGCTATGCCCGGAAGGGCGGTATGCGAAACACTGTCACCAAGCAGGCTCTGGCGTCTAAGAACGGCAAACACGCCCAGCGCACCGCTGACAATGCCCAGGATAGCTGATCCCATTGCCACAGTCCGCAGAGTATAGTCGAACACCAGATTATACAGAACCTCGGTAATTTCCACCGTTTCTATCGCCTTATTTTATTTCAGACTGTTGTTTATTGCTGTCCCGGCATGGCTTTTAAACGCCACGAGGCCACCATACGCCGCGCGCAGATTTTCTTCGGTGAACACATCCGCCACCGGGCCCGAGGCGATTCGTCGAACGTTCAGCAGGGTTACCCAATCGAAGTACTCAGGTATTGTCTGCAAGTCATGATGCACAACCACCACCGTTTTACCCGAGGATCGCAGTTCCTGCAAAATTCCAATAATCGCCCGCTCGGTTTTGGCATCGACTCCCTGGAACGGTTCATCCATGAAGTACACCGATGCTTCCTGCACAAGTGCGCGAGCCAGGAACACGCGTTGTTGCTGACCGCCGGAAAGTTGACTGATCTGTCGTCCCGCAAAGTCGACCATGCTAACCTTGTCGAGCGCGTCCATGGCCTTTTTTCGTTCTTTAGTTCCCGGCCGCCGAATCCATCCCAGCGCGCCATAACGGCCCATCATGACCACATCCAGCACATTGGTCGGGAAGTCCCAATCGACACTTCCGCGCTGGGGTACATAGCCGACCTCGTGCCGTTGCTGTTCATACGGCTTGTTAAAAATCATCACCTGGCCGGCGGCGGGCTTGATTAATCCCAAAATCGATTTAATCAGCGTCGTTTTACCCGCACCATTGGGCCCGATAATCGCCATCAGTACTCCAGACGGAACTTGCATGTCGATATCCCAGAGCACCGGTTTATCTCGATATGCTACGGTCAGGTCGGCAACATCCACGGCGTATTGTATGTTTGTACTGTTCATGTATTTATTCCCGCAATTTATTTTGTCGTACCAGCCAAGGCCTTTGTGATGGTATGTATATTATGTTCAACCATGCCATGATAGGTTCCCTCCGGTGTTCCCGGATCGCCCATGGCATCGGAGAACAATTCCCCGCCGATCTCAACGGCAAATCCTTTGGCGTTGACTGCCGCCTGAAGCGCCTCCACCGCCCGTCTGGGAACCGAGGACTCCACGAAGATGGCCGGGATTTTCCGGTCAACGATGAAATTTGCCAATTCCTGAACGTCTTTGGTGCCCGCCTCCGTGGCAGTGCTGATGCCCTGCAGGCCGCGCACTTCAAAACCATAGGCCCGCCCCATATAATTGAACGCATCATGAGCGGTGATAATCACCCGCACATCTTCGGGAATGACCTTTACCTGTTCACGCACCGACGCATCCAGTTTCGTGAGATGGGCCAGGTATGCTTCGGCATTGGCATGGTACAAATCAGCATGTGGCGGATCCAGCTCGGCAAAGGTCTTTTCGATCTGCCTTACCGCATCCATCCAGAGAGTGACATCAAACCAAACATGCGGATCGTGCATACCCGTAAATTCCAGCGGCGACAGTAGCTGCTCCTCGGCAATACCGGCCGTCACCGCGACGGTCAGAGTGCTCTTTTCCATTTTTTCAAACAGCTCGGCCATGGCGCCCTCAAGATGCAGTCCATTATAAAAAATAACATCCGCCGACTGCATGCGGGTGACATCGCCGGCGCTGGCTTTGTACAGGTGCGGATCCACTCCTGGCCCCATCAGGCCGTTGACCTCCACTCTTTCGCCCCCGATATTCTCGACGGCATCGGTGATCATTCCGATGGTCGTAACCACATTTATGGTTTGTTCGGACAGATTTCTATCCGCTTTCTCTCCTCCACCGCAACTGATCAAGGATAGAGAGAATAGGGCCGTCATCAAGATGGCCAGGCTTATTTTGCACTTAAGATGTAAACAGTTTGTCATTGCGATACTCCCGCTATGATTATTACTTCAATCAGTGTTTATATACACTTTATTTGCCGCCTTTTTACTGATGATTCTTTTCTTCCCGCCAATAATAATCGTTATAACGCCCCCCGCAGATTCGACCGAAGCGATTTTTAATTTTATCCCCGGGCGAATGCCGATTTGCTCCAGATAGTGTAACAAATCCGCATCCTTGTCGTCAACTTCCGCCACAATCCCCTCGGCTGAGACGGGGCACTCGGCCAGTGAAATGGACTTGTTCCGTTTAATTGTTCCGCTCTTGTTGGGAATGGGCGCCCCGTGGGGATCATGCGAGGGATGGCCCAATAGTTGTTCCATCCGCTCCACGACATAATCAGAAACGACATGCTCCCATTTTTCGGCTTCATCGTGCACCCGGTTCCAGGGCAGTCCCATGATATTAACCAGGAACAGTTCGATCAGGCGATGCCGTCGCAGAATTTTCAATGCTTCGCGGCGGCCTTTGGCCGTGAGTTTTATTTTGCGATACGGTTTGTAAAGCAACAGGTTCATGCCGGCCATTCGCTTGACCATCCCGGTTACCGATGCCGGTTGTATATTCAGCAGTTCCGACAGCTTTGAGGTGGAGACCTCGCCGGTTTCCTCCTGCAGGTAGTAAACCGCCTTCAAATAGTCTTCAACCGATGCCGAAATCATCATGTAACCCTAATTAATAAGTTAGCCATTCCTAAACATTTGCAACATACGAATGTTCCGGCGAATTATCAAGCAAAATTACGCCAGCCTCATCCCGTTGTCACGCAATCAAATAAGAAAAGTGCTATCTGCCGACATTTGACAATCGCAAGAAAGACATCATCGATATTGCATATCCGTATTACTTGTAATCAGTTGAATAGTTCATTACGCCTTACTGTTATGAGAACCTCCCGCCAGCAGAGGAAATTGTTCTTCTCATCCTCAACCGATTGACTTCCCAGGCCAATCACACTATATTGAATCGTTTAATGCCGTGAAGGAGTCACCATGGCACCCCGAAACGAGATTGATTTAAAAAAATACGAATCGAGCCTCGCCCGGTTCGATTCATTGATGCAACATCGTATTCAGAATATTCTGATTGTCTCCAGTTTGTACGATTCCTATCTTCTCGAGGAAGACGGTCAACTGGCACAATTGGTATTCAGCAAATATCTCGAATTCAATCTTTCATTGGCGCCTCATATTCGGAGGGTTTCCACCGGTACCGAGGCACTTGAGGTTATGCACCGGCACCGTTTCGACCTGGTAATTGTCTTCCGCTGTGTAACCGACATTACTTTGCAGAAATTCGCGGAAGGAATTAAAAAGGTCGATCCTGACGTCCCGGTGGTGCTACTGGCTTTCCATGAGCGAGAACTGGAGATGGCCCAGCATTCCTGTCCATCGGACGCGGTTGACAAGACCTTTTTCTGGACGGGTGACGTTAATATCATTTTGACCATTGTTAAGTACTTCGAGGACAAAAAAAACATAGATCAGGATATCAAACTGTTGGGTGTTCGGGTTATTATCCTCATCGAGGATTCGGTGCGGTTTTACTCGATGTACCTGCCCATTATTTATGCTGAAATCATGCGCCAGACCCAAGCGTTGATGACCGACGGCATCAACCAGGCTGACAAACTCCTGCGCATGCGGGCCCGTCCCAAAATTCTCATGGCCGACTCGTTCGAAGAAGGTTGGTGGCTGTTTGAGAAGTACAAGAACTATTTGCTCGGGATTATTTCTGACGTGCGTTATTCCCGCATGGGACGAATCGATGACGAGGCCGGGCTGGTGCTGGCAAAGCGCGCCAAGGAGCAAATTTCCGATCTACCGATTCTGCTACAATCCTCAGATTACAAACATGGCGGCAAAATCGAACAGGACGGGATACAATTTTTGCACAAACAATCGGCAACCCTCCTGGCCGGTTTGCGTCTGTTTATCATGCAGAATTTCGGATTCGGCGATTTTGTTTTTCGACTTCCGGACGGGACTGAGGTTGCTCGCGCTTCTGATTTTCGGTCCATGGAGAAGGCGCTGGAAAGTGTTCCGGGTGACACTATCGTCTTTCATGGCAGTCGTAATCATTTCTCCAACTGGTTGATGGCCCGCACCGAATTTGATCTGGCCGCTCAGCTCCGTCCCCGCAAGGTTTCCGAGTTTGAGACGGTAAAAGAGCTCCGTGAATACCTGATCAAGACTTTCCGGCGTTTTCGCCACGAGCAGCAACGCGGCGCCGTGACCGATTTCCAGCGCTCCCTGTTCGATACCGAGGCCGATTTTGTTCGTATCGGCGAGGGTTCACTTGGCGGCAAAGGTCGCGGCCTGGCATTTATCAATTCCCTGATGAATCGTTATAAGGTCAGTGATTCGTTTGAAGGGGTCAACATCTCCGTGCCAACCTCGACCATAATTGGCACTTCGGTTTTTGACCGTTTTATTGAGATAAACGGGTTGCGGGACTACGCGGTCGGCAATCACACCGACATGGAAATTGCCAACGCTTTCGTCCGCGCCGAATTGCCGAAGGAAACGAAACAGGATTTAAAGGCCTATCTTGATGTGGTCGATTATCCCATTGCGGTTCGTTCATCGTCATTACTGGAGGATTCTCACTATCAGCCATTCGCAGGGATTTTTGTCACACACATGCTTCCCAACTGTCATTCCAGCATTAAGGTTCGGCAGGAACGCCTGGAGGAAGCGATCAAATATACCTATGCATCGATCTTCTTCAACAACTCCCAGACTTATATTGAGGCCACCGGAAATCGTGTTGAAGAGGAAAAAATGGCGGTTATCCTGCAAAAAGTCGTTGGCACCAATCGTAAGGGGGCCTTCTATCCGGTTTTCTCCGGAGTAGCGCGTTCGTATAATTTTTACCCGATTGGTGACATGAAACCAGAAGAGGGCATTGCCTACCTTGCCCTAGGGCTGGGCAAGACTATTGTTGACGGCGGTCGTTGCGTTCATTTTTCTCCGGCCAATCCTCATATCATGCCGCAGTTTACGACCGCTCGGGATTTTCTCAATAACTCCCAGAAGGAGTTTTTTTCCATCGACATGAGTCGCCCGGACATTTATCCCGATTATAACGGTGAAACCGGCTTGATCAGTCTTCCCATAGACAAGACGGATTCAGACAAGGTTCTGACTCATATCGGTTCCACCTACTCGCATGACAATGACCGTATTTACGATGGGACTGCACGTGATGGCATCAAACTGGTAACTTTCCGCCCGATCTTGAAATCCGACAAGTTCCCCGTAGTCGACATAATCCGTTTTTTACTTCAACTCGGCAGTAGCGCGATGAACTGCCCCGTGGAAATCGAATTCGCGGCCGAGATTCCGCCCGACCCCGGGATGAAAAAGGAATTTTCATTTCTGCAGATCCGCCCGATGAGTCGGGAGATGATATACGAAGATATCTCCGTCGACAACATTCCGGAGCAACGCGTTATTTGCCGGTGTGATCAGGCACTGAGCCATGGCCGCATCAACGATATCAAAGATCTGATCTATGTTCGTCCCGACATATTTGATCGCGCCGACATGCCTGAAATGGCGCGCGAAATTGGCAATTTTAATCGTCAGCTCAAAAAGCAAAAGCGTCCGTTTTTACTGATCGGTCCCGGTCGCTGGGGTTCGGCCGACAAATGGCTTGGCATCCCGGTCGTATGGCGGGAGATATCCTCAGCACGAATAATCATTGAGGCCGCCTATGGCGATTTTATCGTCACCCCATCCTACGGGACACATTTTTTCCAGAATATTATCGCCATGAATATAGGTTATTTAACAATCGGCAAGCCAACCCAGCAGAATTTTATCGACTGGGACTGGCTGACCTCCCAACCCATCACGGACGAGTCCCCACACATCCGGCACGTTGCGCTTGACAAGCCACTGGAGGCGCTTATTGACGGCCGTCACGGCAAGGCGGTTCTGTTAAAACCAAAAGACTGATTAACTCAGCAGTCTATTTCTTATAAAAAACCGGCTTGATTTATTTGCGACTATTGCGATATTACTCCGGTTATCCTATCTTGGGCTATCAATCATTAACATGAGGAGGTTAAATGACTGCCAGAAAAATCACGCTGACCCTGATCTTCCTGTTCTGTGGTGTTCTGACATCAATCGCGCAGGAAGCGCCCAAAGTTGAGGCGTTGCTCCAGGAGATTGATTCCTGGGTGACGACCGACACCGCCAAAATCCTGTCCTATATTGACAGTTGCAACGCCATTACCACCAAGACTATTGAATCTTCAAAGTACTGGGAACCGACGGTACGGGATCTGTCTTTCCTGCTCGGAATCGACCTAGTCACGGCACCGCAGATCGACAATACCGGTCGGATATATTTCACCATGCGGATAACCGGTGAGAGTTCGGCCTTGTTTTATATGGACGGCCCAATGCAATGGCCGGTTCAATTGTCACCCAACAACTGGACTGAAGAGGGTTTCACCATCAGTGGATACACGGTGCATCCATCAGGTGACTATATTCTGGTCCGGGTCAACAAATTCGGCGATGAAATGCACGATGTGTGGTATTTCACGCGCGATGGCAAATTTCGACCGCTCCTGGAAAGCCGCACTATCCGGTATTCCGGTCTGATTTTCAACGACGACAATCCGGATGAGTTTTATCTTTACATCGATAATCGCAGTCAGATGCACATCGCCAAGTACACCATCTCAACCGGCAATCTGGATACGCTGTACACCGAACCGGGCGCCTTTTATCCCACTGACTATTACAATGGCAAAATTCCGTTCGTTCGCTGGTTCTCATTCTCCGAGGGACAACTGGCTATGTACGACGTCAACACCAAACAAGTCACCGAGCTTTCCGACACCAGCTTGTTCTGGGCCGCTTCGTTTACCGGCGACGGGAAAATTCTGGCGTTGACATCGGCTGATTCCAAAGCAGACGAATTCATGAAATTCTGTCTGTACGATCCGGCCAAACCAAAAGAATACACGGTGGCATATGATCCCGGTTTGGAAACGGATGAAATGGCGTTCAACCGCAAGACCGGCAATCTTATCGCGATTCTCAACAAGGACGGTTATTCCCAGCTTGACGGCGTGAATCTCAACGGGACCGAGCTGGTGCTCCCTCAGACCGAGATCGGCATTGTATCAGAATTGTCCGGCAATGATCACGGTGACTTGGTGTTCGGATATTCATCACCGAGTATTCCCCCGACCGCTTTCAAGGGAAAAATCGGTGAGACGGCTTCAACGCAGGTTGGTAACGTATCCACTTTTGGATTCGATTTCTCCGATATGAAAGTGGAAGTGATTCGTTACAAATCGGTCGATGGCGAGGAAATCCCCGCGTTGCTATACATTCCTCCAACCGCCCAAAAAGATGGCAACACTCCGGCTATCGTTGAATACCACGGCGGTCCTCCGGGACAGAGCCGCCCGTATTTTCAGCGCAACATGGCCTTTGCCTTCAGCCAGGGCTTCATCTTTATGCGACCCAACGTGCGTGGCTCCACCGGCTATGGCCCCGCGTTTGAACAGGCTGACAATCTTGAGGGGCGTTTCACGGCGTTGAAAGACGCCGAAGCGGCGCTTGACTACCTGGTTGCAGAGGGTTGGTCTAAACCGGAGAAGATCGCCATCTGGGGCGCCTCATACGGCGGCTATACGGTAAACTGGCTGGGAACCCAGTGTCCCGAGAAGTTTGCGGTGATTGTTTCTGAAGTTGGCGTTTCCGATGTCGATCACACCAACCGCAATTCCTCTCAGGTTTTCGCCAAGGGATGGGAGAAAGAATACGGACCGGTTGGAAGCGATTTGACTCGCAAACTGTCACCGATATTCTACGCCGACAAGCTCACGGCTCCGATCCTGGTGACCGGGGGTTTCAACGATCCGCGCGTACCACCGTCGGATCCGCGCCGTTTTGCCTATGTGCTTTCCAAGCTCGGTAAACCGGTATACTATTACGAAGAAACCGAACAGGGTCACGGTAGTTCATTCAAGGCTCAATTGATACATGACCTGGCCAGCAACTATGTATTTACCATGATGCATGTGATGGATTAAGACCAATAGATTACATGATAAAGGCGATACCGAATGGTATCGCCTTTTTTATTATTCGTGCAAACGCCGCTATTTAAGCAGATGTTCACAGAGCGCCGTCAGGGCGGCATCATCGGCGCGAATCATTTCTTCAGCGATGAGTTTGATGGTGCGGATGTTTGACGGTTCGAAGTTGTCCATCGGCTCATTGGCCGTATCCAAGTGGGCCTGAAAACGATAATAGCGGGTGCCATCATCCTGCGGGGGTAATAACTGCCTTATCTGATAATCAACGGCAGTGCTAATGCCATGCAGAACGATATCAAGAATCGGCTCGGTCCACTGCACCACACCCCAATGTTTGACGTCATCATATATAAATCGGCTCGGGGACTCGCCGGTTCCCAGAGATGCCATCAGGAAGGCATTCCGTTGAGGAAACATATTCTTCGCCTCGACAAAACCGACCAGTGCGGGATTGCTGGCAAACACCAATCCGTCAATTAAGGCCCGGTATTGACCGGGGTCGAGTGTTTCCAGCCGTAACGGCTCGAAGAAGGTTGGAGCCGCCGAGGTAGCGCGCGCCGCAAGGCGCATGGGGAAATTCTTTGATGTATCACGATCGGCTTTCATGCTTTTAAAGAGAAACGGTTCCTGCCGCTCAATATCATAACTGGTCACTACCACTCCGGTCAGGGCATCTTTCAGGCTGGTTTCACCAAAGACTTCATCCAACACTGTTTCAATGCCTTCGGAGGTATATTTTACTCCCTTGATATTTCCGACCGCTTCGATGGTATGCCAGATACTTCGTGAAAAAATCTTCTCGCCCTTTTTTTCATACAGCGCAACCAAATCCTGCGCTTGATAGCGGGGTTTGCCGTCATCGCCGGGCATGGCCAGTGCCAGTGCGATAATGCCACCAGTCGAGGTTCCCGCGATTAGATCAAACAAGTCACAGGTATGTTTTCCGGTTCGGCGTTCGATTTCGGCCAGAACCATTGCGGGGATGATACCCCTGATACCGCCACCGTCGATGGATAGGATTTTAATTACATTCGACATACATCTTCGATTCATTCTATATTATGTCGTAGCTACCAGCACTCCCAGTGATATTGAATTAAGGACGTTGGTGGATGAATCCACCGCCGAGGCCGTTGCAATCGGAATGCTGGCGCCATATATAATTCCGGCCGCTTCCGCGCCGGCGTATTGCACCATCGCCTTATATACGCCGTTAGCGGTTGACATAGTTGGCGGGATAAAGATATCAGTATCCCCCGCCACCGGCGATCCGGTCAATCCCTTGGATTTGGCTACTTCGGCGTTTATGGCGATATCAAATGACAGCGGCCCATCGACCAGCATGCCTTTAATCAGTCCGCGATCAGCCATCTTGGCCAGTGCGGCCTCTTCCATTGACACCGGCACGGCGGGATAGATTCCTTCGGCGGCGGCCAGAAGAGCCGCTTTCGGCATTTCATTTCCCAATGTGTGTGCCAGTGCGGCGGCATTATTTAGAATAGAGATTTTTCTGGCGGCGTCCGGTTCGGCGATAACGGCACCGTCGCTGACCATCATCAATTTGTGATAGCGATTATGCTGAAGCAGTTCGATGTGGGTGACAACATCTTTTTTACCTGCCAGGCCAATCTGGTTGTCAAACAGCAGATCGACAAATTCACGCATCGGCTGATTGGCCTTGAGCAATAGATCCAGTTCGCCTTTCTGGACCATTGCCAGCGCCTTGCGGGCGGCTTCTTCGGCGGTGGCACAATCTATCACATCCATCCCGACATTGACCTGATCAGAACCAAAACTATCTGAAACCGCCTCATCAAGTAGCTTGTTGATTTCCAGCGTGGGGCCGAACAGGGTCGGCTTGATCAGTCCGTCATCGACCGCCTCAAAGATGGCTTCGATATGGGTTGAATCGGTTGGGAATATCACGCCCAGACGAGGGATCGATTTTCCGGCCAGCGCGCTTTTGGCTTGCTTGCGCAATTCTGTGAAATTGGTAATCATTTTATGCCTCCCCCCCACCGAGTTGATCATAGTATGCGGCCAGCAGGCAGGCAATTGACACCGATGACTTTTTATTAATCATGGTATCTGTTCGCGACACCAGACTCACCGGAATCCGCGCGCCTACAATGACTCCGGAAAAGACCGCATCGACGAAATTAATAAGCGTCTTGGCGACAATATTACACTCTTCGATAGTGTCACTGATGTATACATCGGCATTTCCTGCCACCGGCCCGGTGAGGCCTTTTCTTGTGGCGATGGTTTTAGACGTAGCCGCATCAAATGTCAATGGTCCCTGCACCTCAACATCCATCGGTTTTCGCTCCGCAAATTCTTTCATCAGTTCCCCGCATTCCAGCGATCCGGCGACACTGTCATAGATTTTGTCAACCGCTCCGGACAGAGCGATCTTTACCGGTTTAATTCCGAGGGCCCGGGCAACCAGAACCGCGTTTTCGAGAATATCAATTTTCTGGGCGCGGTCCGGTTTGACCATCATTCCGCCATCAGTCATGGACAGCAATTTGTGATAGCCGGGAATATCCAGCACGGCACAATGTGAGAGGGTGTTTTTGACACGGAGTTTGAATTCCTTGGTCAACACCGCCTTGAGCAGGGCCGAGGTGGAGACGAAGCCTTTCATGACAACATCGGCATTACCCTCGGCGGCCATTTTGACGGCGCCATAGGTGGCCTTGCCAGCGTCTGTTTCATGGACCACGTCCATTTTTGAAATGTCAATCTTGTCCTTTTCCGCCAATTCATTGATTTTATCCCGATCACCGAATAGGGTGGCCTTGAGAATGCCATCGGCATTGGCCTCAGCCAGTGCTCCAACAATGGCGATATCCTGCGCACCGGCAACGGCAATCATGCGGACGCGGTCGTTTTCGGCCAGTTTTTTGGCGGCGGCAATGATTCCATTCGCCGAAGTGATCGGTTCGGTAGCCTGTAACACAGCCATAATCCAAAACCTTTTGATTAATAGTCGTTAGGAGTTTCTGATCCGTCGAGCACCCGAACGGCTCCCGCCGCGAGCGCTTCCATTTCGAATTCGCCGGGAACCACAGCGATGTCCCCAAGAAACGCGATATATTCTTTTAATGCCGCCACCAGGCGCTCGGATTTGGCCATCCCGCCGGTGAGAATAATCCGTTCGAACCGGCCTTTGAGCACAACTGTCATGGCGCAAATTTCCCTGGCGATCTGATAGATCATGGCGCCATAGTAAAGTGCGGCTTTTTCGTCACCATCGTCAATCATCTGCTCAACCTTGCGCAAATCGTTTTCGCCCAGGTACCCTTTCAATCCCGACTCATGCGACAGCTTGTGAATCAATTGCTGTTCGGTATACTTGCCGGAAAAAGCCATTTTTACCAGTGCCCCGATTGGCACCGCTCCAGCCCGTTCGACCGAAAAGGGTCCCATTCCAAGCAGGGCGTCGTTGACATCGACAATCCGCCCGTGCGCTACCGCCGCGACCGAGATACCACCACCCATGTGAACCGTAACAAAATTGCACTGCTCGAGTTTTTTCCCCAGTTTTTGGGCCTCAAGTCGGCTTACTTCGCGAATATTCAGCGCATGCGACCGGCAGACCCGTTCGATTTCCGGAACGCCGGATATTTTGGCTATTTCGGGGAAATCATCAAGCGTAATCGGATCAACGATGATAGCGGGGACATTGTAGCGCCGCCCCAAGTGGTCGGCAATGATTGCCCCCAGATTACCAGCATGATTGGAATAGCGCATGGTGCGCAAATCATTCAGCATATTTTCATTGATGCGGTATATGCCGCTTTTCAGCGGTCGCAATCGCGCTCCACGTCCCGCTACCGCAACAACTTTTTTCTGTTCAATCCCCTGTGCCGTCAACCAATCGTCGATATTTTTCATGCGCAGATTAAACTGATCGGCAACATTTTCAAAGACACGCAATTCGTCTGCGGGATGGGACACAGCCTCTTGTGCAAGGCGTTTCTCCCCGCAAAACAATGCCATTTTTGTCGAGGTCGATCCCGGATTTATGACAATTACAACTTGATCCATATTATTGACCGTTTAGTATTCCTTTGGTGTTTCTTCACCTTTTAAGACCTTGATGGCTCCTGCCGCCAGCGCCGACATTTCGTACTCGCCGGCATGAACCACAACCTCGCCCAGGAACGAGACATACTCCCGCAGTGCCCCGGTCAGTCGTTTCGACTTGGCCATTCCGCCAGTCAGGAGAATTCCATCGAGTCGTCCTTTTAACACCGCCGCACAGTATCCAATTTCTTTCGCAATCTGGTATATCATGGCATCATAGTACAGAGCGGCCTTTTCATCACCAGCGGCAATTCGTTCTTCCACCTTGCGGACATCGGTTTCACCGAGATAAGCCTGCAGGCCGCTTTCGCGTGACAGCATAGTGGTCAGCGATTTTTCGGTGTATTTTCCAGAGTATGCCAGGTGCACCAGTGGACCGATCGGCAACGCGCCGGCCCGGTTTGGCGAAAACGGTCCCATTCCCAGCAGGGCATCGTTGACATCGACAATTAAACCTTTCTTCATGGCCGCAACCGATATTCCGCCGCCCATATGCGCGACCACATAATTGCTGTCACGGATGGTCTTGCCGTGTTTTTTTGCCTCGCGGCGGCCAACCTCTTTTATATTAAGGGCATGGGAACGACAACGCCGCTCAATCCCCAGCACTCCCGATACGCGGGCGAAATCAGTGAAATTGTCGATCGTCACCGGTTCAACAATCACGGCGGGAACATTAAAGCGTTTGCTGAGATGGTCTGCGATAATCGCGCCAAGATTAGAGGCATGATTTGAATACCGCATACTGCGCAAATCCGCCAGCATGCGTTGGTTGATGGCGTAGACACCTTCTTCAAGCGGGCGCAGGGGGGCCCCGCGCCCGGCTATGGCGACAACTTTATTCTCTTCCAGATTCTGCCCGGCAAGCCAACTATTGACGTTCTTCATTCGCAGGTCAAACTGGTCCGCCACGTTGTCGAAAACGGCCAGTTCATCAATAGGATGAGACACTGTTTCTTCGGAGATTACTTCATCCCAGTTGAACAACGCCATTCGAATTGAGGTCGAACCGGGATTGATCGCAATAATGACTTCCTGCATTGATGATTTCTCAATCAGCTATGAAGCAACCGTCTCAGCGGCCACCTCCTGGCCTCTTGCAAAGGCCTTAAGATTTAGATCCACAAACTTTGCCTTGACGCGTGATTTCAGCGATTCCTCCCAAGCGGCATTGTCGAAATGCAAAGTCGAAGAAATCGCTCCCAAAAGGAGGGTGTTCACGAGTCGGACATTGCCCAGTTCCAAAGCGATTTTGTCGGCATCAAGGGCTACCACGTTTTTAATTTTCTTCTGAATTTCCGCCACCGGGTCATCCGGGTAAGTGAATTTGCCACCAGTGGCAATTGGCGGTACCAGCCGCGTCCGAGATGTGGCCACCAGGCCGTCCTTTTTAACCCAGTCCAACGCCCGCAGGGCTTCCGCCTGCTCAAATGAGATTAAAATATCGGCCTGCCCATACGGGATAATCGGCGAATAAACCTTCGGCCCGTATTTGATATGCGATGAAACGACACCACCACGTTGGGACATTCCATGGACTTCTGATTTCTTTACGTCAAGGCCGGCACGCATCGCCACATCGGAGAGGATCTCAGACGCCAGCAGTACGCCTTGTCCACCGACACCGACAATTAAGATATTGGTTGATGTATTTGTATTCATATTATCCTCATTTCACTACGGCCGATGGTTTTTCGACCGGGATAATCGCTTCAGGCTGACACACCTGCGCGCAAAGCGTGCACCCGGTACACAGCGTGGCATCTATCACGGCTTTTGGACGATTACGCTTGGTCATCTCCTTCGACGGTAAAATGGCCGGGCACCCGATTCGGAAACAGGCACTGCACCCGTTGCACAAATCCAGATCAACCTTATATGCTCGGTCGATAATCCGTTTTGGCATCAACACACAGGCACGAGTCGTGATAATCACCGATGGTCCGATCTTATCCATTTCCTCTTTTACTGTAGCAATTGTGCCCTTGTAATCGTACGGATCGACCTGGCGGATATTTTCCTCCTCCACCCCAAGCGCCTTGCACAATACAACAAAATCGACCTGTTTGGTAGGTTCGCCCATCAGGGTATGTCCTGTTGCGGGATGTTGTTGACCACCGGTCATAGCGGTAATGCGATTATCAAGAATCATCACCGTTACATTGCTTTTGTTGTATACGGCATCCAGCAGACCGGTGATGCCAGAGTGCAGAAAGGTCGAGTCACCGATCACGGCAACCACGCCCTTGTGGGATTTATCCACTTTTTCCAAGCCGATTGCATTACCGATTGACGCTCCCATGCAAATACAGGAGTCCAAAACATGCAATGGTGGCAAGACCGCCAAAGTATAGCAACCGATATCACCGGTGACCGGTACTTTCAGTTTTTTCAGTGCCATAAAAGCCCCACGATGGGGACAACCTGGACATAAAATCGGCGGACGCGGGAAAAGTTGCTCGGCCTCGAAGTCGGCTTCTTGCACCTGATCCACAAGCCCGGCTTTTTTCAATCCCTGGCTGACTTTGTACGGTGACAACTCACCAAGGCGTGAGAAATATTCCTTACCCTCGACTTTCAACCCTGCCGCTTTGATCATTTCTTCATAATATGGTTCAAGTTCCTCGACGACAATTGTCGTCTGGTGTGACTCCACAAAGGCTCGAATCTTTTCAAGCGGAAGCGGAAATCCCAGGCCCAGTTTGAGGTAATCTGCATCCGGCATGCTTTCCTTGGCATATTGATAAGAAATACCACCGGTGATAATACCAATTTCGGAACCGTTGGTTTCAAGCACATTCAGGTCGGTTTCTTCCGCGAATTTTTTCAATTTTTCCAATCGTTCCGCCACGACCACATGCCGTTTGCGGGCATTGGCCGGAACCATCACGTATTTTTCCATTTCGTGCTCGAATGGAAATTCCGGCGGTGTCACCGGCTCACATTCCTCGACTATGCCTTTGGAGTGGGAAATGCGGGTAGTCATGTGTAACATCACCGGTGTGTCGAACTGCTCGGAAATCTCACAGCCTTTCAACACAAAATCCTTCGCTTCCTGTGAATCCGACGGATCCAGGAATGGAATCTGTGCAAACTTGGCATAAAGCCGGTTGTCCTGCTCGTTCTGTGAGGAATGCATTTCCGGATCATCCGCTGAAACCACCACAAAGCCCCCACGCACTCCGGTATATGCAAATGTCATAAAAGGATCGGCGGCGACATTCAATCCCACATGTTTCATCGTCACCAATGTGCGTGCGCCCCCCAGTGAGGAACCGATGCCGACTTCAAAGGCAACTTTTTCATTGGGTGACCATTCAGAATAGATCGACCGATACTCCCCGGCCAGGGTTTCTAATATTTCCGTTGACGGTGTTCCCGGGTATGCGGCGGCAAGTTTAATGCCAGCCTCATACGCTCCTCGAGCCACCGCCTCATTTCCTGATAGTAATCGTTTCATAGTATATATCTCTACCTAAACATAAGTTTTCGTATGGGCTAAGTATAATGATATTGGCCCTAATAATCAACCGTGGCGGTGAATCTTTTCACTGGTTACGAGAAGGACTCACTCAGCTTTCGGCGGCAGGCGAAGGGCAAAAAGAAAGTCCACGGCAACGATTACCGCACCCGCGATAAAGGTTGCCTTGTAACCAAACATACTCCAGATAATTCCCCCCAGGGCGGGGATGATCACCGCTGTAATATGGTTGGCGGTCATCCCGAACGACAGGCAACCAGTCAAGTCCTTTTCGGTTGATATGCGTCGCACATATGATTTCAACGCGATTGATGATCCAAACATGATATTATCAAGAAAAAAGAAAACGATCAATAGCGGTAAATATGTAACAAACGCATATCCGCTGAAAATGAGTATCAGCAGAAGCGATGATCCCGCGAGAATATTGCGCTCTCCGAAACGGTCACTTATCTGACCCATAAGACGATGGGTAAAGATGGTCGCACAATTATTAATCAGATAAATCGTTGATACCGCTGTTATCGAAAGCTCGTAATTTTTAACAAGCAAAAATATCGCAAACGTAGTGAAAATATGCCTTCGACAACCGCGCAAGAATGAAAGAGTGTAATATAGCCAATACTTTTTTTTCAAGGCAATTCGCCGTCGTTCGGTTTTACCTCGATTGGGCGGAAGCGCCAACGCCAGATATATGCCTACCAGGACCACCACACCGCCGATAATATAAAAGGTTTCGCGATAATCCAGAACCAAGGTCAGACTCAGCACCAATCCGGCCCCCAACAAGCCGGCCATCGATTCAAAAGATCGATACCTGCCCTGCACTCGCCCAAATTGATTTGCGCCGGCAAGCATCAGCAACTGCGATGTATTTGTAGGCTCAAAATAATGAAAGCCAATCGACAGCACAAAGGTCGCCAGCCCCAAAGCAAATATGGACGGAGCAAATCCCGACAGCAACAGACCGATCCCAACCGCCACTATCGACAGTGAGGTAATGCGGGATTCAGTCATGTATATCGCCAGCGCCCCCACACCGAAAGCCAGCAGTCCGGGAATCTCTCTTACCGCCTGGATAATCCCGATTTCGGTCGGCGAGGCATCGAAATACTCAACGGCGTAATTGTTGAAAACGATGCGCCAAATATGAAAACCGATCCAGATTATGGAATTTGAAATGGTCAGGGTGAGAATTGTGTTACGTTTAATACCAAGTGCCATGATGACCCAAGATAATAAAAACCTATAAAGAGAGTATAAAGAAAGTTATTAGATTTCGAAACCGGGCAAAAATGTCATTCCAATGGTGATTTCGGATTCGTTTTCTGCCGATTTGATTACTATGTTGCATTCGAACCGTTTGATCCATACCGTGTAAAACCAGTTGACGAGAGCATGTCCTATGAGTAACTTAGGCGCACACAAGGATAAGAGCATGGATTTTGACACTACTATTTTCAAAGCATATGACATCAGGGGAACCATCCCGGATCAACTAAATCCGGACCTTGCCTATCGCATCGGCAACGCCCTAGCGGATTATCTCAAGCCCACCATGATTGCCGTAGGCAAGGATATGCGCACCTCATCCGAAGAGCTGTTTGAGGCGCTTGCCAGTGGCATCAATGACGCTGGAGTTGACGTTGTTGATTTGGGTTTGATTTCAACCGATGGCCTTTATTTTGCGGTTGGCAAATTCGGATATGACGGCGGTGTAATGATTACCGCCAGCCATAATCCAAAAGAATACAATGGATTTAAAATCTGCCGTAAAGAGGCGCTACCACTTTCCGGTCAGGAGGGTTTGGATAAGATCAAAGAGGCGGTGATTAACGATGTAGTGGTTAAATCGCCACATCGTGGTAACATCCAGCGCCGTGACATATCTGAAGCTTACGCCGCACACTGCCTATCATTTATCGATATTAATCTTATCAAACCTTTCAAGGTGGTGGTTGATGCCGGCAATGGCATGGCCGGTAAAACTCTTCCACCGGTTTTCGAGAAACTTCCCATCGAGGTAATCCCGCTCTTTTTCGAACTTGACGGTAGTTTCCCAAACCATCCAGCATCACCAATAGAACTGGAAAATCTGGTCGCCCTGCAGAAGAAAATTGCCGAAGAAAAGGCCGATTTCGGGGCGGCGTTCGATGGTGACGCCGACCGGATGTTTCTAGTTGACCGCGACGGCAATCAAGTGGGCGGCGACATGACCATGGCGATGGTAGCCGACAATCTTCTGGAAAAATATCCCGGAGAGACTATTCTTTACAACATCATTTGTTCCAAAGCCGTTCCGGAACTGGTCGACCGCAAGGGTGGCAAAGCGGTCAAGACCCGTGTCGGACACGCCTTTATCAAACCATTGATGAAAAAGCATAATGCGGTATTCGGCGGCGAGCATTCCGGTCATTTTTATTTCAGAGACAACTGGTTTGCCGATTCCGGTCTGATAGCACTCCTAGTCTGCCTGG
>Ga0272442_10002410_pt1 | contig 27186 bp, 21 predicted proteins | sample SSMForm2O_FD_200262 | JGI IMG/M metagenome (GOLD analysis project Ga0272442, IMG submission 200262) | Marine sediment archaeal communities from Little Sippewissett salt marsh, Falmouth, MA, United States - SSM-Form-2O | ecosystem: Environmental > Aquatic > Marine > Wetlands > Sediment ... | reverse complement strand
GCCATTACCCTTCGGCACTTCCGGAAGAAGAACCAGCGAAGTAGATTCAACTACTTCTCGATCTCTCTCAAGTAAATCCACAAGCCCAACCCTCATGCCCACTGAGGACATGAGCATACGAGGGCTCAAGCAGGTCTTGCGCTGCGGTTAGGACCGCGCCACAGCTCCGGCGCACCGGCCATCTCCGCGGCCCGGGCCGGTGGCCCCAGTTCTCCCAGCACCCGCAGCAAACAAGTCTGGTGCACGCGATCAGGGAAACCGCTTTCGGCCGAGGCGGTGAGGGAGCCGCGTACGCGCGCCACGCTGCGGTTCACGTCGAGACCGAGCTCACGTGCGGCGCGGGCCACCAGGTCGAGGTATGTCTCCAGCAGGCGCAGTGCTTCGAGCGACCATTCAGGCATGACTGCTTTCTCCTCCCGGCTGCGGGGCTGTTTCTTTCAGCGATTCGCGCACGCTCCTGAGCGCCCGCAGCCAGGCCCCGAACCTCCGGCTGCGCGGGTAGGAGATGATCCGGCCGAGCCGGCCCAGGCTGCCCATCAGGCCGGCGCGACCGAGCAACGCGGTGGCCATGCCGAACTTGCGATAGAAGAGGTTGAAAAGGGTGAACGCCGCGCGCTGGCGCGCGTCGGCCGGCACCCGCTGCAGGATCCGACGCCAGGAGTAGAACTCGCTGTAGGCGCCGAGGTAACCGGCCTCTAGTTCGCCCGGCGACATGTGCGAGGGTGCGAACACTGCCCGCGAAGTGTTGTAGTGCCCGAGGTCGAAATCGATGATTCGCCCCTCGCGCTGAAGCCGCGCGTAGAGCGGCGTGCCCGGGTATGGAGTGAGGATGTGTGCGGTCATGGTCTCGACCCTTCGCTCGGCCAGCCAGTCCACGGTGTCGCCGAAGACCGCGAGGGTGTCATTGTCGAAACCGAAGACGATACTGGCGTTGACCATGATTCCGCGCTCGTGGATCGCGGCGATCGTCCGGTCGTAGAGTTCCGCGCGGTTCTGAACCTTGCGACAGGAGGCCAGGTTCACTGGGTTGACGCTCTCGAAGCCGATGAACAGGCTGCGGCAGCCGGTCTCCGCCATGGCCTCGAGCATGTCCGGGTGGCGCCCGATGTCCGCCGAGACCGCCGCGTGCCAGGTGAGACCCATGGGGCGCATGGCCGCCAGCAACCGGCGGGTGTAGCGTGGACTGCCGATGAAGTTGTCGTCCACGAACATCACGTGGCCCGTGCCCAGCGACTCGATCTCGGCGAGCACGTTGGGTACCGGCTTGGGGCGGTATCCGGCGTGGAAGTTGGGGGCGCTCTTGTAGCAGAAGTCGCAGCGCCAGGGGCAGCCACGGCTGATACTCAGCGTGTTGGGATAGAGGTAGTTCTTGCCGGCGATCATCTCCCAGCGCGGCACCGGAGACTCCGCCATGTCGACGGGCCCGGTGCTGCGGTAGAACTTCCGCAGGCGGCCGCCCGCGAGATCCTTGAGGATGCGCGGCCACAGCGACTCGCCCTCGCCGACCGCCACCGCGTCGGCGTGCGGTGCGATGCGCTGGGGGCATCCCGTGGCGAAGATCCCGCCCATCACCACCGGCACCCCCCGCGAACGGTACTGCCGGGCGATCTCGAACGAGCGCTCGGCGGTATCGACCTTGACGGTGATGCCCACGAGGTGGGGCGAGTCGTCGTGGCGGATGCGCTCGACGTTCTCGTCGGCGAGCTCGACCTCGTACTCGGGGGGCGTCAGGGCCCCGAGAACCAGCAGCGCCAGCGGCGGGGCCATCTGGGTCTTGAGGCGCGAGTCCATGGGCCGCAGACTCATCCGCGGCGAGATCAGCTTGATTCTGCGCTTGGCCTCCATCTTCCCCTCCTCCGGGCGGACCTCCGTCAGGCGATCCGCCAGAGCAGGAGAGCGGTTGAACAGTCGCGCAGGTGACGTGGATGGGGCTCCATCATGGATCGAAGCGCTCTCCTGCGTTCTACTGTTCCACTGCTCCACTGCTCAAGCAGGCCCTCCATGCCTTCCAGTTACGCGGTACTCTCGCTCACCTTTCGCGCCTGCGGCGGTGGGGGCGCAGGCAGTGCGCCCGGCTTGCCGCCGAAGAAATCGAACCAGTCGATCCTGGCCGTCACCCACATGAGCACGCCCAGCGTGAGGATCGAGCCCACCGTCACGGTCAGCCCGGTCAATCCCTGCAGGAAGAAGGTGTAGCTGAAAAGCACCAGGTAGAAGAGCTGCCCGCCGGCCGCGATCTTCCAGGGGAACCTGCCCTTCAGCGCCGCGTAGAGGTAGCCGGTGACCAGCAAAACCGCGACGATCGAAGACGCGGCGAACGATACGTGCACGTTGACGTGGTCGACCATGTAGGCGAATAGCAGGTGAAAGGCGAAGAACCCCGCGGCCACGAAGAGGTAGTGCATCGGGTGGATCTTCACGCGGGTGACGATGTTGATCACCGCCACCAGCAGGAAGAAGAAGAAGAGGCACACCGGCGCAAAGAAGGTCATCCGCGCCGAGAGCGGCCCGGGGTTGAGCCTTTCGGGCATGACCATGCCGATGTCCTGGGTTGTGATCAGGTCCCTGGCCTCCCACTTCACGTGCGCGCCGCCGTCCGGCGTCGAGCGCTCTTCTTCCGGGGTCGTCGGGGAGAGGGATCCTTCGGGGAAATCGACCTCCCGGAAGTTGGTGGTCAGCCCCAGCTTCAGCCCCTGGACCCGACCAACGTTCGACGCCGGGCGGTAGCGCCACTCGCGCATCCCCCGGGTGCGATAGGTGACCTTGAACTCCCTCGACTCGCCGGGAGGGACCTCGATGACCTCGTGCAGGCCCTCGGCGGTGTTGACCGGGACGTCGGAGCTTTTGCCGTCGACCACGAAGCTGAAGTTGTCGTAGGTGCCCTCCGACGTGGGGAACTTGAAGTGGACCCGCACCTTCTGCGTGACCTTCTCGGTGTTGGCCACCGTGTAGGTGCCGGCGAAATCGCTGACGAACGTGGGGTACCACACCAGTCCACGGCGACGATGTTCGAGCGCGAGCTTCACGTCTATCTGGTTGAACGCGGGACGTATCTTGCGAACCCTGCCGGTGCCGGGGATCTCCACCGAGAGCTCCGGCGCATCCTGGATCACCGGCCCGCCCCACAACTCGACGACGTCACCGCCCAGCAGCGCCGAGAACTGCTCGGCGCGCATCACCGTGGTGGTGCCCAGAACCATCCAGCCGCCACAGGCCAGCAGGTACACACCCCCCACCGCAATCATCCGCAGAAAACTCATGCTCTAGTCCTCCCTCTCGTCCTTGGCCGGCTCGCGGTAGTAGAGCTTGGCCCTGAGTTGTTCTCCCTTGTGAAACGAGCGCGCGAAGTAGTAGCGCTTGCCCGTGAACTCCGGCGGAAGGGCAACAGACGTCTGCTTCGCCGGACTGATGGCCCCTTCCGCACCTTGAGCGCCAGGACGCGCGAACGACGTTCGCGCTTCGCGGGCACCAGAAGGAGCACATTGACCTGGAACTGCCCCGTCCCCTGCGGCAGCAGCGCAAGGCCATTCGCGCTTGAATGGAGAGTCGCACCTTTGACCGCAAGCACCTTGGCCAGGATGGCATTGCCGTCGAAGAGCGGAATCGCGGCCGCCTTGCCGGAGACGTGACGGCCGCTGATCGCAGCCTGCACCGTTGCGCGGTCGGCGGACACCGTCACGCTGAAGGCCGCCTCCTCAACGAGGGACACGGGCTTCTGGCGATCCACACCCGCTTCCTCGATGAGCTGCTTGCGGAGGCTGGCCTTGTAGAGCTGCAGGAACTGGTCCAAAGGAAGCGTCACGGTTTCGGCGGGGAAGGCCGTTGATGCCAACCCCGCCAGGACCACTGAGCACAGCGCCGAGCGAATCATGAGCACTCTTCCCCTCTCTCCCGCCCGGCGGAGGTGCCGGACATATACTCTTCTACCTCCGGGACGTGGAGAGACCGAGAAGCGCTTTCGAAAGGATTGTGAAAAGAATGTGAAGAAGAACGGGCTGACGACCGAAGGAAGGCCGCCGGAGACCGGAAGGGAACGACAATACCATGCCGGGGCTATCCCTCTCTTCGAGGAGTTGCCCGCAGTCCTCAGCCGTCAGCCTTCAGCCCGAAGCGGGCAGTTCCAGGGTTGCGGTCGCCCCGCCCCCCTGGCGATTGGCGATAGTCACTTGGCCGCCATGCAGCTCGGCGGCTTCGCGGGCGAAACTCAGCCCCAAACCGGAGCTCTTCTTGCCGGTGTCGGGCCGCGGCAAGGAGTAGAAGCGCTCGAAGACGCGCTCCAGGGCGTAATCGGGAATACCCGGGCCGGAGTCGGAGACGGTAAGCTTCGCGCACAGGTCGGCCGCGCTGAGCTCCACGGTCACTTCGCCCTCGGCGGGGCTGAACTCCAGGGCATTCTGCACCAGGTTGAGGATCGCCCCGCGCAGCAGGAAGCGCTCGCCCCTGACCCGGACGTTTTCCTCGGCGCGGCAGGCGAGCTTCACGCCGCGCGCTTCCGCCGCGGGCCCGAGCTGCTCAAGGACACCGGCGACCAGCGCGCTGAGATCCACGTCCTCGACGTCGCGCAGTTCCCCGCGGCCCTCGAGCGAGGAGAGCTCCAACAAACGGTCCACTGCGTGTTGAATGCGCTCGGCCTCGGCGCGGATGTTGCCCACGAACTTCTCGCGGCGATCGGGCGGCATCTCCTCCTCGAGCAGTTCGGCCGCGCCGCGGATCGCCGAGAGCGGGCTCTTGATCTCGTGGGTCAGGCTCTGGACGTAGTGCTCGACGTACTTGCGGCCCTCGAGAGCCTGGCGCATCTCGTCGAAGGCCCGGCCCATCTCGGCGATCTCCCCGCGGCCCAGCTTCGGTGCCTGCGCCCGCCGGCCGTCACGCACCGCGCGGGCGAAAGCCGTCAGGCGCCGCACCGGGCCGGCCACCCATCCGGACACCAGCCAGCTCAGCACCATGAAGAGCACCAGGGCTATCATCGCCCCGGTGAAGATCTTGCGCTTGGCGCCGGTGATGAAGATGTTCACGCTGCGCAGCGGCTTGCTGACCGTCAGGCAGCCGACGATTCTGTCTCCCGAGCGCACCGGCGCGGCGACGTAGAGCACGTTGCTGGCCGGGTCGTTCTTGCGCTCCCAGGTGGCTCGCGCGCCGTACTTGCCCCGCAGCGTCAGGTAGACGTCGTTCCAGCGCGAGTAGTCGGCACCCTCGTCGCGACCGCCGTCGGAGTCGAAGATCACGGTGCCGGCCGCGTCGGTAACGTAGACCCGCAGGTCCACGCTGGTCTTGTTCATGTCGTAGATCCTGGCGGCGAGCTCGCGGCGCATCGCTCCCCGCAGCGCGGAGCGAAACCCGGCCAGTTCGATCTTCTCGCCCTTGGTGCGTTCCTCGAGAACCGAGGCCAGCACCGCCGAGGTGTCGGCCAGCGAGGACTCCATGGACTTGAGATAATGCGGGCGCACTTCCTCGCGGACCCAGTCGGCCACGTAGTAAATGGCGATCGCGGTGATTGCCGAGAACGCCAGGAAGACCCGCAGGCGTATTCTCACCATTCTTCCCGCAGCGAGTAGCCGACCCCCCGATGGGTGACGATGGCCTCGATCCCGGGCCTGACCTCGCGCAGCTTGGCGCGAAGGGTCTTGATGTGCGCGTCGACGGTGCGCTCCATGCTGGTGCCGGGGTCCTCCCACGCCATGCGCATGAGCTTGTCGCGCGAGTAGACCCAGCCGGGCCGGGTGACCAGGATTCTGAGGATCCGAAACTCGTAGCGGGAGAGGTCCAGCAACTGCCCGCAGTAGGAGGCGCAGTGCCGGGCATCGTCGATCTCGAAAGGCGTCTTTGCCGCCGGAGCCGGCTCCCCGCCGTCGCAGGGGCTCTTCACGCGGTCGCTGCGGCGCAGCACCGCCCTGACCCGGGCGACCAGCTCGCGCGGGCTGAAGGGCTTGGTCACGTAATCGTCACCGCCGATTTCCAGCCCTACCACGCGGTCAACTTCCTCGGCGCGCGCGGTCAGAAAGATGATCGGTATGTGAGAGCTCTTGCGAATCTCGCGGCAGACCTCGAAGCCACTGGTGTCCGGGAGCATCACGTCGAGGATCGCCAGGGCGAAGCCGCCGGACTTCGCGGCGGCCAGGCCCTCCCGGCCGGTCCCGCACCACACTGCCTCGAAGCCCTCGGAGCTCAGGGCGTAGGTGATGTTGTCGGCGATGGCCGGCTCGTCCTCAACGACCAGGATTCGTTCCCTCAAGGCAGATGGCTCCTCGCTCCCCGAATACATGAAATGCCCGATGCCAGAGTAGGAGGGCTCGCGGGGGTGTCAAGGAAAATGGCGCCGGGGCGGGGCCCACCCGCCTCACAAAGGGTCTCTTAAGGCATTGCTGTCAAGCGACTTAACGCCCCATTTGCGAAGTTCGCTTGACAATTCAAACAAATGTTTCAAACTTTCGTTTGACACGGGTATTCAGGCTACCGGAGGTGCAGATGAGCGCTGCCAGATCCAAGGAATCCACCCGTGAGCGGCTGCTGGAGGCCGCCGGCGAGCTCTTCGCCGAAAAGGGCTTCCACGCCACCAGCGTGCGCGAGATCTGCGATCGCGCCGGGGCCAACGTCGCGGCGATCAACTACCACTTCGGCGATAAGGAGAAGCTGCACGAAGCGGTGCTGATGCACGTATTCCATTTCGCCTCCGGGAGCGGAGGGGTCGGTCGCCCCGAAGAAACGGACGCCTCGCCCCGTGAGCAGCTGGGCGCCTGGGTGCACCGCTTCCTGGTCAGCCGGCTGGATACCACCCGGCCGGAGTGGCACCGCCAGCTCATGATGCGCGAGAGCACCCACCCCGGCGAGGCGCTGCGCGGCCTCATCGAGAAAGGCTTTCGCGTGCACTTCGACTTCATGTGCGGGCTGGTCGAGGAAATCGCCGGCGGGAAAACGGACGCCGGTACCGTCGAACTCTGCGTGGCCAGCATCATCGGACAGTGTATCTATTACATGGTCGCCCAGAACTTTATTCCTCGGATGTACGACCACGTGAAACTGACGCCCGAGGGTATTGAGGAAATAGCCGGGCACGTCGTGGAGTTCTCACTCGGTGGTATAGCCGCCAAGGCGCCTTCCGGCGGCAGGGGCAGAAGGAAGAGCCGATCATGAACGCGAGGATACGACACCGATTGCGATCGATACCCCTGCTTATACTGGTCCTGGGGCTAACATCCTGCTTCAGGAAGCCGGACCGCTCGCAGGCGCCGGTCGAGGTGCCGCCGAGCTTCTCCGCCGGCGGCGAGGGCGCCGCGCCTGCCAGGTGGTGGACGGCCTTCGGCGACGGCCAGCTCGACAAGCTCGTAGAGAAGGCACTGGCCGGCAACATGCGCCTGCGCGTGGCTTGGGACCGCCTGGCCCAGGCCGGCGCCGTGGCCCGCAAGGCCGGTGCGCCCCTCTGGCCGGAGATATCCGCCGGCGCCTCGGCGGGGCGCACGCGCACGGTCACCGAGATGGCGGTTCCCAGGGGCGGTTCGGACTCCTCGACGGCTGCAGCCGCGGCCGCCGCGACGACGGCTGCCGTCGATGTCGAAACCCGCACCAAGGACGTGGTCGAATACCGCACCGATCTGGCGCTCAACGTGGCTGCCAGCTACGAGCTGGATCTCTGGGGGAGGCTACGTGCGACGAAGAACGCCGCGGCGGCCGACGCGGTCGCCACCCGCGAGGATCTCGACGCCGCGGCGATGAGCCTCTCTGCCGAGGTCGCCAACGCCTGGTACCGCCTGGTCAAGCAGCGCGCCGAGATCGAGTTGCTCCAGCGCCAGCAGAAGGTCAACAGCGAGTACCTGGAACTCACTGAGCTGCGCTTCAAGCTGGGCCGGGGCACCGCGGTGGACGTGCTCCAGCAGCGCCAGCAGCTGGAGGCCACCCGCGGGGACCTCAGCGTGGCGCGCATGCGCAGGGAACTGCTGGAGCACCAGCTGGCGGTATTGGCCGGCAAGCCGCCCAAGAGCGTCGTGGGCGGCGAGCGCGGCAGCCTCCCGGAGCTGCCGCGGATGCCGGCCACGGGGTTGCCTTCCGAGCTGATTTCGCGCCGTCCCGACGTGCGCGCGGCCCTCATCCGGCTGGGGGCCGCGGACCACCGCGTGGCCGCGGCGATCGCCGACCGTTTCCCGCGCATCAGCCTGACCGCGCGGGGCGAGACCGCCGACGGGAAGCTTCGCGACCTCTTCGACGACTGGCTGGCGAGCATCGCCGCCAGCATCCTGGCGCCGATCTTCGACGCCGGGCGGCGCAAGGCAGAGGTGGAGCGCGCCAAAGCGGCGGCTTCGGAGACGCTGCACGTCTACGGAGGTGCGGTGCTGGTCGCCTTCCGCGAGGTGGAGGACGCGATCACTTCCGAGAAGCGCGGCGCGGAGTACCTCGCGAACGTTAGCCGGCGGGTGAAGCTCGCCGGGCGCCTGACCGCGCGGACCCGCGAGCGTTACGCCAACGGCGGCACCGACTACCTGCCGGTACTGGTCGCGCTGCGCGCCGAGCAGAACCTCGAGAAGCTCGAGCTCGCCGCGAAGCTTTCGCTGATCGAATCGCGAATCGGCCTTTACCGCGCCCTGGGCGGCGCCTGGGAGTTGCGGCCGCCTGCTGATGACGAAGACGACATCGGAGAGAGCAGATGAACATCTGGGGAACACTTGGATCGGGAATCATCAGAGTCCTGGTCGTGGGAGGAGCGATCGCGTGTCTCGCGATCTGGATCTACACGCTGGTGAGGACCTACGACAGGATCAAGTTCCTGCTGAAGACGGCCCTTGCGGTCTTCGTGCTGGTGCTGGGAGGCGGGGGGGCGTTCCTGATGATCATCACCGTCAGGAAGCCCGGGACCGGCCGGCCCAAGAGCGAGGGAACACTGGTGGAGGTCGTGAGGGCCGCCACCGTTGACCATCCCGCGAAGATCGAGGCGATGGGCACTGTGATGCCCGCCCGCGAACTGGAAGTCCGGGCCGAGGTGGGCGGGCGCATCGTCAGGCAGAGCCAGCGCCTGGTCCCGGGATCGGTGCTCTCGGCCGACGAGGCGATCTGCGAAATCGACCCGCGCGACTACCGCGCGATCCTGGACGCCAGGAAAGCCGACCTGCAGCGCGCCCGCACCGCGCTCGAGCTCGAGGAGGGCCAGGGAGAGATCGCCAGGCGCGAGTGGGAACTGCTCGGCAAGGACCTCGGGACCAAGGGCGCCCGCAAGGACCTGGCTCTGCGCAAGCCGCAGCTGGAACAGGCCCGCGCGGCGGTCAAGGCCGCCGAGAGCGCCGTGGCCAAGGCCGAGCTCGACCTGGAACGCACGACCATCTCCGTGCCCTTCCCCGCAGTGATTCGCGAGGAGTTCGTGGAGAAGGGCCAGCTGGTCTCGCCGCAGTCCTCGATCGCCAGGCTGGCCGGCGCGGAAAAGTTCTGGGTGCGTTGTTCGGTGCCCACCGACCGCCTGGAACACATCGTACTGCCAGGTCCCGACGGGAGCGGCGGAGCGCGCGCCCGGGTCTTCCAGTCCCGGCCGGACACGAAGCCGGCGGTTCGCTCCGGACGCGTGGTCCGACTGCTGCCGGAGCTCGATCCCGCGGGGCGCATGGCCCGGGTGCTGGTGGAAGTGAGCGACCCGCTCAACACGGCTGTGAAGCGGACCGCCGCTGACGGCTCACAGCAGCCTCCCCCTTTGCTCCTGGGATCCTTCGTGCGGGTGGAGATCGACGGCCCGGTGCTGTCCGGGGTCGTGCCCCTGTCCCGCAAGGCGCTGCGCGACGGTTCGAGCGTCTGGGTGATGGGCGCCGACGGCAAGCTGGAGCTGCGCAAGGCGAAGATCGCCTGGAGCACCCGGGATCAGGTGCTGCTCTCGGCGGGAGTGAGCTCCGGCGAAGCGGTGGTTACCAGCGGCATAAACGGGGCCTACCCGGGCATGCAGCTGCGCCTGGCCGGCAAGAAGGAGCCGCGGGCCTCCGGAGAAGAGGCCCCGCCGACCGAGGGCGGTAATGGCCGTCGCGAGGGCCGCCCCGGTAGCAGGGAAGAGCGCAAGTGATCCCCCCTCCGACCGGCGCCGACAACGACACCAGCAAGGGTCCCATCGCCTGGATGGCCCGCAACTCGGTGGCCGCGAACCTGCTGATGGTCTTCCTGCTGGCCGCCGGCCTGCTGATGGCCTTCAGCATCAAGCAGGAGGTCTTCCCCGAGTTCGAGCTGGACACCGTGAGCATCAGCGTGCCCTACCCCGGTGCCAGCCCGGAGGAGGTGGAGAAGGGCGTGATCCTCGCCCTGGAGGAGGAGGTCCGCGGAATCGACGGCGTCAAGGAGGTGCGGTCCCAGGCCTCCGAGGGCGCCGGCACGGTGACTATCGAGCTGCTGCGCGGCGCCGAGGGCAACAAGGCGCTGCAGGACGTCAAGAACGCGGTCGACCGCATCACCACCTTTCCGGAGGAGACCGAACGTCCCACGGTTAGCCTGCTGACCACGCGTAACGAGGTCATCACCATGGCGATCCACGGCGACCAGTCGGAAAAGGTGATCCGCGAGCTGGCCGACCGCATCCGCGACGACCTGCTCGGCGACAAGCGCATCACCTACGCCGAGCTCTCGGGGGTCCGCCCGCTGGAGATCAGCGTGGAGGTTCCCGAGGAGAAGCTCCGCGCCTATGGCCTGACCCTGGGGGGCGTGGCCGACCGCATCCGCGCCGCCTCGGTGGAGCTGCCCGGCGGAGCGCTGAAGACCTCCGCCGGGGAGATACTGGTCCGCGTGGCCGAGCGGCGCGACTGGGGGCGGGAGTTCGCCCGCCTGCCGATTATCGCTCGCGCCGACGGCACCCGGGTGCTGCTCGAGGACATCGCGACGGTCACCGACGGATTCGCTGACACCGACCAGGAGTCCTTCTACAACGGCGAGCGCGCAGCGATGATCAAGGTCTACCGCGTGGGCGACCAGACACCCATCGAGGTGGCCGACGCGGTCTTCGAGCACATGCGCAAGCTGGAGCTCCAGGTGCCGGAGGGTATATCCCTATCGGTGCTCGACGACCGCTCGGACATTTACCGCCAGCGCATGAACCTGCTGCTCAAGAACGCGATGATGGGACTGGGCCTGGTGCTGCTGCTGCTGGGGCTGTTCCTGGAGATCCGCCTGGCCTTCTGGGTGACGATGGGCATCCCCATCAGTTTCCTGGGGGCGTTTCTGTTCCTGCCGGCCGTGGACGTGACCATCAACATGATTTCGATGTTCGCGTTCATCATATCACTGGGCATCGTGGTCGACGACGCCATAGTGGTCGGCGAGAACATCTACACCAACCGCCAGGCGGGCATGCCCTTCATCCAGGCCGCCATCCGCGGGGTGCGCGAGGTGGCCACCCCGGTGGTCTTCTCGGTGCTGACCAACATGGTGGCCTTCATGCCCATGCTCTTCGTGCCCGGGTTCATCGGCAAGATCTTCCGGGTGATCCCCATAGTGGTGGTCTCGGTCTTCGCCGTATCGCTGGTCGAGGCCCTGTTCATCCTGCCCGCGCACCTGGGCCACGCCCGCTCGGCGCGCACCCGCGGGACATTCGCGCGGCTGCACGACATGCAGCAGGCGGTGGGCCGCAGCCTGGAGCGCTTCATTGCCGGAGTCTACCGCCCGTTCCTGGACTTCGCTCTGCGCAACCGCTACGTGGTGCTGGCCATTGCCGTCGCCCTGCTGGCAATCGTGGTCGGCTACATCCGCGGCGGGCACATCGGCGTGCGCAGCTTCCCGGACGTCGAGGGCGACATCGTCACCGCCAACCTGGTGATGCCCTACGGCACTCCCGTCCAGACCACCCGGGAGGTCAAGGAGCGCATGGTCTCCGGTGCGCGCGCGATAGCCGACCGCTACGAGCAGCGGACCGGACGGAAGCTAATCGTGGGCATATTCTCCCAGGTGGGGAGCGCCTCCGCGAGGCGCGGTCCGCATGGCGGCGGCGGCCAGACCGCCAGCAATCTGTCCAACACGCGCGTCTACCTGGTCCCAACCGACGGCCGCCCGAACATGAGTGCGCGCAAATTCGAGAAGCTGTGGGCGGCCGAGGTCGGCGAGGTTGCCGGCAAGGAGTCGCTGCGCTTCAAGTCGTTCATGGGCCCGGGAAGCAGCGACGCGCTGAGCGTGCGCCTGCGCCACCGGGACATGGACGTGCTCGAGCAGGCCGCAGCGGAACTGGCCGGGCGCTACCGTCAGTTCACCGCGGGGGAAATCCGAATCAAGGATGTCGACGACGGGTTCGCCGCCGGCAAGCCGCAGCTGGACTTCAAGCTGCTGCCCGCGGCGCGCAGCCTGGGCCTGGAGTCGCGCTATCTGGCGATGCAGCTGCGCAGTTCCTTCTACGGAGCCGAGGCGCTGCGCCAGCAGCGCGGCCGCGACGAGGTCAAGGTGATGGTGCGCCTGCCCGAATCCCAGCGGCGCTCGGCCTACGACCTCGAGGAGATGGTCCTGCTTTCCCCCGCGGGCGGGGAGGTGCCCCTGCGGGAAGTGGCCCGGGTGGAGCGCGGCAGCTCCTACACCTCGATCTCGCGGGTGGACGGCAGCCGCACCGTGGACGTAACCGCCGACGTGATTCCCAAGTCGGAGGCCCAGAACATCCTGAGCGAGATCACCGCCGAACACCTGCCCGACCTTGTGAATCGCTACCCCGGGCTCAGCTACTCCCTGGAGGGCGAACGGCGCGACCTGGAGGAGAGCTTCGAGGCGCTCAAGAAGGGGCTGCTGGTTTCGGTGATCGCCATATTCGCGATGCTGGCTATCCCCTTCCGCAGCTACGTCCAGCCGCTGGTGATCATGGTCAGCATCCCCTTCGGCATCCTGGGCGCGACGCTGGGCCACATTCTCATGGGCTACAACCTGAGCATCATGAGCATGATGGGCATGGTGGCCCTCTCCGGCGTGGTGGTCAACGACTCGCTGGTGCTGATCGACTTCGCCAACCGCACCCGCGCTTCGGGCAGCACAGCCCTGGAGGCCATCGGCTATGCCGGCGGGCGGCGCTTTCGGGCGATCATGCTGACCTCGCTGACCACCTTCGGGGGGCTGGCGCCGATGATCTTCGAGACCTCGCTGCAGGCCCGCTTCATGATCCCCATGGCCATCAGCCTGGGGTTCGGGATCCTCTTCGCCACGCTGATCGCCCTGGTGCTGGTCCCGGCGCTGTACATTATCGTGGAGGACTTGCGCATCCCGGTGCTGGGCTTCTGGAAGTGGCTGTGGGCCAACGGAAGCGGAAACCGGAATAGCCTCGGCGCCACCGAACAGTGAGGCTCCTCAGCGCTTGCGGAGTTCGGCGATGGCCCTCTTGCGGAAGCTGTGCGGGTTGCAGAGGCTGTAATTGAGCTTCTCAGCCGTTGCGACCAGAGGTTCTCTGATCGCGCGGTGGCGACATGCCAGGGCCAGCAGGAAGGTCGCCTTCTCCGAGGGCGAGCGGGGAATGTCCAGCGCGTCCCGAAGCGAACAGTCGCCAGCCTCCAGGAGTCCCGCAAGACGCCGCTCTTCGGGTGAGTTCAGCTTCAGTTCCCGGATGGCCCCCGCCAGCCAGCGGTCCGCTTTCCGGCCGTCGCCGGCCAGGTACCAACCGACGTACATTTCCAGCCCGAAGCTGCAGCTGAACTCACCTGGCTTCGCGGGGGCGAGCTTCTCCGCGGCGCCCATGTTGCCGATGGCCATGTGGGCGCGGATCTCCCAGTCGCGCCGGGAGCCCTTGTCCTTGATCCGTTGGCACTCCTCGAGAATCTTCGCGTCCTCTCCAAGGAAGAGCAGCAGGCTCAGCCTGCAGGTGAGAATGGCTCTCTCGGCCCGGGCTCCCGGGAACCTCCCCCGGAGGCGCCGAGCGTAGGTCTGGACCTCCTTGCGCGCGCCGGCCACGTCGCCCTTCTTGGCCAGCAGCTCGGAAATTGTCGTGCACAGGTCGAGCTTCAACGGCGTCTGCCTCTGCTGCCTGCGCACGTCCTTGAGCAGGTGGTCGTACTGGCCCAGGGCGAAGCGGGTTTCGTAGTCTGCGGTTCTCCAGCGCCGGAGGCTCATCAGCTCCCTTGCGGCGGCCAGTTGTCTGAGGGCCGGTCCGAACTCCCCGCGGCTGTTGTGGTGGTAGGCTCGGGCCAGGTGCGCGTGGCCGCATCCCGGGCTGCCGGACCTGCAGCGCTCCAGGTACTTCTGCGCCTCACTGCTGCTGGCGCAAAGTCGCGAGCGCAGGTACAGTCGCGCGGCGCTTCGGGGCTTCTCCGCCAGCAGCACGTCGTAATTCTCGAGCAGCGCGTCGTAACCGTCCGGGCCCTGGTTGAGGTTCTGGTGGAGGCGGTGCCATTCGACCAGCACGGGTCGCCTGGCCAGCTGCTGCCTCATGAACTGTTTGCGACGCTTCAGCAGCCTGTCGCTGGTCGCGCTGAGATGCAGGTAGGCGACCAGCAGGTCGAGGTTGTCGGGGTCGAGCTCGAGGTGGTGCCGGGTGAACCTCATGAGTCGCTCGGGACGCTGGTCCGTGAAATAGTCCAGGACCTCCAGCGGTTTGTCCCGGATGAGGGTCAGCCGGGTGCGCACCTCCCGGCTGCGCTCCGTTCTGATGCTTCCCGGGGCGACCGCGAAGGCGTAGTCGACGTCCCGGAAGGACATGAACTCCTTGCCGAAGTGAACCCTGGTAACGGGCTTCTGGTTGCCGCCGTGCGCGGTGTAGATCACCTGCTCCCAGAGGAGGCTGGCCGCGCCGCGGGGGTTCAGGACGAAGGTCGAGTCGCTGGCCAGCCGCTGCGCGATGCTGTTCTCGACGACGAACTCGATCGTGGTCGCCGTCCCGTCGGCGAAACGGACGTCGGCAGTGTGCCGGCCTTCGGCGATGGACATCTCGCGCCTCGAGCCCGCGACAACGCCCAGGCTGCCGGCGCCCCGGACCGAAACCCGGAAGGGCTGGCCGCAGCCATTGACCACATGCAGGGTCTGGTTGGTGCTCAGGTGGCTGTTGATCAGCCAGGCGCCGACCAGCGCCGCGGCTGCCAGCAGGGCCACGACCGGCATCTTGACGGTGACCAGCCTGGGGAGCTTCCTGCGGGGAAGGATGCTGTCGCTCATGCCCAGGCCCTGCTCGCTGGCGCGCACCTCGCGGCGGAAGGCGCCGTCCTGCCCGAGGGGCGCGCTTCCCTTGAGGACGCAGGCATAGATCTGCAGGGCCTCGCGGTGGCGGTCGGCTTGCTGGTAGGCCCGGGCCAGCCTGCGCAGCAGCGAACGGTCCTGCCGCGGGCCGGGGTCGAGCATGAAACCCAGCAGGCGGTGGGCTTCGTCGAGCCGTCCCCCCTCGATGTGCCCGAGGGCCAGGGCGCTGACCGCCACCCGGTTCTCGGGCTGCAGTTGAACCACTCGCTCGAAGCAGTGGCTGGCATCCTCCACCCGGCCGACGCGCCGGCTCCAGTTGCCGACGGCGGTCAACACCGCGATGTCCTCTCCGAAGCGTTCGAGGAGACCACGGGCCATTGCCGCGGTCTCCTCCACCTTGCCGCGGTTGCAGAGCTTGCGGAACTCCGCCAGCTCCAGCGAAGAGTCGCGGGCTGAAACGTCGTTCGTATCGCTGGCGTCGGATACCATTGGCCTCTCCGGACGATGCCCCGGTAGAATCAAATTCTATTGGAACCGATAGAGGCCGTCAACGGTCGGCATCGGGCACCTCAGGTCGCCCGCCCCGGTGGGGCCTGCCATGCCCGGAGGGATCACCCACGGCCGGGCCGCGGGTATTCAAAGGCGGGGGGGTAGCCGTTGCTCAGAGCGAAGGTCCGGGGCTCAGCAGCCCGGAGCGCGTGGTGTTGTTCATCAGCCTGTCCAGGGCTCTTTCCCGGCCGGTGAGGATGTGCGCGATCTCCAGGAGCCGTTCGGACTTGAAGGGCTTGGTGAGCACCCGCTTGACACCCATTTCCTTGAGGCTGCGTTGCTCGAGGCAGCCGGCGTAGCCCGAAACGACCACGATGCTGATGCCCTCGTCGATCGCCAGGATCTGGGGAATCAGCTGGTGGCCGGAACAGTCGGGCATCACCAGATCGAGGATGACGAGGTCGAAGCTGGTCTGGTAGACGAGGCGCAGGGCTTGGTTCCCGTCGGGCGCGCTGATAGCGTCGTAACCGCTTTCGCGCATGAGCTCGACCAGGAAACACCTGACGTCTTCGTTGTCGTCGACGACCAGGACCTTCTTGGCGGGCACGGCGGCCGCGGACATCAGGCTAGCGCCTTCTCTTGTTCCGAAGCGATCGGCCCTGCTCGACCACGATGCGGCCGAGCCCCACGTCAAACTCCACGCGCCGGGCATCGCTCGACTCCGCGAATCCCATGGCCAGGGAAACGCGGCGCAGGCGGATCCCCCCCGGACCGCTGCCCAGCGAAGTCGCGTCGACTGCGCCCAGCGCGAAGATTTCCAGAGACTCCAGATCACAGCCACGGCTGGCCATCCTGCTCAGAAGTGCAAGGGAGGCGGAGCTGGTGCGTTCCCGGATACTGGCGGTCGCGTCATCGTCTGCGTGCACCGGAAGCTTGGAGGCAGCCGCCAGGTTGCGGCTGCGGTCGTAGATGATCATCCCAACTGAGCCGTCCAGGACCATCTCCAAGACTACCGAGTCGTCGGCAACGACAATCTCCCCGTCAACCACCTCGTGGAACCGTATCCTCTTGTTGTCGCTCCTCAGTATGTGTCGCACCTGCTCCGCTCCCTGCTTTGGGCTGTCCTTCGCCAGGGCCTGCCGGTGACCTTTCGCGAAGGGCTGCCTGGTTCCTCGCTGGTGTCTCCACAGCCCGTTCAAGTGTCCTAAGATAAGCAATTCGCGGGCCATCCGCGGAAAAGCTTCCTGCATTTCCTAAGCATGCTCACAAATGGCTACGGAAAAGAGGTTTATCTTGGAAACCTAGCCCAACACAGATATTGCACCCTAACGGGCTCAACGGGAACCTGGTAAAAAGAAACTTTCCCCTGCTGTCTTTACGCGTTGTCCTTCAAGGCCTTGCGAGAGGGGGTAAATATCTTTCCGATTTCGCGGGGTTACCGGTTGGCAGCCGGCTGCCGGCTTCCTTCGAGCTCGGGATCGGTCACACCGGGGAGTATCGGCGCGCCGGGGGCACCCTCCGGTGGCTGGCGCCTCTTGAGTGCCACCACCAGGTTGGCTGCGAGCATCAAAGCGGCACCGAACAGCCCGAGCGAGCCCGGAATCTCCGCGGCGCCGATGAACAGGAAGGCGAAGACGGCCGCGAATACCGGTTCGCTGGTGTATACCACCGCGGCTTCGCTGGGCCGGATGTACCGCTGGAAGGCGTTCATGAGGACCATCGCCCCGATGGTCGCGCAGATCAGGACTATCGCGAAGTGCAGCCAGAACTGACCGCTGGCGGCGGCGGCGCGCAACGCGCCGGGAATCGATCGCGGGGCCATGGCCAGGGCCACTGCCCAGGCGCAGACAGCGGTCAGCGCGAAACTACCGGTGGTCAGCCGCGCGGCGCCGAGCCGCCGCGAGCTTTCGCCGGTGTAGACGATCTGCAACGTGAAGGCCACCACGCAGAGGCAGGTAAGCGCCACGCCCCAGCTCAGCTGCCACTCGCGGTTTCCGGCGGTCAGGGTCATCAGGCTGACCCCGGCGGTGGCCAGCCCCACCCCGATCAGCAGTCGCCAGGTCGGCCGGCGGCCGTGCAGTATCCACTCGACCCCCGGAGTCAGACACACGCACAGCCCGGTGATGAACCCCGAAAGCGTGGCGGGCACGGTGGCCAGGCCCGCGGCCTGGGTCAGGAAACCCACGGCCATCGGCAGCGCGACCTTGAGCAGCGGCACCAGGTCGGACCTGCGGGGACGCCAGACGCGGGCCGGCTTCCAGAAGACCATCAGCAGCGGCAACGCCAGTGTGAAGCGCAGGGCGGTCAGCAGCACAGTGCCGAACTGGGGGGCGACTCCGGGTGCGCTGCCGGCCAGCAGAGCACCGCCGCAGATCTTCACGCCCGCGAAGCTGGTGGCCCACAACACACATGTAAAGGCCAGGATGCACACCGCCAGTGCGTGAGAAACAGGCTTTTCGGAGTTCATGGTCTCGCCCGGGCCCGTCCGTTCGGCGAGAGGACAGGACCACCGCCGGGCACGAACGGGTTACCAACCCTCGAAGCTGACGACCTCTTCCACGCTCTTGCGGGAAGTCGGCGCGGGGGACTTGGCGGGATAGCCCAGGGGGGTGACCCCGACCACCAGCACTTCCTCGGGGATGCCCAGCAACTGCCTGACCCGGTCCTGCTTGAAGGCCCCCAGCCAACAGGTGCCCAGACCCTCGGCCACCGCGGCCAGGGTCACGTAGGACAACGGGATGCTGGTGTCGACCACGCCCGCGTCGACGCCGCACCCCATTACGTGCATCCTGGTGGCGCAGAAGGCCAGCACCACCGGGGCCTCGGCCACGAAGCTCTGGCCGTTGGCGGCCTCGGCGAGCTCTGCGATCTTCTGCTTGTCGGTTACGACGATGAAGCGCCACTCCTGGCGGTTGCGGGCGCTGGGAGCCAGGCGCGCGGCTTCGAGTATACGATCGAGGGCCTCCCGGGGGACCGTATCGCTCTTGTAGGCGCGAATCGAGCGGCGGCTCCTGATTGCCTCGTAGACGTCCATGGCTTGCCCTCCTGTCATGCCTTTCGCTGGATGATACGGGGCGACTCGCCGAGCGTCAAGCCGGGCGTTGCCTGTCGTTCTGGTGCTCATGCTCAGCCGCAGGCGGCGCTCGTGATCGCAGTCGGGCCGGACCGCCACCTGACTCTTCGAGCACGAACGCGAGGGGTTCGTGATGCTCACGCATCCCGCTGAGCACTGTAGCCGACTGAGCAGCCGGCTGCTGAGCACCACATGTCAGAAAAGCTCATTCCGGCGGTGACCGGATGTGGCCCCTGTTGTCCGGACAGGAAAGCTCAGGGGACCTTGCGGGCGGGAGCGGGTTGCGGGCGGGTGAGCGCGAAGAGTACGATGTTGATCGAGAGCTTCAGCGCGTCGCGGTCGCGCAGCTGGCAGGTGCGCCCCAGCGGGTAGCTGGCCCAGCCGCAGCCCAGCGAGTCCGGCGAGTAGACCACCACCAGGCGCTTGCCGATGTAAAGACCCTCGAGGCGCGGCGGCTTCTTCACAAAGGCCGTGTTGCGAGTCCGCGGATTCACCGCGTAGTCCACCTTGTCGATGGCGTAGCCCGCTCGGTAGACGGGGTGCCTGGCCGCCAGCGCCAACAGCTTCTTCCCGGGGAAGAGTCCGGAAACCAGCTTGCGCAGCGACTTGTCGAACTCCGGGCGCGCGCAGCAACAGTCGGCCCAGAGCAGGCCGCCGCCGGCCAGGTACTTCTTGAGGCCGGTCTTCTCCTCGGCCGAGAGCTTCAGCTCGGAGTGGCCGGTAACATAGAGCAGCGGGCGCTCCTCGAGCTTCTCGTCGGTGGCCCGAACCACTTCGCACGCAAAGTCGAACTCCAGGTCGACGCGCTTGCCCAGCGCGGCCAGCAGGGCCTCGAAGTTGCGCGGCGTATTCCAGGTTCCGGAATAGCGCAGCCGTGCCATCATGGGGTTGCGCCCGGTCTTGCCCTTCTCCTTCGCCGGGTCCCACTCCATGAAGCGGCGCACGTCCTCGTTCTTGATGTCGCTCTTGCCCGAGGTGATGACCAGCAGCCACTTCAGGAGTTCCCTGGTGTCCTTGCTGGACACGCTCATGCCGCCGCCATTCCTGGCGATCTGCTTGAAGATCGGCAGCACGAACTTCGCTTTGGCCTCATCCTCGCCCAGGAGGCGCACGCGCTTCTTCCACTCCTCCACGTGCGTCAGTCGCCAGTAGCTCCAGGCGGTCATCGAACAGGTGACGGCGTTGACGGCGATGCCCCGGCTCCTGGCCAGTCGCGCGAGTTTAAGGCACTTCTCGCGGTTGCGGGGATGCGGTGCCTCGTCGCCGACCAGGATGACTACCTTGCGCGCGCCCTTGGTCCACTTCATGCCGGTGATGGCCCGTTCCAGGCCGCGCTCCACCGCCTCGTGGCCGCCGCCGCGAACCCGGGCCTTCTTGAGCCAGGCAACCAGCCCCTTGCGATCCGCGGTCAGGGGGTGCGAGCGCAGCACGTACTCGGGAGCCTCGGGAGAGCGGTAGATCACCGCGCCGACACGCAACTCCTCGCACTCGCCCTCCAGCGCGGAGATCAGCCGGTAGAGCTGTTCCTTGACAGTGCCGATCATCACGTGCATCGAACTGGTGGTGTCCAACACCAGCACGACCTCCAGCGTGCCCGAACCGCAGCGACAACTCGCCGGCGCCCGCCCCGCGGGCGGCGCCACCAGGAGAATCGACAGCACCAGTGCGAAGGTGATGGAGGTGCGACGCGGGCCGCGCCCGGCTGCCCGTGACGGGCGATAGATGGGGCGGGAAACCTTGACCATGTGGGCTAGCCGTACTTCGGAACCTTGGGCTCGGGGATCGACTCCAGCAGACGGCGAACGATGTCCACGGAGTCGATGCCCTCGGCCTGGGCTTGGAAGTTGGTGGCCACCCGGTGGCGCAGGGCGGGCACCGCCGCCCGGCGGATGTCGGCGGCGGAGACCCCCGGACGACCGTCCATGGCTGCCAGGGCCTTGGCTCCGAGGATCAGGAGCTGCCCGCCGCGCGGGCCCACACCCCACTCCACGAACTCCTTGACGAACTTCGGCGACAGTTCGTCGTCGGGACGCGTGCTGCGGATAATGCGCGCGACGTAGCTGACCACGAAGTTGCTGATCGCCACGCGGCGCACCAGCTTCTGGGCGGCGAGCACCTCCTCGCGGCTCATCACCGGCGAGGTCCGGGGCGGCTCGTCCTGCGCGCTGGTCGCCGCCAGAATCTCTTCCTCCTGGGCCAGCGGCGGGTACTCCACGTGAACGTCGAACATGAAGCGGTCGAGCTGGGCCTCGGGCAGCTCGTAGGTGCCTTCCTGCTCGATGGGGTTCTGGGTGGCGATCACTAAGAATGGTGGCTCGAGCTCGTAGGTCTTCTGGGCCACCGATACCTGTCGCTCCTGCATGGCCTCCAGCATCGCCGCCTGGGTCTTGGGCGGCGTGCGGTTGATCTCGTCTGCCAGCACTATGTTGGCGAAGACCGGCCCGGGCACGAAGCGGAACTCGCGACCGCCCTCGGGCAGGTCGTAGATAACGTTGGTGCCGGTGATGTCCGAGGGCATCAGGTCGGGCGTGAACTGCACGCGCTTGAAGGAGAGGTCCAGGCTGCCGGACAGGGCCTTGGCCATCTGGGTCTTGGCCAGTCCCGGGACGCCGACCAGCAGGCAGTGCCCGCGGGCCAGCAGCGCGGCGACCATCAGTTCCAGAACCTTCTCCTGGCCGACGACCGCCCTGGCGATCTCGTCGAGTACCGCGTTGCGGTGCTCCGCCAGGCGCGCCAGTTCGGAGGCCAGTTCCTTGCCTTCAACCGAATTCAATCAGTCTTTCTCCTGCGGGGGGATTCCGGCAGTCCGTCATTCGCACCCCGGCGCGGCGAGACGATCGCCTCGACCTGCGAGTACAACCTGGCCTGCGCGGCGGCGGCGGCCTTGAGCTGGGGATCCAGCTCGGCGGCGAGCTTGAGACCGTTTTCCGTTTCCAGCTTCTGGCCGCGGTGCCAGGCGAAGGTGGCCAGCGCCAGGTGCTCGTCCCCGTTGGTCACGTCGATGGTCAGTTTGAACGCGCGGTAGACCTGCGCGCCGGGAACGCGGTCCCACTTGAAGCTGGTCCTTACCGTCTCGCCTTCGGCGACCAGGCCCTTCTCGTCCAGCCTTCTGACGGTCAGGACCTCGGAGTTGCCCATTGAGATGGTCAACTCCTTGATGCCGTCGGCCACTCGTTTCCGGGCGCGGGCGAAGAGCTTCTGCTCGTCTTCGACGAGCTCCGCGTAACTCGCCGCCAGTCGTCGCTCCCCGCTCGATTGCTGCTTGCTCCCGGAGAGCCTGCGCAGAACTTTCAGGGCGCTGACGTAGTCGAAGGACTTGACCAGCGAGCGGGCCTGCTCGATCCTCTTCCTGAATTCCGTCCCGGCCTTCTCACGGCGCAGGCGCTCCTGCGCACGCAGGCTCTCGGCGGCGACCTTCTCCATCCGCTCGCCGAGTTCCCGGACGCGCTTGGCGGCATTGCCGGTGTACTCCTGGAGGCCGAAGTCCTCGACCACCGCCTGGTAGTCGAGGATCGCCGCGCCGAGGTCGCCGTCACGCACGGAACGCTCCGCGCGGGCGCTGATCTCGGCGTAGCGCCTGGCGGCCCCCTTGCGCAGGTCGCGGGCGGCGTCGGCGCAACGCGCGGCCAGTTCGGTGCCGGCGAACTCCGCGGGGGGAGGCTCGAAGAGGCTGATCGCCAGACCGTACTTGCCGGACTTCTCCAGGACCTCGGCGCGCGCGGCCATCGCGCGGAATGCCGTCAGTCGCGCGCGGCTCTCGGCGGCGAGCAACTCGTTCAGCCTGGTCCGGGCCCGGAGCCCCCACGCCGTGGAGTGGTGGTCGGCGGCCAGCTTCTCGAGCCGCTTCTTGACCACCGTCAGATCCGCCGGCTTCTCACCGAGAACCGCGAGAATCAACTCCCACTCCCTGCGGGCTGCGTCATCGGCGGGGGGCTTGCGCACTTCCGAACTCGCCGGCGACCCGGCTGCCTTGGTCACGCCGGCAGTCGGGGCACCGGTCGGCGTCGACCGGGGCGGGACCTGTTCCGGCTGGCCCCAAACCAGCTTGCCAAGCAGCAGCCCGGCACCGATCAGCACTGTGGCGGCAACCGCTCCGATGAGGAGGTCGCGCACCCGCGTGCCGCCGCCCCGCCGGGGTTCCGGCAACCGCGGTTCGGCCCCGGGTTCGGGCGGCATGATTTCGCTGTGCGCCGGCGCAGCCGTGGAGGCGGGCGCGGCGGCGTCACCGGAGGAGGCATCTGCGCTGTGGCCGTGCAGCAGTCTTCCGGCCGCGGCGGCGAACTGCGCGGCATTCGGACGCAGGGCGGGATCGAGTTCCAGGGATCGCCCGACCAGGCCGATGGCCTCGGAGGGGATCAGCGAGTCTGCCCCGCGCGGCCAGCGCAACCCCTCGGTTCGCTCCAGCTTGAGACCGGCGAGATCACGCGCGCGGAAGGGCACGATGCCGGTGAGCATGTGATAGAGCACCGCGCCCAGGGCGAAGAGGTCCGAGCGCGAATCGGGCCTTGCGCCGGAGAGCACCTCGGGTGCAGCAAAGGCCGCGGGCGCGAAGCGCCCGGCTTCGGGTTGGTGATCGTATTCCGGGGGCAGACCCTCGATCGTGCTCCAGCCGATGCCCAGCAGCTTGGCGGTCTCGCCGTAGACCACCACGTGCCCGGGGTGCAGCGCCCCGGCAGTCAGTTCCCGGGCGTGGGCGGCCTCCAGCGCTGCGGCCAGGTCGCGGGCCAGTCGCAGCGCGCGCACCACCGAGAAGCGCACGTTGCGCTGCAGCGCGCGGCTGAGCACTTCGCCGCCGATCAGCTCCATGACCAAGGCAACCCTTCGCTCGCCGCGGGCCTCGGCAAGGCCGTAGACTCTTGCGGCCGCCGGGTGCTTGAGCTTGCGGGCGGCGAGCACCGCCGAATCCAGACCGCTGAGGAACCCGGCACGGCGCAGAAGCTCCTGCCTGTAAACCTTGAGGGCCACCAGGCGCTGGCTCTCCAGCTCCCTGGCCCGGTAGACAGTTCCGTTGCAGCCGTTCCCCAGTTCGACGATCAGTCGATACCCGGGAAAGGCCAGCGGGTCTATCCCTTTGTCAGGCATGCATTTGCTCCCGCCCGCCAAGATTCTAGCCCGCCCCGGGGCCGATGTCAATCCTGCCGGCGGGGTCGCCGCTGAGGACAGAGATCACCCCCGCCGTAATTCGGACGCCCTGAAGCTGCTTTTGTGACGCAAGTTCCGTCCCGAATGGATCGTCGGCGGATGGACCAGTAGATTAGGTTGTGGCCAAAGCAAAATAGGTTACGATCTCTGCCATGTGTGCCAGGCTCCCGCTTGTGGTTACTATGGGCGATCCCGCGGGGATCGGCCCCGAGGTCGTGCTCAAGGCGCTGGCGCAGCGAGAGGTCCGCGACGCCGGACCGCTGCTGCTGGTGGGCTGTCGCGGCGTCTTCGACCGTACCGCCGAAATCCTGGGGCTCGAGTTCCGATCCTCGCAGGTGGCCAGTCCCGGCGAAGTGGCCGAGGCGGGGCTTGACGTCGGGGTCTACGAGATCACCGATGTCGAGTTCGATGCGGACTTCGGCCGGCTCGACACCCGCCTGTCAGAGGCCGCGGCGGCCTGCGTGGAACAGGCAGCGCTCTTTGCGCTCGGCGGCGAGGTTGCCGGCATTGTCACCGCGCCACTGACCAAGGAGGGACTGGCGCTGGCCGGTCGCGACTATCCCGGGCACACCGAGATGCTCGCCGCACTGGCCGGTGTCGGGGGCCGCGAACTGATGCTGCTGGTTGGCGGCGGGCTGCGCGTGGCGCTGGTGACCACTCACCTCCCGATTGCCCGGGTGCCCGGAGTGATCGAAGCAGCGTTGGTCGAGCGCCGCCTGGCGGTACTTGACCGCGGACTGCGACGGGACTTCGCGTTGTCCAAACCGCGAATAGCAGTGCTGGCCCTCAATCCGCACGGTGGAGAGGGCGGGCGCTTCGGCGACGAAGAAGCCCGGCATATCTCCCCGGCGGTCGAGGCGCTTCGCGAGCGGGGCGCCGATGTGGTTGGCCCGGTCCCGGCCGACACAGCCTTTCACAGGGCGCTGGCCGGGGAGTTCGACGCGGTACTGGCCATGTACCACGACCAGGGGCTGGCGGTGCTCAAGGCCCTGGCCTTCGACTCCGGCGTGAACGTGACCCTGGGCCTGCCCTTCGTGCGCACCAGTCCCGATCACGGCACCGCATACGACATCGCCGGGCGGGGAAGGGCCTCGGAGCGCTCCACGGTTGAGGCCATCAGGCTCGCCCGCCAACTCGCCGACCGCCGCGCTCAAGAGCGCATGGCTGATGGCTGAATGGCTGGTGGCTTGATGAGCCGGGAATCCTCACTCATGAGCTCCCTGAGCGAAGTCGAAGGGCAATGCTTTGCACCGGCCATCTGGCACCAAGCATTGGCCTTGGGGTTATGGTCTTGGCCGGCGGGCTGACTCCGGAGATGCGCGCAGAGCTGGGCGCGCTGGGATTCAAACCGCGGCGCCGGCTGGGCCAGAACTTCATGCGCGACGGGAACATGATCGCGTTGCTGGCCCGCGAGGCCGGTGTCACCTGCGGTGATTTGGTGCTGGAGCCCGGCCCGGGCGCCGGCGGGCTCACGCTGGAACTCCTGGACCTCGGCGCGGAGGTGCTCGCCGTGGAACTCGACCCGGTGCTGGCGGTCTTCCTGCGCGAAAGGCTCGCCGGCTGCAGGCGCTTCGACCTGATCGAGGGCGACGTGTTGGATGCCGGGCGCCGGCTCAACCCCGAGGCCGTCGAGCGGTTGGAGGGGCGTCCATTCGTGCTCGCCAGTAACCTGCCCTATTCGGCGGCGACGCCCTTTCTGGTTGCGCTCTGCGGTTCGGGCCTGCCCTGGCGCGGGGGCGCGGTCACAGTGCAGAAGGAGGTCGCCGAGCGCCTCGCGGCGGCGCCCGGCGATTCGAGCTACGGCGCGGCCACGGTGCTGGTTGCCACGGGCGCGGCCTGCTCGATGCTCCGGCGCGTACCGCCCGACGTGTTCTGGCCGAGACCCGGGGTCGAGAGCGCCATTGTGCGCCTCGAGGCGCTGGAGGCGCCCCTGCTCCAGCCGGCCGAGTTCGATTCCTTCGCCACCTTCCTCCGCGGGATATTCTCCGCCCGGCGCAAGAAGCTGGTGCGCGCTCTGAGGGCCGCCGGGGTGGAAGGCGGCGCCGCGCGCGAGGCCGTCGAGCGCGCGGGGGTCGACGGGGATTCCCGGCCCGGCGAGCTTTCGCCGGGCGCACTGGTGAACCTCTGGCGCAGTTCGGGTTGATCAGGTGGCCCTTGCCCGGATTGTCCGGGGATTTCGGTGACTGGGTTTCCCCCGCGGCCGTCCATATTCATGCAGAGGGCGGTTGAGCCCGGCCGGATGGAAGAGTTCCTCCTTTTGCACTGGCCGGCGGAGGCCGCTACAATCTAGGGTGCTTCGGGGAGCGTGGCGCACAGGGGCCGCCTTCTCCGGGCCCTAAGACGGGAAGCGCGAGCCCGGGCGGGGCCGCGCAATTGAGCGGGAGGTGCTCGATGAGTTGGAAGAAGGTCTTGCTGGTGATGGCGGCAGCCATGGCGGCCGCTTACTTCGGTGCGCGCTTCGCCGCTCCGCAGAACGGCAACCTGGCGCTTGCCGGTGGTGCCAGCGTCGGCGACCCCCAGGGCGGTCTGGTGGTGGCGACCACCGCGGGCGACGGCAGCGACAGCAACAGGCTGGTAATGGTCGACACTGTCAAGAAACGCCTTCTGGTCTACCGCCTGCAGTCCAGCTACCTGCGCTTGATCGCCGCCCGGCCCTACAAATACGACATGAAGATGCTCTCTACCGACAAGATGCGCATTCCCGGCGACGGCCTGAAGTTCTCAGTAGCCAAGAACTCCATTCTGCGTTCCGAACTCAGCAAGAAAGACCAGGAGTCCACGCCTCGGGGCAGGGAGATGCTCCTGACCACAGACGGCACGCGCGAGAACGGCAACCGAATAATCCTGGTCAACCCGGTGGAAAAGCGCATCCTGGTTTACGGCCTGAACCGCAATTTCCTGGGGTTGCTGGCCGTGCGCCACTACGAGTACGACAACTATCAGGACTTCCACACCACCGGTTACACTCCGGGTGACGGCTACACCTACGAGGCGATCAAGACCATGGTCGAGACCGAACTCAAGAAGCACAAGTAGTAGCACCACGCCCCGACCCGACCGCAAAGGCGCGGCTCCCTCCCCGAGGGAGCCGCGCCTCTTGCTTGCGTAAGCACTGATCCGCAGTAATGCAGTAACAAGCAACAACAGGGACACTCCCCCCTTCAGGCAGGGAGGACGGTGAGTCCCTAAAGGGACAGTCCCTATGTGACCTGCGATGCAGTTGATATGTGTCGGGCATATTGTCTTGCCACGGGGTTCAAGTGGAATTCCCGGAGCTCGTTTTGTGAGAGGGTTTCTCCTGCCGCGTAGTCCGCGTCTGCGAGGTCGGCGGTGCGCCGAGAATGGGCGCTCGCGCAGCTCGTCGGAGCTGCACCGCCGCAGCCGAGCGACGCGGACGGCTCACG
>Ga0272442_10002409_pt1 | contig 27187 bp, 20 predicted proteins | sample SSMForm2O_FD_200262 | JGI IMG/M metagenome (GOLD analysis project Ga0272442, IMG submission 200262) | Marine sediment archaeal communities from Little Sippewissett salt marsh, Falmouth, MA, United States - SSM-Form-2O | ecosystem: Environmental > Aquatic > Marine > Wetlands > Sediment ... | reverse complement strand
TACCATTCCATCGGGAAGAACTGAGAGAATCGAGTTGATCTGTCCGGTGCTGCCGGGTCGGCGTGCGGTTCGACATCAATGGACTGCTCGATCGCACAACTACATCGACAGCGCGGTTCCACATTCCAATGCCGACGGCATTGATATCCCGGATGCGGGTCTAAATTACTACCGAAGCATTTCAGCCGGTGAGTTATTTGAGCAAGCTACTGATGACTGGCGCCGTTTTTACAGCGGGGTCGAACTGGATTTGCCCGATGAACGCTGGACCAACGGCTTTTATGTTATGCTGGCTCATGCAGGACTCTGCATGAATGAAGGTGCTGCCGATGTCGCCGTACTGAACTATCCCGTTTTCAACCGGGATGGAATGTATATTGCGAACATGATGCAAAAGGCCGGCTTGATCGACTTATCCGAGGCGGTGATTGATTACTTCCTGGCCCATCCCTTCAACGGGCGACCTTACCCGGAAGCGGACAATCCCGGCCAGATTCTCTGGAGTATGGGTCAGCACTGGAAGTTCACTCACGACACAGCATGGCTGCGCCGGATTTATCCTTTCGCTTGCAAGATCGCCGAGATGATCCGATACTATCGCACTACGCCGGGGCCCCATTGGGTGGGCCTGAATAGCCTGGACTATGGGGAGGCGGTAAGCCGGGAGGAACGCATGGAATTGAAGCCGGGCCGATGTGACGGCTTTCATCCAGAATACACCGAGGCATTCGATATTGCAGGGCTGCGCATTGTTGGGGACTTTGCAGAGGTCATGGGCCAAACACAAAAAGCTCTGCAATGGCGACAACTGGCGAAACAACTTATGGCAGAGTATGATCAGCGTTTCGGCGAGAATTTACGCAAGGGGTACGGCAGCTATTCGGTCTTATGGCCGTGCCGGCTGTATCCGCCGGGCAAGGGTACAGCTCACGATCAATTCGCTGGGATCGGAAGACAGGAACTGGTGACATGGCGGTACTTCGCCCCGGCCACGGCGCATCAGGGATTGCTGGCCGGCAATCGCGAAGCCGGATATGCCACCGTCGATCTGCACTTGGACCATCCTCAGATGCGCGGCTGGTTTGCGTTTGACGAGGGGGGCAAAAGCGGCAGCGGTGGGTGGCATCATCTGCGCACGACGTGGCCCCATAGCAAGACCGAGCCCGACAAAAACAAGGCCGTCGCCATGCCGCACGGCTGGGCGATTGCCGAGATCTGGCTGCTGATGCGGGATTGCCTAGTCTATGAACGAGACGACCGGTTGGTTCTTCTGGCGGGCGTGTCGCCGGATTGGTTCACTGACACCAAAGGAATCACCATCACAAACCTGCCCACCTATTTCGGAAAACTGGATCTGCACTGGAAAACGACAACACATGGCGCCGTCCTGGAATTGGGCGATCAAGTCCAGCCCCCCGGCGGATTTGTCTTGTGTTTGCCCTCCACACTAAAGGCCCAGCTTACCGTCGAAGGAAAATCTATCATGCCAGATTCATCGGATCATTATTTCCTCCCTAAAGAGACAACGATGGTACACCTCAAATTCGAGTAATCTCCAGAGAAGAACGATTGCACTCACTCTTGTCACCCAGGTATTCCATATTGTAGAATGTCTCGAAAGAAAGGAGACAATATGACTCTACGAACACTGATTGACAAAGTGCTTTGGATTTTTATTTTGATCGCATACACAACGAAACCGGCTCTATCTCAGGATGCAAAACAAATCCTGGATGCAACCGGTGTGAAAGGCGGGTTGGTGGTTCATCTTGGTTGTGGTGAAGGAGAACTGACCGCCGAGTTGTGCGCTAGTGAACGGTTTGTAGTGCATGGACTGGATACGAATCCCCAACGAGTGACCACAGCGCGGGAATATCTGTATCAGCAGGGAGTGCTGGGCCGGGTCAGTATAAGCCGATTTGACGGAAAAAAGCTACCGTATGCAGATAATCTCGTCAGGCTGCTCGTAGCAGAACAAATCGACCTAATACCGGGTCTGGAGATTATGCGGGTACTCGCCCCACTTGGCATCGCGTATATCAAAGAAGGCAGCCAATGGAACAAATACGTTCAGCCCTGGCCAGTATTTATCGATACCTGGACGCATTTGCTGCGTGGGCCGGACAACAACGCCGTCGCTTCTGACTTAGAAGTAGGCCCCCCGCGGCGGATGCAGTGGAAATCGGAGCCGGCCTGGTGCCGAAGCCACGAGTTTGTCTCCAGTTTCGTCAGCATGGTTTCCGATAATGGACGGATATTCTTCGTGTTCGACGAAGGACTGACGGGAATCACCAATCCCGAAATCCCGGAACGCTGGACGTTGATCGCGCGGGATGCCTTTAGCGGCATCCTCTTATGGAAGCGACCGATGAAAGATTGGAACACCGCCAACTTCCGCGGCCGGGGAAGAGGTCATGTTCCCCCTCCGATTAACCGCACTCTCATTGCCCATGGCGATCATGTATTTACTACCGCCAGATTCCGGGGACCGGTTGTCAAACTGGATGCCGCTACAGGCGCTGAGATCACAGAATACGCGAATACTGATGGAACAGAGGAATTCATTATTTATTATAACAAACTCCTGGTACGCACCAGCAGCCAGGATAGTAACGGCCGAGATGCCATTGTTGCTCTACAACCTGACACGGGAAGACTCCTGTGGCAGCGCCCGGAAAAGAAATATCTGGCGGAATCTCTGGCGGCCGGGGACGAGAGGATTGTTTACGCCGATCGCGATGCCCTGTTTTGCTTAAATCTGGACAATGGTAATGTCCTTTGGACATATAAATCGCCGGAATTTCAAAAACACTCCTGGAGCAACGGCCCCCGCATCGTGATAACCAAAAAAAAGGTGCTCGTCGGTAAAAGCCGGAAGATCATAGCACTCGACTTAATGTCCGGAGACATGCTTTGGGAGCAATCCAGCGGCGGCGGTTCGATGCGTGGCGCCGATATGATGGAAATCAATGGCCTTATCTGGCACGCCAATGGTGACGAAATCGCAGGCTATGACCTCAATACAGGGGCACTGCGACAGAAGATCGATCCGCGAAGTGTTCAAAGCGAAGGCCATCACCTTCGTTGCTATCCCGCTAAGGGAACGATTAAATACCTGATTACCCAGTTTCGTGGCATTGAATTTATCAGCCTTTGGGACGACAACCATGTACAAAACGACTGGACGCGCGGCGCCTGCCGGTACGGCGTTATGCCGAGTAACGGATTGCTGTACGTCCCTCCGCATCCTTGTTTCTGCTATCCGGGTGCGATGATGACGGGACTCAACGCGTATGCTCCGGCATTTAATGAAGAAATCAAAAAAATCGTTCAAGCAGCCAATGTCACCACCGATCGTCTTGAGCGCGGTCCCGCATATAACAAAATCGTAAATCATCAATCGAAAATCATAAATCCCAAAGACTGGCCGATGTACCGTCGTGATGCACAACGGTCGGGTGCGACACAAGAGAGCGTGCCGGACAACCTGACACAGAAATGGGAGAATAAGTTAGGCGGCACATTGACTCAACCCGTAGCCGCGAAGGGTATGGTTTATATCGCGGACAAGGACCGACACATTCTTTATGCTCTGGATCTGCGTAATGGCACGCAGCGATGGCATTATATTGCAGGAGGGCGCATCGATTCGGCCCCAACGATACTGGGCAATAGGATTCTGTTCGGTTGTGCGGACGGATATGTCTATTGCCTTCGGGCCTCAGACGGCGTGATGGCCTGGCGTTTTAAGGCGGCCCCGATGGATCGACTGATTGTCATCGATGAGCGGGTAGAATCCGCATGGCCATGTCACGGGAGCGTCTTACCGCATAATGGACTGATCTACTTTACCGCCGGGCGTTCGAGCTATCTCGACGGTGGGTTGTTCATCTACGCCCTTAACCCTGAAAGCGGTCAGATCGTGCATCAGACACGTCTGGACACCTGGTCACCAACAAGAGAAGATGCTGAAGATGCACCGTTCTTACCGGCGTTTCATAATGAAGGAGCGCGTTCCGATATCCTCGTGAGTGAAGGCGGATACATCTATCTCAACCAATTGCAGTTTACGCCATCGCTGGAACGGATCGATACGCAGTATCGGCCCGGTCTGGCAGAGTACAAGGAGGATCGGGGCTCCCCGGATGCCTTCGGGCCGCTGGTCACGGATGTCGAGGTGGATGATCCGGACTTCGTCGATAGGGAGACGTTGGCCCAGTTTCCGGAGATGGCCAAACGGTGGTTCCGGCGCGGGCACCTGGGCGCCCGTTACGTCGGCCGGCACGTCTTTTCTACGGGTGGCTTGTTGGATGATACTTATTTCCCCCGGATTTTCTGGATGTACAGCAACCTGTGGCCGGGGTATTACATCGCCAATGTCGCCTCGAAAGCCGGTCAGTTGCTCGTCGTCGGGCCGAACAAAACGTACGCCGTACAGGCCTATCCTCAACGGATTACACTCAGCCCGATGTTCACACCCGAGCGAAGTGGTTACCTGCTGGTCGCCGACGACAATGAGAACGATCCGATCCTTCACGACAAGAACTGGGGGCGCGACAAGGGTATGGGCATATCACGGCAGCGCCCCCCGGCATGGTCCGATTGGGTGCCGATCCGGATACGGGCCATGACCCTGGCGGGAGACCACTTGTTCGTCGCCGGGCCGCCGGACGTTCTGGACGAGAACGATCCGATGGCCTCATTTGAAGGACGGATGGGCGGACTGCTTCGGATTTACAATAGCAACGCGGGTAAACATACTCGTCAATACAAGCTCGCTGCACCGCCCGTTTTCGACGGCATGATTGCCGCCGACGGCAACCTGCTGATCGCAACCACGGATGGTCGTATTATCTGTATGGGAGGATCATCATGATCAAGGTTCGCATCGTCGAAGCTCCGGAAAACAGCATACCCAAGTGTCCTCATTGCAGCAAAGACCTTGATGAAATCTGGTCCAAGAGTGAAGGCCTGGGCCTGGCCGGCAAAGAGCGCATCCTCATGTGTCCCCACTGTCGGGCCATCCTGGCCTATGGCGCATGGCGACGATAATACGGATAGGTAGTAAGACATCTTTGTTTGAAGCATATCGAAAAACAGCCAAAAAGCTGGTTTTTAAGCCGATTTGCAGGCTTTTGTTCCACCTTAACCGACGAAATATTGAAATGGTTGGATCATTCGGGTATAATATTCGTCGGCGTGCAGGAGATACTGTTATGAGAGGATATTGGAAATCCTGAATAGAGTAAATAGCTATTCCGTCAGGATAGGAGGACGTAAGGTGATGACTTTTCAAATCCCACTTAGATTTTTTTACAGGTTCACGAAGCTTCGTAACACTTTATTGATAATTGCAATTGTCGGAACATTAACTTCCGATAGCCGGACGAGTGAATCAGATCCACGTACTCAACCGGATCAACTCTCAATAGGACAAGTAAGAGTTGGAGCCCGAGTGGAAGCGAGCATCCTCGTCAGGGGGCAAGACGCCGATAATGCGGTTGACGATATTAACGTGAAGTTACCTTCATTCCTCACACTGAAAAACGTGTCCCGTGACCCCCAAAGAAATTGGTGCATCTTTTCTTTAACTTTTGAGACCCGGAAATCCGGAAAACGTAAAGATCGCATCGAGATTTATTCAGGTACAGTTAAATCGGAAGTACCTGTGGCGATAGAGGTTCTTTCCCAGGACGAAGACCTTACTCGGGTGCTTGTTGTGGAAACACCTTTCCATGGCTTTGCTACGAAAAATGGTGCACTTTTCCAGACCTGGGTGGACCTCGTTCGCCGGGCCAGGCTTGATGTCAACTACCTTGAATGTTCGCGTGAGGACGAGCACGGACCAGTAGAAGTATTAGAGGGTGTAGAATTGTCTGACTTCGACGTTGTACTCCTTGCAACCAGTGGTCTTTGCCACGCCCAACAGGCAGATTGGTATAAGTTAGCACACTTCGTCGAAGAAGGGGGCAGGATCATCATCGCAGCCAACAGATTTCTTGTCCCGAGCGTTCCCAAAGCAAATCAGTTTCTCGAATATTACGGCCTTAAGATGCTCGATGAAGAACCTCGAGGTAGCCGTGAGTGGATACTAAACTCAACACATCTGACTCCTCACTCATTTACAAAGTTGATCACCCGGTTAAGGTTCTTCCGGCCTTCACCGATTTCAGTGAGGGATGAGCGTTATGCAAGAATTATCGTCTCAGCGCCTCCTTATCCTGAATGCGGATTTGTGACTGTGACAAAGGCTGGCAAAGGAGAGGTTATTGCACTCGGTCAGTCACTATGGTATTCCTGGATTGGTGCAGAAGAAGCAAAGGAATTCGACAACAGCCTGCTTTTGCAACAACTCATCACCGAACCGTGTAAGTAAAGCACCGACGGCAGTATTTTAATGTTCGGCGAAGCACAATATGGCGCCGTCGGTTGAGGTTACGTACAGATGCTCGCCTGCCGCCACCATGCCGTCGAACACGGGGGTGCTTTTCAAGTTATAGTTGGCCAGAATTTTTCCGTCATCGGGAAATACTGCAAGCATACATGCGCCGCGTCCTGCTTCCAGCGCTTCAGCAAGAGGATTGGCGTCGGCAGGTTTATGAGGAATCTCTTTACTATCAACGGAAGGCCCGGCAACAAACAGGATATCCTTCGTGAGAACCATCGCGCGGACCAGCACGGGAATTCTGCACGCCCAGTCCGGTTTGTTTGCAGGCGTTTTCTCCGATTCATGACGCTTGCGACTATCCGACCGTGTGTCCAGGGTCTGTCCGAAAAGTCGATTGAACGTCCAGCGCCCCTGTTGTCCTCCGATGGGCCCCCAAACCCCGACAGCGTCGATCCCCACATGGGCGCCGGTTGTGTCGTATTGATTCCGTCCAAATCCGAACACACGCGAGCCGTCCGTTACCAACAGTCGGCCGGCGGGAACTTGTTGACCGGCCTTGGGCCAGCCGCCCCAGCCGCTCCTCATCGATGTGCCGATTTGCCAGTAGGTGCGGTGCCACCAGCTTTTATCCAAGAAGCCCGCCGAACTCCAGAGGTGAGGTACGTTACTTTGTTGCTTTTGCAAATCCCGATCGAAGCGCGCACTGAGCATGAAGATGGAGTCGCCAACGGCGGAAAGAATGTCGGGCAAGTTCCCTCCGGACGCAAAGCCCCCATCCCTTTTCTCCGGCTCGACGGTGAGCGGCCGGACCTTGAGCATGTCCCCGGTAGCCGGGTCCAATTTGTAGAGCCGCATGCCACCGTCGAGGTAGCTGGTGCGCCCCGCTGTGAAATACGCCGCTCCGTCAACCACAAGGATACTTCCCGGAATGGGCCATGCCGATTCGAGCTGGCCATCAACCACAATCCGGCGATCCCTCGGAGCCGCGTTGAATTTCCAGATCAATGCGCCATCGTCGAGGCGCAGGCAATAGACCTGGCCGTCATTGGATCCGAACAACACTCGACCTTGATCCATTGTCGGCGGTGAATCGATGCGAGCGCTCGCGGTATATGTCCAAAGCGCCCGGCCCGTAACGGCATCGAATGCATGAACGAGGTGCGCATCCGAATCGGCGACCAGCAGGACACCGCCGGCGATGACCGGGCTGGTGAGCTTTCCACCGGGATTCGCCTCCCACTCCGTTTGCAGATGAGGCGAGAAAACGGCAGATGTCGCTCCGCTTCTGGCGGGATCGTGACGATACGTGGGCCAGTCCAGAGCATTTGAGATCTGAGATCTGAGATTTGAGATTTTTGAATAGGCCGGCCCTTTTTCGAGCTCAGACCCTGGTGCTCGATGAACATTTACGTCTTCCTTGTTTTCGGGAGCCACGGCCATAAAGCCACACTTGAGCATATCGTTGACGGAACAAGCGCAGGAATGAGGCGGCAGATACAATAAACCGTTGGCCGGCATAACGCCATACTGGCAGATGCCGCGCAGCCATAGATTGGCGATCATGTCGCCACTCTTAACGCCGACGAATTCCACACCCCGACGTCCCAGGATAAGGTATCGCTCCGTCGCCTTGGCGCGATGGCAGCGCGCGTGGCCGATGCGAGGCAGGAATTCCTGATCGGGTGGTCGCCGGAGGCGGACTTCACCGGTCTTCGGATCACGCCCTTCAGTGATACCCGGATCATTGCCCCAGGCATAACGACCGGTCCACAACAGACCGCCGGCAATCATCACGTCAACCGGCGCATTGAATCCTTCATAGGCGGGACAATTCCATAGTCGCTTGCCTGTTTCGCCGTCCAGGGCAACCAACTCACCCAGGATATCATCGCCGCGGATATATTCGTGATATCCACCACTGGGTATCCACAACAGCTCACCTTCCGGTTCCGCCGCCCGCCGGTCGGCCGAAAAGACGATCCCATCATGGACCACCAGCGTTGGCGTGGACCAGGCAAGTCGCTTGCGGTGGACCGGACGGGGCGTTTTCCATTCCAGTTTGCCGGTCGGTGCATCCAGACAGATCACAGCGTCTGCATTCTGAAAATAGACCTTCTCCTCTGAGACCGCCAGCGTCGAGGGCATTAGGTCTCGCATGTACGGTTGGGTATTATCCCATAGCACTTCGCCCGTCCCGGCAACAACGACCATCACGTGTCGTTTATGGGCGGGGGGAGAATAGGTCTCGAAAGGGGGTTCGTAGTGAGGAAGACTCACGATTTGCTTTGCCTTTTCAGCCTGCCATTTTTCCTGCGGCTCACCCAATACAAGAAAAAGCCTGCTGTCCTGGTACAGGATCTCCAGTGTACCTTCCGTACCGGCGTAGGTTCGGACCGTTCGGCCCGAGGCAGCATCCAGAGCAACAACAGGCTCTCCATAACCCAGCGTGACATAGACGCGATCCCCAACCGCCACAAGCCGTCGAGCAATATCTGCCGGACCGCTTCGGAAATCCCTCAGATGATATTCCCAGGTTGATATCTTACGTTCCCAAAGGCGGACGCCATTGAATGCGTCCCGGGCGACGAGCCGCCATTGGGGATTCGCCGCGGCAAAGGCAATCGAACCCTCATCGACGATGTAAAACAGCCGCCCCGCAGCGGTAACCATAGCGCTCACACTGGCTAAGTGATCGTGACTTCGCGCGAAACGCGGCTCACCGATCCACTGAAAGTGGCGCGGCGGGCCGACGACCGTATCCCGGGCGACTGCGTTGTTGTCGGCCCCATGCAGGTAATGCGTCCATTCGCCAAGCTCGTCCGGCCATGGCTTAATCCTCTTGCTCCACGTGCCTTTCTGTTTCACGTACATCACGCCGCCGGGACAGAGGACGCGCATCGCTTCCGACAGTGTCACCTTCCCCAGATCGGAAGCAATAATCAAATTCACCAGATTATCCACATAAGGCAGTTTTTGATTTTGTAGCTGGTCAATACATACTCTACCGTATAAATCCAGTGATCTGACATGCTCGCGCGCTTGTTGTACGTTTTTTGCATTTGGTTCCAGTCCCTGGACAAGGTAATTCTCGCCGGCGCCCAGGGCGGCTGTGAGTCGGCCGTCGCCGCAGCCCACGTGGATGATAAGACCTCCTCGAACGCCTGTTGTCTCCAGAATTTGTTGAGCTTCCCGTTCCCGGGTTTGAGACCGGGCCATGACAACACAAAACATGCATGACATGAAGATAATCAAAGCTGGATTGATACTGAATTGAGACTTTATTTTCATGCGTATTTCTCCTTCTGAGTCACACCGTGCTGAATAAATTACTTGAGGTATGATAGCAAATAATCTCTTGTGATGAAACATAATACGGAATCATCAGTTGAGAGACTTTCTCCTATCCGTGCTCACGGGAGCCTGGATGGTAGATCCGAAATAGTACATCCTGGAACGAATGCCACGTCACAAACCGCGGTTTAACCACCGTTCGCGATAATGTGCAGATTCGCCCGGTCGGTAATCACAATGGGCGAATCATAAATCGGGATTTCTTCAACAAAGCTTTTTTCGTCCTGCAAACGAATATTCCCTTCAGGAATGGCATATACACTGCCTTCTCGCAAGTCCACGTAAACCGGTGTCTTGATATGGACTCTCGAACAGACAAAATCGACCTTTGTCTTAGCGTTACTGTCGGAGGGAACCGCTCCGTCCAACCAGACCGTCACGACATGAAATCCGGTCTTCATGTTCTCATAGGCAAATGCGGAAACGGATTTTGCCGTCTCCGCTTTGAAGTCGAAATCCTTTACCCGGCGTAGATGATTGTCAAAGACGCCGGCAAGATTCTGCACCGCGTAATATGCCGGTTTGGCGTATTCCACCGTCTGATCGTCGCGCGATTTCAATAAACCCTTGGCATTCATTTCGTCGGGATACTTCATGTCCATAATGGCAAAATACGACGATTCGACGTCATGCCCGAAGTCACCGAGCAGGCGACGCAAGGCCCATTTCGCCTGGGAGACTTCCGTCCAGTCATAGTCACGAAGGGCCTTGGTCTTTCGCCACATGGAAGGGCAGCCATTCTCTCCCTGACGGATGGTGATCCGTGACGAAAATTCTTGAACCGCCCGGCGGAGTTTTTCCACTGCCGGGTAGCTCGTGTCTGGATTCTTGGTGTAGGGGTGATATGTAATCTGGTCGATTAGATGAAGCTCATTTTGCCGTTGGGCGATTTCTAAGACTTCCCGAACAAACTTCGTGTCCACGCCCGCCGTTGACATCGCAAGAATTTTCGCCTCCGGCTGAATTCTCCGGATATTCCTGGCGGTATGCAGCATGAAACGGGCATAATCCCGCGCGGCGTTCGATTTGCGAAGGTTGGGCTCGTTCCAAATCTCCCACTCATCGATAACGTCCATATACCGGCTGACCACTGCTCGAACCCACTGTGTCCAGGCTCGCAGAGAGTCTTCACTTTTCGGGATTTGAGCACCGAGGCGCACTCCTCCACCCTCAATGTAAAGGCTGTTGCCGTAGCACAGACACATCCACGGCTCCACGCCTTGATCGTTCATGTCAAAGATGATCTCATCCAGCCAGGCGAAATCGTAGACTCCCTTACGCTTCTCGGTTTTCGCCCAGCCACCTTGAATGCGGGCCTTCTTCACACCCAGCGGACCCAGGTAATCCTTCCAGTTTTTGTAGATGGTGTAATCTCGATCCATGGTCTCGGCGCCGACGGACCAGTTGGATGAGTGAATCTCCTTTGCGTGACACGGCTTGATCGTGCCGACTTGTTTCCATCCAATATCTCTGGCATTGACTAACGTATATAGCCCAAGAAGGATGACGATCATGAGAACAGCTATCTTTTTCATATTCGTTCACTCCCAACTGTGATTCCGGCCGCCGAGGTACATCAAATCCCCGCGGTGTTGAATCGAGCCAGCGCTGCTTTAACTTGTTCCCATTGGACCTCTTTAGGAAGACGGTTGGTTTTGGCGGCGATCGCCGCGGTGACGCCGGCCGCTTGTCCCATGGCAACGGCGTTTCCCGTCACCCGATAGCTCGAATGAGCAATGAAATCCCCGCTGATACACCGGCCCGCCATCATCAGACTATCGACATCGACTGCAATCAAGGCCCTGAGCGGGATATCATACGCCCGACTTCGCACGCCCGTCCGCGTGATCCCTTTGCCCTCGCTCTTGCTGACCGAGTGCACATCCACGCCAAAATGAACACGGCAGATCGAATCCTCGTGCCTAAGACCTTGCTTGAGGTCTTCCGCCGAAACCTTATAAAGCCCGTGGATTCGCCGACCTTCACGCACGCCGACATGCTCGTTGGTCGCGACCAAACGCAAATTTTTCCACACGCTGCCGGTTCGACGAAGCGCATCGACAAGATTATTGATTTCCGCCCTCGCACGAATCGTCGCCTCGGTCAAATCCGCCGCACTCGTGGGCACAACGTCGTACTCATGATTCGCCGCCAGGCAGAACAAGTTGTCATAAATACGGAACAGCGTCGGCTTGCTATAGGACGGATCGGCGCCGGCCCGCCGCAGCTCGGCAAATAGCTTCAACTTGGGAACGCTGCTATCCTTCTCCGTTCCGCGCACAAACTGTTTGATTTGCTCATATCGAACACCACTGAGTATCGCCATCATACTCATCGGTTGTGTTTTGCCATCCGTCGGACGTCCCAGATCGAAATCGCATCCGGCCTGTGCCGCAAGATCGCCGTCGCCCGTAGCGTCGATAAAGACCTTGCCCGCCCAGGCTTGCCTACCAGACTTGGATTCGGTGATGGCCAGACTCAAACGGTCCCGCTTATCGCGAGCGGCCGCGACGATGCTCGTATGCAATTGTATCTTCACGCCGGTCTCGGTGCACATCTGCTCCAGCAGCCATTTCATCGCCTCGACGTCATAGGCAAACGAATAGCCCGGCTGATTCACGTAGCCGGCCTTGCGCTCCTTAATTCTCGACATGATTTCGACAAGCAGCCCGGGCTTGTCCTTCATATCGAGAATCCAGCACAACAGTCCCGCCGTCCATATACCTCCGAGACATCCGTTGGCTTCGATCAACCGGGTCCTTGCCCCGCTTCTCGCCGCCGCAATGGCAGCCGCCACGCCGGCTGGCCCCGCTCCGCAGACGACCACGTCCGCCTGCTCGACAATCGGAACATTCCGCGCCGGCTCATGATACGTCTGCTTGCTTAGCGCCTCGCCTGTTGCCCGTTCACCTGCCTTGCAGATTCGCGCGCCCGCCAAAGCCGTGCCTAAATGAATGAGCTGACGCCTGTTGAGTTTGTGATCCATAAGCGAAACACCTTTCAATCCGCAGCAGTTGTAATCTCCAACATGAACAAATCATTAGCTGCAAAAATGATACTATAAGTCATAGAGTGGGTCGAGGAGTAGTCCGACAAAACCGACTCGGCCGCCATTTGGCTTGAGCTATGAGAGTTTGAGGATATACTGGGCATCGTGTTTGAGGAGCATGATACTTCGCCATGCAAAGGATATAGATGAACGTAACTAATTTTTTGTAACTAATAATGGAGTTTGAAAAATGGGTAATATGAACCGACGACAATTTATTGAGAGAGCCGTTGCCGGGACCGTGGCAATGACGGGTACCGTTCGAGGACAATCTGGAAACAACACAGGGAAACGAAAGATCAAAATCGGCCTGATCGGTTGCGGGGGATACGGCATGGCCAACATCCGGAACGCCTTCAAGGCCGGCGGTGTTGAAATCGTAGCCTTGTGTGACATCGACAGCCGGCATCTCACAGACAGCGCCGACAAGGTTGAGAAGATGCAGAATTCGCGACCGAAGACATTCAAACATTATCAACAACTTTTGGATGCTTCCGGTCTGGAGGCCGTCATCATTGCTACGCCTCCACAGTGGCATGCCTTGATGTTTATCGACGCCCTAGACAAAGGGCTCGACGTTTACTGTGAAAAGCCGTTGGCCTATGACGTCCGTGAAGGACGGGCCATGGTCGAGGCGGCTAAGCGGAAAGGGCGCGTCGTGCAAATCGGTTTTCAGCGCCGCCAAAGCCCCGCCATCGGCCAAGCGCGCGACTATCTGCGCCAGGGCCATATCGGCCGGGTCGTGCAAGTCGAAGCGAACATTCACTATTCAGCCGGACTGCGCGACACGACGGTCCAGGATCCACCTGCGACGCTGGATTGGGACCTCTGGTGCGGCCCGGGCCCGAAACTGCCGTACTGTCCGCAGGTCGGGCATCATGCATGGCGACTGGAAAAGGAATACGGGCATGGCCATTTGGTCGATTGGGGGATCCACCTTATTGATGCAACCCGATGGATTCTGGGCGAGACGATGCCTCGGTCCGTACAGGCCGCGGGCGGTATCTATTACTTCAAGAACAAGATCACCACGCCGGACATCCTGAACGTCCATTTTGATTTTGAAACCTGTCCGGTTATCTGGCGGCACCGAATCTGGGGCGCTCAGGAATACGATCCAGAGGTCTCGAACGGCATCTTCTTCTATGGGGAAACGGGGACGGTTTTCGTTTCCGATAGAAGGTGGGTGGTCGTGCCGAAGGGCAAGGACAAGGAGCGAAAGGTCCATTCGGCTTCAGGCGATATGGGCGCAGCGCACATGAATGAGTTTCTTGAGGCCGTTCGAACGCGCCGGCAACCCTCTTGCAGCCCCGAGGACGCGTATTTTTCCACTTCCACGGTCAAACTGGCCATGATCGCCTACGACGTCGGAGAGAAAATCGTATGGGATATGAAGTCCGAGCGCATTCTCGATAATCCCAAAGCCAACACATTACTCAAGCGAGAATATCGCACGCCATGGACACATCCATTTAAAGGATAATGACTTAATGGGATCGGGAATGAAAGAGATGAATTTTAAGCACGGGGTGGGCTGGTCTTGGCAATGTTGTTCCTGTTAAACGGACCCTCTACTGCTTCATTGTCTAAACCGAGAGGTGACACACTTAAAAAGGCTATCGAACCTATATCGGACCCAATCCCTTGAAGGACAGAACTTCCGGTATTTGGCACCGCAACACCTCTACGTAGGGACCGTCTCTTTCTCCTGCAAGAGCGTCACTCTTCCGTTTATCAGTGAAGACACTCAGTGCCTCCAAAAAACATAGAAATGAAAAAAAAACGGATTATTTTGGGTTGGAGTGCCATAGGGTTGTCACTCCGAGGGAAAAACGGATTGTATCTTCTACCGAACGTGCTAAGGTTCAGACGATACATAATAAACAGAACGACAACAGCTTAGATGTACGAACGCCAATCTGTACAGTTTTGTAGAAAAACCGGCATTTTTTTCGTTGTGCTTTTTGTTAGGCCAAAAGGACACAGCAAATGGCAAATGCAGAATTGATCAAGTGCGTCGAGAACCCTCTTGTTCGGGTGTTCCTTGAAGAGCATCTGGATGAATTTGTGAGCGATGTACGGTTCTTTTCAGGACAGATTTTTGCTCACGTATCTCCGGAGGATAAGTCCTTCGTTAGAAGTGCGGGTTTGGCGTTCTACAGCACGCCCATTGTAGATTTTGTGCGGGACCTTCCCTGGCAAACGATGAAAACAGCGATAGCCAACGCCGTGACAGAGGCCTTTCAAATGAAAATCGACGATGAGGGTCACCCTGAAAAACGGTTATCGGGCGTTTTCAAGGGAAATCACACGGAGGCAGAGTTTATTAAGGAAACCATCGTGAAGGCCTTTGCGTCAACGTGTAAAACTTCAGAAGTAGCCATGGGAGCGATTCTCATTGGAGGCCTCGCTCATCTTCTGGGTAAATATATTGCCTTATATACCGCAGGGATTATCGATGAAGTCATCGAGCTCAAGTCTTGGCCCATAGCCCAGGTTCCCTGCACCGACGTCGCTCAAATACAATCAATGGATTAGCCCGTTCAATGTCTGACGGTGAGATAACTGACGTCCAGGACATCTAAAAGTCGCCCTTGTCGAACAAGGAGCCATCTGGCTATGGACAGAACATGCAAGAACTGTAAGCATTTTCGCAAGGGCAGTGCGGTGCCCGCGAAGTATGTCTGGGGCGATTGTATGAAGCCGGGGAAATACTCATACGATGTACGCGGTATGAAAAGACGCGGTGCTTTCACATGGGATGATAATAGCTGTGGCGATTTTGAACCTCAACAGGCCCCGTTACAAAAACATTGAGATCCTCCCGCCAGTCATACAATTGACGAGCCGGGTGAGGCGCCAAAGATAACACGCAGCTCCGGCAGTTCGGCGCAGATATGATCTCCACGGCTACGCGAAACAACCATCTTCCACAATCGTCCCATCCCTGTTCTACTATCCTTCTTTGCCATCGTAGGCGTTTATCTCAGTGAGGTGAAATGGCGAGTCTGAAGCCATTGTTATAGTGGACCATGCAGCCGAGCACCGTTCTCATACGGATATACGATCGGCAGAGCCAGGGGGGATTTCCGAACGACCCGCCGCGCGTAATACAATCAGATTCGAAGGGAGTCGATTCGAGCCATGCCGAACCGTCGGTCGGAGCACCGTTACAATCCTCATGCCACACATCGAGAACCCATTCCCAAACATTCCCGTGCATATCGTAGAGTCCCCAGGCGTTGGGCTTTTTACGAGCGACGGGATGGGGTTTGGCAATCGTCTCCGAGTTCCACCGGCACCAGGCCATTTCGCCGAGATGGCCCGCGTACTGCCCCGTCGTTCCCGCCCGGCAGGCATATTCCCACTCGGCCTCGGTCGGCAGGCGAACAGGGTAGCCGGTCTTTTCGCTGAGCCACTCACAGAAAGCGGCGGCGTCATAGAGGTTGATATGCGTCACAGGCTCATTCTCGGTTTGGACGAAGCCGGGAAAACGCCAGTCCGAGAGGATTCCGTAATGCCATCCCGTGTCGTGTGCGATATGCGCCCAGCCTCGCTTTTCGCCATGGGTGACATAGCCGGTGTCTTCCACAAAGAGGTTGAATTGCTCGAGTGTCACCTCGGTTGTGCCCATATAATAGCTGTACCCTATCGTGACCTCATGCGCGGGAAATTCATACGTCCAATCGTACTGATCGACATAAACCCGCTCGCTTCCCATGATGAATGTGCCGGGATCGATGCGAACGAAGTCGAACTTTACATCGCCAACGTTTAACGTGATCTTAGGAGGTTTTGAGCCATTGGATGTCGCCGGTTTGCGAGACTTCAGAGCCGAAGAAAGGTTTGAGCCGGCCTTGTCGGCCAATGGTTTATCGCAGCGTGCGATTCGAAAGCCGGTGCCGCACCCGGCGAACGTGCGATGCTCGGCGTGTCGAAATGATGACGTACACGACGTCGCCGGCTTGCACCAGGCGCCGCCTCTGAGGACATGGCGGTCCCGGCCCGATAGGGTATCACCGGCGATATCGGGCGCCGTCCCGGCACTGCCGTCGGCGGGCGCGTCCCTGTAATGCCAGCGATAGATATCTTCGCACCACTCCCAGACGTTGCCGTGCATGTCGTAGAGTCCCCGGGGATTGGCTTTCTTCAGGGCAACCGGACGGGTTCCTTGCCCACCGATTCGATCGAACCAGGCCATTTGCTCGATATCCCCGGCGTAACGACCCACCGTGCCCGCTCGACAGGCGTATTCCCATTCCGCTTCGGTTGGAAGCCGACAGATTCGACCGCTTTGTTTGGAGAACCATTCGCAAAACGCTTTGGCATCCCTGTAGCTGATACAGACGACCGGATGGGTTTCGGTCTGATCGAAGCCCGGATTCTGCCAGTTTTTGCCTCGGGCATAACCGGCCCGGTCCGGACTGGGACAGTACATGGCACCGCCCTGGCGTTGGGCATCGGTTTGGTAGCCCGTGGCTTCGACAAACGCCGTAAACTGGCGGACGGTCACCTCCGTCGTGCCGATCTCGAAACGATAGTTTATGGTGACTTTGTGGACGGGTTGCTCATCGCCATCGCCCGAATTGGAACCCATGGTAAATGTGCCGGGAGGGATCGTGACGAACCGAAACGCAGCGCCGCCAACTTCGACGTTGGTTTCCTGAAGCACCCTCGCGAAGGCCGGACAGACGAAAATGAGGATGAAAATCACGGCAATCAAGCGATCCATTCTTGGCCATAACCTGTATTTCGTCGACATTCATTGTCCTCCATCAAGGCTTTGAGCGACAACCAACTCCAACCCAGCGTGCCGTAGAGTCTCAATTCCGCCTGAGTATCATTTCTGCCTCAAGAATTCAAGTTTTTTCGCCATTGTCCTGCCAATCTGTAGTCGCCTGTTTTCGGCATAGCGTTTTTATTTGATTTCGGATTGCGGAATTGATATAATACGTTTTGGGTGGTTTTTATGTTGTGGGCCTCATATAGGAAAGGGAATCGATGGTCATCCAAAAGCGACGAGGATTCACGCTGATCGAGTTGTTAGTGGTTATTGCGATCATTGCCCTGTTATTGGGAATACTCATGCCGGCGCTCCAACGGGTGAGAAAGCAGGCCCGCACCGTTTATTGCCTGAGCAGTCTCAAACAAATCGGCGTGGCGATGCACGCCTATACCCTCGATAACGACGACATGATCCCCCGGGCGCTGGACCATCAGGTTAAATGGCTGCTGGTTTTCATGCCGTACCTCGGCACGGAATACAAAAACGCCCGGGATTACCGTGAGGTGGATATTTACCAGTGCCCGTCTTTTCCCCGTAACGGCATCGGACTCAACAGTCACAGCAATGCCGAGCAAACGGTGGATTATGTGGTCAACGCCTGGAACATGGACCAACCCGGGCTAACCAACGGCAACAAAGGAAACCAGAAAGATGAGCCCACCAAGCTAACCAGCGTGAAGTCTGCCGCCCAGCGGATTTATATGGCCGACAACGAAGCGGGCGAATGGCGCCCGGTCGTTCGGGATCGATATGAGCTGGAAGACATGTCCAGGTTCAACTTATTAGACGTCTGGTCAAGCACACATATGCCCGCATCGGACCAGGAAACCCGGGGCAGCAACCTGACGCGGCGTGTGGCCGGTTCCCGACATCGTGGGGCCGGCTGCAATAATCTTTTCTTTGACGGCCGAGCCGATTGGCTGCACAAAGATGAAAATACAACGCGCTACTGGTGCGGCGCCGAACTACCCTAAACCACATCCCAAGCGTTAAGCTTCGCTTCATTTTCTTCTTGCTTTCTGCATCATTTTCTGATTCAGCTAAATGATCAAGAAAAACTTTTGAAAAAGATGTTACGTTTGGAATCAAGATGGCACTTTATTATGGTTTTGGAAATGAATCGAAGAAACAACGAAGAAAGAAAGGGCGCAATAAAACATGGAAGCTCTCATTTTACACATGATGACAACTATTCATACCCTCCTCCGCGAAGCTAAGTTTGCCGGCTGCTTACATTGGTGGCCGGCAAACTTGGCACTGCCTCAACGGGTTCCTATACGATTAACAGATAAACCACGTAACCAACGTACACACAAAGCCCCACAATACCGCCCATTCGCCCAATAACGCGCCTGCCGATGAAGGCCGCGGCGGCAAATCCAGCACTGACGGCTATCATGATCCAATAATCGGTTCCCCCCGCCAGCCGTTGAGATTCCAATTGAAACGGTTTAACGACGCCCGCCGCCCCGGTGACGAGCAGGGTGTTGAAGATATTCGAGCCGACGAGGTTGCCGACGGAAATATCGTGGTGGCCTTTAATGGCGGCCACGACGCAGGTGACAAGTTCCGGAAGCGACGTTCCGAAGGCGATGATCGTCAGGGCAATGACGGCTTCGCTCAAGCCAACACGCCTGCCGATAACAACAGCGCCATCAACGGCCATTTTTGCCCCCAAAGCCAAGCCGGCCAGACCAACAATAACAAACAACACGTTTTTGACTGTATGAGGAGCCTCTTGTTTCATGTCAGGATTGGCATTCCTGACGTTGTTCAAGGTCTGCTTTGCTTCTCTCTTTGCCGAATACACCGTGATAAGAATCAATATCGTAAAAACGGCCAGCAACATCAGTCCTTCCGGCCGGGCCAGGTATGAATTATGAAGGAAGGGCCATAACAGCAGGGCAACAGCAAGCATGACCGGGATCTCGCGAACCAGCGTTTTCCTTTTGATTTCGAGTGGACGAATGAGGGCCACCAGACCGCCGACCAGCGCCAGGTTCGCGATGTTGGAACCGAAGACATTGCCTACCGCCAAATCACCACCCCCGGCCTCTTTCAACACCCCGGCGATGCTCGCAGCCACTTCCGGCGCCGAGGTTCCCATCGCCACAACAGTCAGGCCGACGACCAGCGAGCTGACGCCAAGCTGCCGGGCCAAACCCACCGCGCCGGCCACCAACAGATCGGCCCCTTTCCAGAGGACAATCAGTCCGGCGATTAAAAACAAAATAGCCGCAATTAAGTCCATCTTGCCGCCATCTATCTACACATGGATTCCGGATTTGTCAACAGGTTCGTTATGGTGGAATCCTAATCCAAGAAGGAAGTGATTTCAAGCTATTTTGTTTCCCGACAAACGACGTCCGAACTGCATCACGTGACACCTCCGAGATTTATCTCATGAAATATCTTCCGGACAAGAGACAAATGGCACTAAACCTTCCCCACCACGAGGCAGGCATTATGGCCCCCAAAACCGAAGGAATTGCTCAGAGCGGTCTTGATCTCGGCCTGACGGGCTTCCAAGGGTACGTAATCCATCTTGAGATCGCATCGTTCATCCTGATTGTCCAGGTTGATCGTGGGAGGCACGGTGGATTCGTTGATGGCTTTGACACACACGATGAGCTCGACCGCGCCGGTGGCACCGAGCAGATGTCCGAGACAACTCTTCGTCGAGCTAACCGGTATTTTGTACGCATGCTCGCCGAAAACATGCTTGATGGCGGAACTTTCGGCGATGTCATTGAGCTCCGTTCCCGTTCCATGCGCGTTGATATAGTCGATCTTTTCCGTGCTCAGACCGGCGTCCGCCAGCGCCAGCTTCATAGCCGCCGCCGCTCCATTTCCATCCGGCAGGGGGGCGGTGATATGATACCCATCATCGGTCGCGCTGTATCCGAGTAGCTCCGCGTAGATGCGCGCGCCGCGTTTCTTGGCGTGCGTTTCTTCCTCCAGCATCAAAATCCCGGCCCCCTCGGAAAGCACAAATCCATCCCGGTCCCTATCGAACGGTCGCGACGCCGCCGGCGGATCGTCGTTTCGCAAACTCAAAGACCGAGCGGCGCAAAAGGACGCCAGACCCACCGGTGTCAGCGCCGCCTCGGCGCCGCCGGTAATCATGACGTCACTGCGTCCATACACGATATTGGAAAAGGCTTCTCCGATGGCGTGATTGCCCGAGGCACAGGCGCTTAAAACACAATAATTCGGACCGCGTAAACCGTAACTGATGGCAATCGTGCCGCTTGCGGCGTTAGCCATCAGTCTGGGAACGCAGAACGGGGACACTTTACCCGGCCCTTTCTTGAGAAGTCTGATGTGTTGCTGTTCAATCTCACTGATCCCGCCGATTCCCGTCCCGACGACGACACCGATACGAGAAAGATCTTCTCTGGACAAATCGAGCCCGCTATCTTTGACGGCCTGACTGGCCGCCGCCAAAGCAAACTGCGTAAAGCGATCCATGCGCTTGCTTTCCCGCTGGTCCATATATTGGGTGACGTCGAAATCCTTGATCTCGCCGCCAAATCGAACGGGATAGGCACTCGTATCGAAGGATTCGATTTTGGAAACGCCGCTCTTGCCCTCACAGACTGCGGTGAAAAGCTCATCAGCGGACTCGGCCAGCGCAGTTACACAACCCAGGCCCGTAATAACAACTCGCCGTTTACTCATACCCAAACGTGTCCGCTATTCCTGGCTTTTGGATTGTGCAATATTGACGATGTAATCGATTGCGGCGCCGACGGTCTGGATCTTCTCGGCTTCCTCATCGGGAATGCTCATATCAAACTCATCCTCGAATTCCATGACAAGCTCGACCGTATCCAGGGAGTCGGCATTCAGGTCATTTATGAATGAGGTTTCGCGCGTTATGTCCGATTTGTCCGCGCCCATTTGTTCGCTAATAATCTCGATTACTCTTTTCTCAATTGCCTGAACGTCTACGCCATCAGCACTCACTTGTTAATCCTCCCTAATTCATATAGGAAATTGTTTCGCAATCTTATTTAAAGGTCATCCAGCGATTCTACTGGCCTTAAAAGCCGGTTTTTCATTTAATTCGGCGGGTTATATTACCCATAAAAACACCCACCGACAAACTTTTTTTTATTTTTTTTACATGGCCATCCCGCCGTCCACGCAGAGGACCTGGCCCGTGATATAACTCGTCTCATCGCTGGCTAAAAAGGCAACTGCTTTGGCGACGTCTTCGATGCGGCCCAATCGTCGCATCGGAATGACCTGCCGGGCCCCCTCGAGGACCGGTTCCGGAAGTTTTCTGCTCATTTCCGTATCGATAAAGCCGGGCGCGACACAATTGGCCGTCACGTTCTTCTTGGCTAATTCCCGGGCGACGGTCTTGGTCATGCCGATCAGGCCCGCCTTACTCGCCGAGTAGTTCGTTTGTCCCGCGTTGCCCATGACGCCCGAAACGGAGCTGATATTGACGATTCTCCCAAATTTGTTTCGCATCATCGACCGTGCAACGGTGCGCATGCCGACGAACGCCGCTCGGAGATTGACCTCCAACACAGTATCGAATTCCTCGTCGGTCATCCGGATCAGGAGATTGTCCCGCGTGATGCCCGCGTTATTGACCAGAATATCAATACCATTGAACTCGGAAGCCAGTGATTCAAGCGTCTGGGTGAAGCCATTCGTATCCGTAATGTCCACGCATTTTGTGACGACCGTCCAGCCGGCTTCTTTAACGGCTTTTTCGAGCTCGCCGAGCTGCTCGGCATTCATATCCAATCCGACGACCATACGATCCTGCTTGAGCAACTCGAAAACAATGGCCCGACCTATTCCTCTGGCGGCCCCGGTCACAACAGCCAGCTTCTTTTCCGACATCCTTGATATCTCCAACAATAGGTTCTCGAAGAGCGTTGAATACAATTTTCCCCGTTTTCACCGGGGCTCTGTTATAATAATTCCTTGATCGCCTGCAAGCTGCTCAGATTATTGACCTTTGTCTTTCTGTCGATTCGGCGCATCAGCCCCGTCAACACCCTCCCCGGTCCAATCTCATAAAACACCTCAATTCCTTCAGCCAAAAGCCGCTCCATACATTTCTGCCAAAGGATGGGGCTCGTTAACTGCTTGACGAGACCTTCTTTGATTTTCTCACTGGTTGGGTAATATTCTGCGTTGATGTTCGCAATGACCTGCGTGTGCGTCGGTTCTGCAATCTCACAATGAGCCAACGCTTCTCTGAGCGCCTCGGCGGCGCTCGACATCATTTGGGTGTGGAAGGCCCCGGCCACCTCCAAACGAACCGCCTTGATCGCGCCACATTTGACGGCCAGCTCTTTCGCGATTCGGCAGGCTTTTTTGTCGCCGCTGATGACAATCTGACCGGGACAATTGAAATTCACAGGTTCGAGAAGCTCGCCCTCACCAGCCTCCTCACAAAGCCGGCGGACGGTTTCATCATCCAAACCGATAATGCTCACCATGGCCCCTTCGCTTGCATCGGCGGCGGCTTGCATGGCCTGCCCTCGCTTATGGACAAGCCGTACTCCATCCTCGAAGCGCATCAAGCCCGCAGCGTACAAAGCCGTGTATTCTCCGAGACTCAGACCCGCCGTGACGTCCGGAGTGATCTTATGAGAGGACGGTCCCGTCCTGAGAACCTCCAGAATAGCCGCCGACACCGTAAAAATGGCAGGTTGAGAAACCGTCGTGCTATTGAGCTGCTCGGCAGGCCCCGCAAAGCAAAAATCTCTCAAGTCAAAACCAACGATCTCATTCGCCTTTTCAAAAATCCGTTCTGCGACTGGAAATTCCCGGGCAATCTCGATGCCCATTCCCACGGCTTGAGCACCTTGTCCGGGAAATAAGAAAGCCGTCTTCATAGTGTGCCCCTCGTATTACGACGATCGTATTGCATCCCGGCTCATGTACTGTGGCAATACGCAATCCGTACAACGAGTCATTAAAACTCAATCACATTGGCGCCCCACGTTAATCCTGCCCCGAAAGCCACCAGGATGACGATATCGCCCCGTTTGATTCTCCCCGACCTCACACACTCGTCAAAGGCGATGGGCACCGATGCCGCCGATGTATTGCCAAATTTGCCGATATTGATAAAGACCTTCTCATCAGGCAGCTTCAGCCGCTTGGATGCAGACTCAATAATCCGGGCGTTCATTTGATGTGAAATCATCATCTGAATATCATCCAGGCTCAATTGACAGTTTTTCAGGCAGTCCTTAACCACCTCCACGATGCGACGAATCGCCTGCTGATAGACTTCCCGGCCCTTGATTTGCATGTAGATTTTCTTCGGATCGTCCAGCTTTTTATCCGCCGGGTAGCGCGAGCCATAGGCCTGGCAATTCAAGGCCTCCCAGCGGTCCCCGTCTGAGTGCATCGTGCTGAATAATATGCCCCGACGACCGTCGTCGGCCCGCTGTACCACAACCGCCCCGGCGCCGTCGCCAAAGAGGATACAGCTTGTCCGGTCGGTCCAGTCCGCAATCTTACTGAGTGTTTCGGCCCCGATAAGAAGAGCGTTTTTAAGCCGACCGCTTTCGATGAATTGCTGCACGATGCTCAAGCCATAGACGAAACCACTACACGCCGCCGCCAGATCGAACACCCATGCTTTATTGGCTCGCAACGCGCGCTGAACAAAAGACGCCGTCGAAGGAAAAACCATTTCCGGCGTAATCGTCGCCACGATGATCAACTCGACATCCGCCGGATCGAGATCGGCTTCGGCCAGAGCTTTCCTGGCTGCTTCTGTGGCCAACATCGCCGTCGTTTCATGATCCTGGGTGATATGTCGAACCTTAATGCCGGTCCGCGTCGTGATCCACTCATCGGTCGTATCGACCATCCTGGCAAGTTCATCGTTGGTCAATGTTTTTTCCGGCGCAAACGATCCATGGCCTGTAATGACTGCACGGTAAGCGGAGGCGCCGCCGTCGGTTATTTCATGCATCGGTGGTCCTTACAACGGCCCCGGAAAGGTACTCGACGATCTTGTCGTTAATTTTTTCCGTATAGAATTTTTTAGAGGCCATAATTGCATTCTTAATCGTACGACTCCGACTTGAGCCATGACAGATAATGGCCGTGCCGTTGACGCCCAGCAACAGCGCGCCGCCATACTCATTGTAGTCGTATTTCCTGTAAATCCTCGTCATCACCGGCTTGAACTTCATCACCAGCGGAAGCTGCTCCTCCATCAGCTCCTCCTTGATCGCTTTGAACAAGCCATCCACCAGACCCTCCGCCAGCTTGAGAATCACGTTCCCGACGAAACCATCCGACACGACGACGTCACAGGCGCCTTTAAAAATATCCCGCCCTTCAATATTCCCGACAAGGTTCATTCTCGAGTCCGATTTCATGAGCTCGCGGGCCTTCTTGACAATCTCGTTGCCTTTGGCATCCTCGGCTCCGATACTCATCACGCCGACTCTCGGATTGTCGATCCGAAGCAGGTGTTTGGCATATACGCCAGCCATCACGCCGTACTGGTAGAGATGAATCGGTTTGCAGGCAATATTCGCGCCGACGTCGCAGATCGCAACCGGTCCTTCAGGCGTCGGGAAAACCACGCAAATCCCCGGACGGTTGACACCGGGCAAATTTCTCATTCTCATCTGGAACGCGGCCACGCAGGCGCCCGTATTCCCCGCCGAGATGACGGCGTCCGCCTGGCCCCTTTTGGCCAGTTTGGCAATGACGGCGATCGAACTTTTGGGTTTCCGCCGGAGGCTCTCGATCGGCACCGCATCCATGGCAATAATATCGGGAGCATCGAAGATCGTCATCTTCCCTTTTCGCGACGTGGCCGGGGGTAATCCGGCTTCGATTTCTTTCTCCGGTCCGACGAGGATCAACTCATCCTCTTCAGTGAGCTGTTCAATCGCCTCCAATGCACCGGCGAGAATCTCCTGCGGTGCATTGTCGCCTCCCATCACATCAATGGCTATTCGCATCGTTTCGCCGTCCTCGTCACGATTCCTTGCCGAGTTTCAGTGTGATTTTGGGATTCACATACCCACAGTTATCGCATGCCGCATGCGGAAGCTTGGCCTGATCGCATTTCTTACAGACCGAATAGTTCGTCGCCTTCAGACGATGATGGCTTCGACGCGTTCGGGTTCTGCTTTTGCTGGTCTTTTTCGCAGGTAACATATTCAATGACTCCAAAATTCAACGTTATACGTTTATCGAACGCACAAGCGAGTTTCCACCGATTTCATTCTGGCCATTTTACTAAAAACCGCCTTATTATTCCACGAGGTCTCTTTTGTCAAGTGAAAATTGACTTTTATCCTGCTTTTCGCATAACGGTTTTCAAAAGGATACCTCTGATTTCGCCGATTTTCCATACCATGGAAAAAGTCCATATCTGGCCATTTGGTGGATGTTTAATACATTTGATCTTGCGGAAAAAACCGATATATAGTATAATACGTGGTAAATCTTTTAAGATGCTTCGGGAACAACGTGGTGATTTTATACATCTTGTCAGTATGAAGCAATCGTAATTCTACAAAATTAAGGAGGCAGACGCATGCTCAGACCGACACGTACAGATTCATTACATCACAGGAATTCTCATGGCAGCACGAAGGCGTATCGAAAAGGCTTTACCCTCATTGAATTGCTGGTCGTTATCGCCATTATTGCGTTATTACTGGGGATATTGATGCCGGCCCTGCAACGAGTAAGAAAGCAGGCACGATCATCGGCGTGCAAGGCGAACATGCATTCGTGGGCTCAGATATGGAACATGTATTGCCAGGATAATGACGGCTATTTTTGCCGGGAATCCGATTACGTCGGGTGGCCTCGCGGCAACTGGATCGAGGCATTAAGGCCTTTATACCGGACAAAAATGGGCATTCTCATCTGTCCGACAGCCAAAAAAAGACTGGACAGTATGAACAACTACGGCAGTTTCGACCGGACCTATATCATGGGTACAGGCGGGATGGAGGACCGGCGAGAGGAAGCCAGCTACGGGGTCAATTGCTGGGTGTATAACTCGCGCCCGGGACAGACAGAGATTCAGAGCCGCCCCGTAGAGTACAATTGGAAAACCAGTGATGTCAAAGGGGCAGGTCAAATACCACTCTTCGGTGATAGCATGTGGAGAGGCGGAGGGCCCTTCTATATGAACGGCAATCCTCAATCCAATCGGATCAGACCGCCCGATTTCAATGGCCAATGGTTGGGGGCCGCCTACGAAATGATGCATTTCTGCATTGATCGGCATAATTCGGTAACCAATCACGCCTTCCTTGACTGGTCCGTCAGATCCGTGGGGCTTAAGGAGTTGTGGACCTTAAAATGGCATCGCCAGTACAACACAATGGGTTACTGGACCCAGGCCGGCGGCGCCCAGCCCAGCACCTGGCCCGAATGGATGAGAAAATACAAGGATTATTAGCAAACATAACTGGTGCGATCCCTAATTAAATAACAGAAGGGTCGGTGGTGTTTCCGCCTGAGGCGTCCCTTAGGGTAGATCTACCGGCCCTTTTAGCATCCCTGCTGTTTTGTTTCTATCTGAGTTGTAGTACCACTTGATAAATGCGTACTTCGTCGATCAGAGAGCAGAGCAATGGGCTGCAAA
>Ga0272442_10002408_pt1 | contig 27192 bp, 22 predicted proteins | sample SSMForm2O_FD_200262 | JGI IMG/M metagenome (GOLD analysis project Ga0272442, IMG submission 200262) | Marine sediment archaeal communities from Little Sippewissett salt marsh, Falmouth, MA, United States - SSM-Form-2O | ecosystem: Environmental > Aquatic > Marine > Wetlands > Sediment ... | reverse complement strand
GCATCAGCGTCTGCATCTGCATCAGCGTCTGCATCCGCATCCGCATCGGCATCCGCGTCGGCGTCTACATCTGCATCGGCGTCGGCGTCTGCGTCGGCGTCTGCGTCGGCATCGGCATCCACATCCCCGGAGCACGTATCCCCTGCAAGAGGTTTTTCCAGCTCAAAGAGCGTTGTGCTGTAATCCGCAAGGGTCTTGCCCAGGACTTTTACATCAGCGCCCACGTCTCCTTCCACCCCGGCCACAAGGTCCCAGCGGCACTGCGGCACAAGCTCCATGTCAGCCCGCGCAAACGGGCCTGCAGAAAGATACGGCCCTGCAATCGCATAAAGCTGCACGCTTACCTTGAGATGACCGTACGCCTTTACCGTTGCCCCGATTTCGTTTGTGAACTCAGGCGAATTGAAATCATAGACAAATTCCTCGTATGAAATCGCCAACCAGTCTTCATTAATGTACTCCACCCCTGCCCCGATGTCGGATTCGACTGACGCCCCCGTGGTCATCGTTGTCTGACCCGTTGCGCTCATCTCGTAACCCAGTTCCAGTGATATGTTCACCTGGTTGACCACGGGAACCGGGCCCACCATTACGACAACGTATTCCTCCAGAAGCTGTATGTCCTTTGAACTCTCGTGCGAAAGCACGCCCGCGGCTGACGCCTCGACCTCAAGCTCGGCCTCGAAATACGCGCTGGTCTCAAACCTGAAGTGCTCCAGCGTGAACCAGCTTATGTCCAGTTCTGCCTCGAATTCCGGGTCAAATGTCACATGACCGCTGGTTACATCCATATCAAGCTGCATGCCGCCCACTTTTCCGCTGAAAAGCTCCTGTCCGCTGAAATCCCATGTGTAAGGCCCTGCCTTGGTCGTGCTCAGGGGGATATCATAGGTTACATGGGCGTTTTCAAACACTTCCTCCAGCGTGGCCTGCTCTGTTGTTATGATGATTTCAGTCGCGGTCTCTTCGATGCTGACGACTTTGCGCAGAAATCCCGCACCGAGTCCGCTTACGATCACATCGCCTGTCTCCAGCTCCAGCAGGTCCTCGTTGCCCTCTTTCGGAAAAGTGACGCTGTCATCTTCTACGGTGGCATCTTCAGCCCTGTCGTCCGAGATTACCTCCACTTCCTCTGATACGACCACGCCGCTGTCAGCGTCTCCGTCCGAATCAGTATCCGAGTCTGTGTCTGTGTCGGTATCCGTATCCGAGTCCGTATCCGAATCCGTGTCCCCGTCCGCGCCGGTCGTATCCTTTGATGCAGAGTCAACTCCCGCGTCTTTGTCTTTCTGTGAGCTATCGTCCGAACATGCGGACGTAAAAAGCACAAGGGATAGAACCGTTATCAATGCCCATGTGTCTTTTTTCATTATCCCCTCCGGTATGAGTGAATTCCTCATGATCGAAATATTAAAGGATTATAACGCACCGGGGCGGGATTTGCTATTGGATATTCAACGACACATATTGATTATGTTTTCGGAATGACAGCGCCTGCAGGTTCTGGAATTACGCTTTGCCAGGGCCCTGCACCTGGACCGCCAGTTCGAAGGATGCGGATTGACCCTTGCATGGCATGTAGAGCACGAACCTTCCGAGTGACACGAAACACATGCTCCTATGTTTCTTCTGGCGTCACGCCTGTGACCGCCCTGTGACCATCCTGACGGGTGAAACCTGCGCGGGGGAGGATCCAGTGTTCCCGCAGGGCTGTCCATGGCAAAACCCGTCCGCCTGTGGCACTCGATACAGAAGCTCTGCCTCCTGTGGCAGCTCCGGCAGCGTGGATTGTCCATGCGTCCTGATATGGAATGCAGGTGCAGCCAGTCTCCGGGATGCACGTTTCTTACCTTCACGCGTCCCGCATGGCAGTCGAGGCAGTACTGCTGCGAATGACATGCGCTGCATCTCGAGCTGTTAAGTCCCGCCGACCTGAAATGACGCTGCAGCCAGTGAGCATCATGCTCCATGTTGTAAAGCCACGTCGGCGGCTTGAGGGATTTATTGTTCATGAGCGCAACAATGCGCCCGTCCGATTTGCTTATGTGGCATTTCCTGCACTCGAAATGAGCCCTTTTGCCGTCATGGCACTGCATGCACAGACGCATGTCAGGAAGATCCCTGATTTTTGAGCCCGCCGTGCTGTTTCCGCGATGGCATCTGTCGCACTTCGTACCCCTGCTTCTGTGTTTGGAATGGCTGAAATGAATATTCGCCCTGGGATGAACCCCGGGCTCTGGCCTTTCGCCCGAGGCTGTTCCCTCATGACACGGAAGGCACTGCTGTCCCATGCGGAGCCTTGCGTCCTTGAAGGCCGAAGCAGCACCCTTATGACATTCAGCACAATGTTCGTGGTGAGGCAGGAGCCTGTCGGCCGTATACCGGCTCTTAAGCGCCGAAGGATGACACTGCTCACATGAGCCGGCCCTATCCTTATGCTTTACGTGTGAAAACAGAATCCCTGATTTCGCATCCGGATAAACAGCCCTGTATCCCGGGCCCGGGTAATATGCATTTACGCCTGCAAAAACAGCGGCCGTTGCAAGCAGCACCACGAGCATAATGAAAGGTTTCAGTCGGAATGCGCCTGTTTTTGTCGTTCTTCGCATGGCTACCACCACAGGTCCAGGTCCAGGAGAGCCAGGACCTCGAAGTGATGCCCCCTGTCCTCGCTCATCTGATGAAGAAATTCGGTCCAGAGATCAGCTCCCTGAACGATCGTATATCGCAGGCCTGCAAGGTATCCGCCGCTTATGCCTCCGGGCCTTTCCGTGTAGGAGTTTCTCGTGTGCCAGACGGATGTCCTTCCCTCCACCATGAACCTGTCGTTGAAAAAAGCTTTTTCTCCCGTGAGCATGATGCCCGTGTACCTGTCTCCGTACCCGGCCAGAGTATCCAGGGACATGGAGCACATGCTTCCGGAATGACCATAGGATCCGGCCAGGCTCCCGCCCATGCCGCTGACAACTTGATCGTCTTCTTCTCCGGATATGCCGTAACCGTCGTCAGCAAGACGCACGTAACCCCTTGTGCCAACGGATGCCTCCCCGGCGATATTCAGCCTGGCCCCGGCACCCAGATCATTCCTGGGATCAAAGGCGAAAACATTGAAGATGGAATCTCCGCCGAACACGGGTTTCTCGCGTATTCCATCCACAAACACCGTAAAGCCGCGGACAGCCTCAACCGCCACCTCTGCATCGATTATGCTTACCTGGTCAATAAGGATGTCATATGCAGTTGATGCCCTTATAGATACTGGCCCCAGGCCGGGTTCGATGCCGGCGGCTATGCGCTCGGACGTTACACCGGTCCCGGGATTCGTAATCCTGTAGGCCACATCACCCCTGAACCATCTTGCAGGCGCAAAACTCAGACCTGTTCCGACCAGGGGAATCAGTGAAGCCGGCTGCCTGTCCGGGTACTGCCAGGGTTCGAGATCAGACCTGTCTCCCCTGTCTGTACCGTCGGTCTCAAAATTGTCATACCCCAGGGTGTCGGCTCCCATGACCTCAAGACCGCCGTACACCGACAGCTCTACCCCCCATGCGCCCCTGAGCCTGGCCGCAGCACCGTCAAACGAAACCCACCCGCAGGGGTCGAGGAGTATCTGCCTACCAGCCCTCAGACCCACCCTGTCATCCCACAGCCCGTCCGCATCCACGTAAGCGTACATTGCATCCAGTTCAAAACGATCAAGACCGGGAACATAGTGCCTGGGTCTGGAAGTGGCGAGCTCGTAATCACCATAGCCGAAATCCGTCTGGATCCTGAAATCAGCGGCAGCCGAAAGCCACGGTCCTTCCGAGTAAACGTCATCGGTGCCCGGCCACATGTTCCAGGTATCAAGCTGGAATTCGGTGTACAGCCTCCTCCTGTCAATCGTATTTCCCTGGCGCGTTCTCACATTGTAGCCCTCGGCCGCAAACCTGGAATGAAAGTGAGTGTCGATTGCAATTACGGGCATTCCGATAAAAAGCACGGAAGCCAGAAAAGCGATTGTTAGTGAATATTTAATCAATTGAACAACCTTACAACAGCCTACCCATGCTGCCGGAGCTGGTCAATCAATGCGCCTGCTCCGGCCTTTCCTGACTGTCCATTGCCGCACGCGCCCTGGCAGCAGCCATTCGTATCTGTCTCAACTCATGGCCGCCCGCAAGCATCTCGAGGTATGACCGTGCTCCTGGGCCCCCGATGCGGGCGAGTGCGTCTATGATTCTGAGCAGGCTGTCTGTTTCATGCGGAACCACGCTCTGAATCAGGGGCTCTACCGCTCTTTGATCTCCAATCTGCGCGAGTACGCCCACTGCCGAGTCCGCAACCTCCTTCCGTGGATCCGACAACAGCCCTATTACGGCATCAACAGCTGATTTTTCCCGTCGTTCGGACAGAACCCTCAATGCAAAGATCTGCACATCCGCCTCCGGATGACCGAGCGCGCGTATCAGCTCGTCCGCGCCTGCCGTGCTCAACCGGTACTGAAACACGAGCATCTGCATCGCTTCAGTTACTGTCTCACGAGCCAGCTCCGGCAGATCCCTTTCGTTACTGAGCGTTCCCGTTCCTGCAACGGATGCCCTTCCGGGCACGGGTTCAAGGGCGTCAAGAGATGCATCGACGAGGCATGTCCCATCGCTGCCGTTCTTCCGCCCCGAAATTCTTATCAATATATGCAGGGGCTGCCGTTTTTCAGAAACGACGAAATTGTTCTTCTCCAGGATACGGGCCGAAGCCTGCTCAAGCATTTGTTTCACTTTCTGACTGGACAATTCTACGGAAAGCCTTATTTCCAGACTGACCAGGTTCTTATTCTGCTCAGTTTTTTCCTTCTTCGAGCAGGAAACCGGAATGATTGCTGCAATCATCATATGAATTATAAATGTGCGCCTGAAAAAAGACACGATCGACATCTCCTGCAACTGAAAATAACACACAACTGTATGCGTTGTAAGTGCGGTCTGTTAAGCGCTATACTGAAACTGCATGAACCATAAGAATAGAGAAAAGGAGGTGCATCATGCCCGCGTTTGTACTGATGACGAGGCTGGGTCCGGAAAACCTCGATGGCGTCAATGCCAGAAAAATAAAGGGAAAGAAGTGGTTTAAGAAAGTCAAGGACAGATGCCCGGAAGTGGAATGGAAGGCTCATTACGCAATTCTGGGACCCTATGATTTCATGGACATCTACGAAGCCCCGGACGTTGAGACCGCGCACAAGGTTTCAATAATATCGAGAACCCAGGGGGCCCTGTACGCAGAAAGCTGGCAGATCATGCCGTATGACAACTACCTGAAGCTCCTCAAGGAAATCGCGGACTGACTATGCGCGCCCTGCGGCATTTACTGCTGTTTCTTTCCTGTTGTTTCTTCTTTCAATGTGACGAAGGCGACAACTGCCCCGAAAAAAAAGACAGAAGGTGCAGAGGAGGGGTTCTTCAAGCTCAGGTAATATTAACTGATGAGGTATATGACTGTGATGAGTTCTGGGACACTGAAATCAGCTGTGGAAGCAGGGCTGAATGTCTGGAAGCAGGATCGAGGGAAGGAGTTACTAGGACAAACTGCTATGCTACAAACACGAAGTGTACCGAAAATATGAGATCGGTCTGTATCGAAGGTGAAGTTTATGCCTGCCCTGAACAAGGATCTGAAGAACAGAAATTCCCCTATCCCAGATGGAATCCACCCCCCTGTTACGGAGACTGCATCCAGCAGAATGCACCTGTGATAAAGGCTGAGTGCAAAAACGATGGTTTGTATAAATCGGAGGAATAGTTATGACCGAAAGGACAATCCCTGCAATCACGGCCTGCCTGTTCGCGCTGCTCTTGATATACGCAGGCTGCGATAACGGAGAAGACAATGGCACAGGCGGTGGAGCTGACTCGGACGGGGATCTGATACCGGACAACGTTGAAGGAAGCGAAGACGTGGACGGGGACGGCATTCCGGATTATCTGAATAATGAAGACGGAAAGGATGCTGATGGAGAACTGGACGGCACAATGGACCATAGGAGACGCCACCTGCACTGGATGTGAAGATATTTTCGGGCCGCAGTGCCCGCAGGACGGAAAAGGTGCAAAGCATTCGGCCAGCTATACGATCAAAGGTGACACTGCAACCATAATTGAGGAAGAAACACCTCCCGAGGAATTCGGCTGCCCCAGTGCAAGGCAGGAAATGAAATTTACAAAACAGAATTGAAAAGGTGCTCTATTACCTTCCAGGCCGGTCCTGCAGGGGCACGGCATTATGCGCCAGGATCACACAAATCCCATGCCCCTGCACCGGCCACCCCCTCTCCCGGTCCCCCCGGGCAACAAAAGGAGAAAGCGAATGAAAAAGGGCCTCTTTTCATTAAGTAAGTGCAGACGAAGGCACAGAATCTTCAATCAAAAGCAGGCCTGGTGAATATCTTATCATAAAAGACAAGTCATCAAATCAAGGAGAAACTCCAATGCACTGTGCCGCTCTGTTCCGACAGCGCTGCACCCGCAACCGTCGTCACACTCTTCACAGTTATAGCCGCCGTCACCCAGTGTAACCGGATCGCATTTGGTATCTGTCGGTTCGCTTCCGCCATCCTGATTCGATATACAGGTGTCGGTGTCTTCATCGCAGGTTTCGGTTTCGGCGCACGGATTTCCGGTAGACCGGCAGGCGTCATCATTCTCGTCACATACCTCTGTGCCGTTACAGAATAAACCATCATCAGTGCACGGGTTGCCCGAGCTTGTGCACTCGTCATTCGCCTCGTCGCAGCTCTCTGTGCCGTTGCAGTACACCCCGTCGTCGACGCAGGGATCCCCGAATGAAGCACACACATCGTCCACTTCATCGCAGTACTCCAGCCCGTTGCAGAAAACACCGTCGTCAGTGCATGGATTTCCCGAGCTTGTGCATTCGTCGTCAGCCTCGTCGCAGCTTTCCGTCCCGTTGCAGAAGGCACCGTCATCAGCGCACGGATTTCCCGTGGCGCCGCACCGGTCCTCTGACTCGTCACAGTATTCTATGCCAGTGCAGAACAGGCCGTCGTCGGGACACATCGTCTGCGGCGTTCCGGCATGAACAGAGCAGTCCCCGCCCGCACAGACATCAACGCCGTTGCACCACAGCGCATCGTCACACGGATAACCGTCGTTGTCGGACCATCCCTGCGTGTCCAGATCAATATCGCATACCTCGCAGACATTGTATGGGTTCATCTCCCCCGTGTCGTAGCACCCGTCGGAAATGGAGCATCCGCCTTCGTAATAGTAAGCATACCCCACAGCGTAGTTGCCGTCGCCTCGGCCGGAGAAATACATGTGCAGGCCCCCGTCAATCTCCAGAACCTCTGAGGTGTAGGTTCGTTCAGCACGCCAGGCAACAGCGTCGTCCTTATGGAAAATGGGATTATTCGGATCCCTGGCCCAGATGATTCCGTCAGGTGATGTCGCATAGCCGATGCCGTGGTTTATTACCCCGTCACCGCCGCTGTACCACATGCGAAACCCGTTCGCGTCTCTGATTATTGATCCGAAGCTGGCATAGTCGACGTCCCAGGTACCGCCGTCATAAGTGCCTTCGAACACAACATCCGGGTGAAGGCCTCCGTCCGCGTTGTAACCTGTCCAGAATATGCCGTCGGCAGAGTAGGCCAGACCCGTACTCTCAGTGCCGCCGGAAGTCCCCTCGTAATACATGGTCAGCGTATAATTAAAGGGATCCGTTCCCGTATTGCCGGCACCCGGGTTGTAAAGCACGTCACAGGGTCCGTAGGTGCCACGATTCCAGTTCGGATCCACATCATCTATTAATGGGGGCGTACCCTGCTGAACGACCTGGTCATTATACCACTCCTTTCCGTCCGGTGATTCCGCGTACCTCAGGTCATCCACTGTGTAGTTAAGACTTTCGTCCCAGTACCAGAGCCTGTAATACATGGTCGGGTCTCCCCCCTGCTGACCTGCAAAGCCGTCAGGAAAATACTCGATATTGGGATGCCTTACGGTGGGAAGCCCCGTAATAGTCAAATCGTCCTGATCTCCCACGAATGTCCAGTTGATGCCGTCATCCGAGGTGTAATACCTCAATTCGGCATCCACCCATATCTTGTAAAGACTCGACTCTCCATGACCGCTGAACCGGCTGCGATCATACAGAACCGTGGGATAATAGGCTCTTGTGCCGCCATCCGGATCGATCACGGGGTTGAACTCGTACTCGACCCAGCGGGGGGATCCGCATACTTCGTCGCTACTGGCCTCGCCGGTGCTGATGAACACAGCCGTTGATACAATTACTGAAACAAACAGGAAATTGATGTAAAAATGTGTCTTTTTCATAATACATTGAATTTTACACCAATACCCGGTCACAAGTCACGTATCGCCTGAAAAATATCTACGGGACGTTCAATGGTTTTCTCCTGCTCATTCCTGTCATCCTGATAAGAAAAAATACTGCTGCAAGGGCATTCATCCATCCACTTTTTAACTTCGAAGCACCAACGCGCACTACACTGCAGGATGTATCTTCAGCGATTTCATCAGCGATTTCGCTCCCTCCATAAAGCACGGCAACTCCATTTATGTCATCGGGTAAGAGTCCATCATCACCAGGATCGTCATCCGGGCTGATTACGGGTGCCATGCACGCGTCATCAACATCGGAATGAGCCATCCCCAGAAAGTGACCAACCTCGTGTAACAGGGCGGCGCGCAGACTGTAAATTCCTTCGCCATTGCCTATTCGCCACAGTCCGACTTCGCTGTTTACCATGATGTCGGCATCATAAATTTCACCGGATTCATATCCATGAGTTACAAAGGTCATGGCACCGTGATCATCCTGACCAGTTGATTCATACTCCTGCAACCGAACACAATTCTCGTTCATCCTCTTCTGCACAAATTCCTTTTCACACTCACCTTTTACAAAGACGAATTCCACAGGCAGCCCGGCTGCATCGACCCATTCGTCGAAAGCATCAATTACGAGCAACTCGATTTTTTCAGAGTCGCCCAGTAATCGAAGACTGTGATCCAGAACAACCTCTATTTCCTGACGATGCCAGCGAACTTTGTTTCCGTTGTCGGTAGTATACCAGGAGTAGCCATATGCACTGCCAGCACTTGTGACGGCAACAGCCAGGATTGTGACAAGAATTCCTAATCGAACTTTTCCTGTCTGAGAGTTACTAATGCTGGAAAAATATTTCTTTTCTAACTTCATAATATAATAATCTAGTCTGATTAGCGCATATACAATCGGGAGAAATCTGATGGTGGGGAGGATCCTGACAACAGAAATTTTATTAAGCTACTGGAGAAATAATTCTTGAATGAATTTAAGCAGTTGAGAATATGTATAAAAAAGGAAAGAATTCGAATGCCGGCACGGGAGTTACCTGACAAATGAATATTCGAGGCGGTCGGTGATAGCCTTCCGGCAAGGAGGAGACCCATGAAATATCTCTTCATTGCAACATGCTTTCTGCTTGTGGCCTTAACTGCCTGCGACGACGATGAAAATTCATCCGGTGAAGAATCAGGCATCGAGAACATGGATGGCGTCAGGGAGATGGAACTGACCACCACGGCCTTCAGCCAGGGGAAGAGCATTCCCGAAAAGCATACGTGCGATGGTGACAACGTTTCTCCAGCCCTCTCGTTCGGAGAAGTGCCTGCGAAAGCTCAGACACTGGCGATTATCATGGATGATCCGGATGCCCCAAACAAAACTTATGTGCACTGGGTGCTGTGGGGCATTCCGGGCGACAGCAAAGGAATCGAAGGTGGAATAACGGACGAGAAAAACCCGGCGGACGGAATCTTCCAGGGCACGATGTCCGGGAACAAGATCGGATACCGTGGCCCTTGTCCTCCGGAAGGCCAGGAACACAGGTATTTCTTCAAGCTTTATGCCCTGGACACGAGACTGGACCTTGATTCAGAAACCACAAAGGAAAATCTTCTTGATGCAATGGAAGATCATATTATCGGCTATGCCGAGTTAATGGGGAGATATAAGAGGCAGGAAAAATGACACCCGATACACGCCGGAGGACCTGCTATTCAATGTAGCCCAGAGCTTTCAGCTCATCTTTCAGATCTTCAGATATCTCCGGGGCTTTGGCAGCTGAAGGTTACAGAATCATCCTCAAACGCGCATCACTGTTCTGAACGGAAGTATTTATTCAGGAGGTTTTATTGTAATAAACGAGCTTGGAATGGGCCTGAAATCTTCAGTGGTGTTATTTGACTCAATAACGTTCATCACGCAGAAGGGCCTCGTGATTCCCCCGCGATAGTAGGCCGTGGCGCATTTGTTCATTTCGAGCATGTCGATGTTGTAAATCGTCGGCCAGCTCTTGAGAAACACCCTTACCGCTCCCGGTATATCCGTAAGCTGCCCGCTGAGCCTGTTCTTGAAATGCTTCAGATAAAAACCCGCACCAAAGACACGACCAATCTCGGCCGCCAGAGTCGGATACAGGAGGGGGCCTGATTTCACCCTGGACAGGTCGATATCCCTTCCGATCGAATACCATTTTCCGTTTTCGTCCTGTCTGGCATGAAAAAGCATCGTACAAACTTTGGGATAGAAAATGGATTTTCCGAGCACTTCTCCCAGAAGCCTGTGCAGTTCGAGTTCTCTGAGGATGTGTTCGCGCTCAAAACCTACCTGATCGCAGATCAGACCGACTAAGTCGGTTATGGTCAGATGCTTTACATCCTGATGCCGTCCCATGGCAGCGGCCGACCTTATGGAAAGTGTATTGATGAAGTCCCTGTTTTCTCCCACGTAATCGAAGATGTTGCCGAGCTCGCCGTCGTTGGAGCCGTGACTGAGCGTGATTGATAGCCTGGTGTCGATCCCTGCGGATTTAAGATTCTCAAGGGCGCGCATCTTGGTCTCTATGAGAGGACGTCCGGTGATTTTTATGTAATAATCCTCGTCAAACCCGTAGAACTGAAAGGAAACCTGCCTGAGACCGGCTTTTTTCAGCTCCCGGCAGTAATCCGGATCGGCAAGTTTGATCCCGTTGGACATCAGATAGGCGCCGTTTTTCTTTTCGATTACTCTTATCGCATCGGGAAGGTCCTTCCTTACCGTGGGCTCTCTTCCGCCGAGAGCAAAGTATTTTCCCTTGTAACGGGACACAAAGCTGTCGAGTTCTTCGAGGCTGAGCTCACCGCTCCTGTCCGGCATGAGGGCTTCGTAGCACATTGGGCAATTCATGTTGCACCTGGTTGTGAAATATACGATCCCGCCCTTGTACTCGATCTGCTCATAAACGGTGGGAGTGCACCTGAGTCGGTACATATCCCAGTCGTTTTCCACCATGGCAGTGTATTCAGTTCCCTCCTCGTCACGCTTTTTCATGAAGACACTGTTTCCATCGCGCCAGATCTCAGCAGGCACCGATTTATTGGTGAGAGGAGACAGGCTTAATGTCCTGCGTACAAACTTCATGTCTATTCGTTTTCAAAAACCCTGACATAGGAATCATCGCGGGGTGTGGCGGTTTCCCTGTGCAGGTTTGTTTCGAGGACGTTCGTGACACAGAACGGCTCCCACTGCCTGCGCCGGTAGTATCCTGTTGTGCATTTGTTCATTTCAACCAGGTCAATATTGTAAATAGTGGGCCAGGCCTTGATAAAAATCCTAGTAGCGTCGGGAACCTTTGTAATCTTGCCGGATTTTTTGTCGGTGAAGTGATTACTGAAGAACTTGAATCCCAGCACCCTGGCCGCCGCTGCCAGCGTAGAAGGTACGGCAAGTGCTCCCTGTTTCAGCCATGACGGATCGATGTCACGTCCTATCGGGTAAGGTTTTCCGTCAGGATCAACTCTTACATGAAACAGAAACGAGCATGTCTTGGGAAGCCACGCCCCCGCTCCTTTGAGGTTCATGGAGATTGCGCGGTGCAGTTCGAGTTCGTTCAGAAGGTGCTCCATTTCCCAGTCCATCTCGCTGCAGAGGTGCTTGAGAAAGTCGGATATTGTAATCTGTTTCGCATCCACGTGGCGGCCAAAAGGAGTCGCGCTGCGGAAAGTAATCGTCCTTATGAAATCCATGTTCCGTGAAGCATATTCAATTATGGGCTTCATCTGATCGTCGTTCACGCCCCTGGTTACGGTGCAGCTCAGTCTCGTATTCATCCCAAGCGCCTTCAGATTCTCAAGACCCCTGGTCTTGATGTCCTGAAGCGGTTGTCCGGCAATTTTGATGTTTGCCTCCTCCTTGAACCCGAAAAGCTGGAAGATGCACTCGGTCCATCCTGCATCCACGCACTCTCTCACGTAATCCGCATCCTCGAGCTTGACGCCGTTCGTGATGGTCATACATCCATTGTTCCGGGAAACTATGCTGACGGCTTCAGGAAAATCATCTCTTGCAGTGGGTTCTCTTCCGCCCAGACAGAAGTACTGCCCCCGGTACTGGTCGACAAAATCCCTTAGTTCGGCCAGAGAAAGTTCGGGGGTGTCGTCCGGGGTCTCAGCCTCATAACACAGTGGGCAGTGAAGATTGCATTTGCTCGTAAAGTATATAACGCCTCCCTTGAACGGGATTGGCGTATAGATGCGGGGAGTATGAAGGCGTCTCCATATTTCGTAATCATTATCGATACGCGACTGGTATTCCGTACCATCTTCGTCTTTCTTGATCATCACCACTTCATTGTCATTTCTGAATATCCCGGCTGGAATCCTGAGATTTGTCAGTGGCGAAAGGCTGGTTGTACGGCACAGCAGCTTCATTTTCCTACCTGTATTGTCCAACAGTCCTATTCCTAATACTTAAGTGGGTATTGAAACAAGGAATTATCAATAAGTTTGTAAAAAAAAATCAAATTCGGATATTGTTCAGTAAATATCTGCAGCAAACAGGAATAACAAATGCAGAAAAAATCGAATCGTGAATCGCAAATTCTTGACAATGCGGTGAAAAGTATAAAATCCGTAATTCCGGACATGCCGGATGTAGCCGTTATTTCAGGCTCCGGACTTAAAACATTATCCAGCGGTATGCATGATGCCCGGATCATGGACATGTCAGGGGTCAGTGAACTGCCCGTTCCTGCGGTATCGGGACACGGCAGCAGGATCGTATGCGGCCGGATAGGACAAATAAATCTGATGATTATTGAAGGCAGGGTGCATCTTTACGAGGGATACAATCCGGCCGAGGTTGTGAGGGCAGTTCGAACGGCAGTTCTTCTCGGGGCCGGCAGCATTATCCTGACCAACGCCGCGGGATGCCTTGAACCGAATTTTCATCTTCCAGTGCCCATGCTGATCACCGACCAGATAAACCTTACCGGACGGGATCCCATGATGCCCGGATTTTCACCGGATCCTTCACTCAGATTCACAAACCTCGACGGTCTGTACTCGAAAAAACTGTTAAAGGCTGCAGATGCGGCCGCCGGCAGAATTCGCACGGCCATTGTCAGTGGAGTGTATGCCGGAGTTACAGGTCCAAGCTACGAGACAGAAGCAGAGGCCGGCATGCTTCACAAAATGGGCGCGTCTGCCGTGGGAATGTCAACAGTGCTCGAAGCAATCGCCGCAAAGGCCATGGGAGCAGGGGTACTGGGCATCTCGGCACTTACCAACATGGCTGCCGCAGAAGGGCTGTCACACGAAGAGGTTAAAATTAATTCTTCCGCCCTGGGCAAAATGATTTCGGACCTAATCACGCGGATATGCATGGACAATGGTTCCAAGTGAGGACTTGATGGAAGGAATAAAACAGGACCTGCTGAACAGGTTACAGGCAGCGGCTGTAGATGCAAAGGCCCGGGCTCATGCACCTTATTCCGGATACAGCGTCGGCGCAGCAGTGCTGGCGGATGGAAATATATTTTTCGGATGCAATGTGGAAAACGCCAGCTATCCGGCTGGAATCTGTGCTGAGAGAGCGGCGGTTGCGGCTGCAGTAGCAGCCGGTTGCCGTAATATCGAGATACTGGCCGTGGCCGTAAACGGTGATCCCGCACCGCCCTGCGGCATATGCCTGCAGTTTTTAAGTGAGTTTGCACGACCCGGGATGCCCGTCCTCATGATAGGTGAGGACCGCGTTGATCAGAAAAAATTCAGCGATCTTTTTCCAACGGCTTTTTCTTTATAGGAAAACCGGCTGGACCGCACCGGGTTATTCGTCCTTGACCCTATAGCCCAGCCTGTCCAGGTGTGCGCGGACTTCCGCCTGATCGAAGTGGTTGGAAGGTGCCACTTCGAGGTATTTCCTGAAAATCTCGACAGCTTCCGTTTTCTTGCCGGCATAGTGAAGGATCTGTCCGAGCCTGGCAAGCGCCCCGGGCAGCCATCGGGGAAGATCTCCCGTGTTCCTGTATTCTTTCAGGCCGAGCTCCACTGATTTTCTTAGATGCAGAAGCCCCTTTGCCGCGCTCTTCAGTTCCATTACTATCAATGCCAGCTTGAGCCTCAGGTGCCCGTTGTCATTTCCCGATGCAATTGCCTTCTGGTAATAATTCATGGCAGTGCCCATTTCCCTCTGCTGGTCATAAGCGTCACCGAGAAATTCATATACCCGTGTCATGTTATTATCGAGGGCAAGCGCCTTCTTGAAATTGTTGACGGATTCCTCTGTCGATCCCTCCCTGAATCTCAAACTGCCGCGCTGAAAATAAGCTTCTGCAAGCTTTGAATCAAGCTCGATCGCTCTGTTGAAAGATTCAAGCGCCACAGGAATATTTCTGAGATTGACGGCATTGATTCCGTAATGAAGCAGGTACTGGGCATTGTTTTTAACACGATCAATGGCCAGAAGGTATTCCTTCTGGGCATCGGCATATTTACCGAGATCGTGGAGAATCCTGCCCATGTAGTAGTGGGCCTCCGGAGAGTTGTACAGCTTGGGGAGAACTTCCGAGACCGTTTCTTTCGCAAGCTTAATTTTTCCGGTCAGATACTGTGCAGTTCCCAGCATGATCTTGATGTTAAGGTTGTCCGGATCTTTTTCCAGGGCGGTTGTGTAGGCTTCAATTGCCTCGTCCATCTTGCCCGTATACTGAAGCAGCAGAGCTTTTTCCATCATCAGTCCGGGATAGTCTGGAAAGCGCATCTCCACTTCCTTGAGTGCCTGTTCAGCAGAAGGATATTTCTCAAGCTCTCTGTATATCTGCGCCATCCTGAAATGTGCCTTGATATAGGAGGGATCAAGCGCAACGGCATGATCCAGTTCAACAAGAGCACTGGGAAGATCAGCCCTCGCAGCATAGACTTCGGCCAGCATTGTGCTGATTGCAGCCGAATCCGGAACACTCTGCCTGGCTTCGTCCAGCAGACGCATGGCTTCTCCATCCCTGTTTTCCTGAAGCATGATGCCGCTTAACGATACGTATGGCTCAAGATACTGTTCATCAAGTGCGATGGCCTCTCCGAAACGGGCCTCTGCCTCCTTTTTATTACCCAGCGCCTCCTCGAGCCGTCCGAGAAGGTACAGCAGGCGGGGAACCCTTGGGTGCTCTTTCTGCAGAGGAACCAGTATCTCCTTGGCTTCCTTGAGCGATCCCAGGGCGAGCAGCGCTTCGCTCTGTCCGAGCACGGCGTCAAGGTATTCAGGATCATTTCCCTTGGCTTTGATGAAAGACGACAGGGCATCCGCTGGCTTTCTTTCCTTGAGATAGAGTCTGCCTCTGAAATCCAGTGCGACCGCGTTTCTGGGATTGATTTTGAGAGCCTTTTCGACCGCCTGCTTCGATTTAACATAGTTTCGTCTGTAGAAATAAATTGAACCTATCAGCGCCATGGCCTGGGCGTGTTCCAGGTCCGTCAAGACATCCTTGCTCATCTTGACGGTTTCATCCAGAAGGCCCATTGCCTCTATGGACTGTCCACGTTTGTCTATTTTTAATTCAGCATTGAGCAGCCTTGTGCCGATGTGGGCGGGAGATATGGAAAGAAGTCTGTCAACCGTATCAACCGCTTCCTGCCGTTTGCCTGCACGAACCAGAACTTTCGCAAGCTGGTACTGGACCCTGCGGCTGTTCTCGACTTTCATCAGAGATCTCAGATTGTCTTCAGCTTCCTTGAGATTACCGCTTTTCAAGTGAAGTATACTTAAAAGATAAAGACGGTCACGGTTGTATATTTTTGAATGGAGCTGACCTCCTTCGTCATCTTCGACTGGTGTAAAAGGTTTTCCGATTACGACCAATGCTTTCTTGTGCTTCTCGTGCTTTATCAGTTTTGCCGCATGGGCCAGTTTTAGAGAAGCCTCCTCCGTCTTCTCCATATCTATGGGACCAATCAGCTTGACCGCCGCGTTTTCGTGTTTCTCATCGCTGCCGAATCTCAACTGAAACAGGTAATGGGTGAACGCGGCATAACCGGCCAGGGTTTCTTCGGGTTCCGAGCGACTGAAAGTTGCATCAAATTCCTTGAACGCCTCCTGAAAAGCCTTGAGCGTATCCTTCTTTATCTGCCCGTTGGCCCTTACAATGCTCTCAAGATCAAGAGACGCGGTAGGTCCGGGAAGCAGGTCCGCGATAACCTTGTATCCGTAAATACCGTAAGGCGTGAAGTGTAGCATTCCGCCGCCGGCGGCTATGGCCAGAAGAAGACCCAGGGCGATGTAATGCAGGTTCTGTACCTGAAGCGCGAGCGTTCGTTTACCCTTTATCTTGATCTTTTTCTTTTTCTTCTTCTTCTTCTTCCCGTCTTCAACCTCTTTTTCAGGAGCAAAGTCTTCGATAACGCCGGAATCCTGTTCAAAAGGAAGAGGAGCAGCAAGATCCAGACTGTCATTTTCACCTGTTGCTCCCTGCTCCTGGCCGGGAATTGCAGGAGTGGCAAGCGAGTCGTCTATGCCGAATTCCGAATCCGTGGGAAAAGCCGAGAATTCCATGCCTTCATCAGAGGATCCTGCAGATTCCTCCAGCGTTACCTCTCCGAAATCCGTACCACCAAGGGTGGGCTCCACATCAGGCTTGACAGGAGCATCCCCCGGGGAATTCACGCCCGGTAGATCAATATCGCCGAATACACTCTCCATCATGTCCGGAGCCTGTGCGTCCGGTGCGGCCTGCTGATCGGGAGCCTGACCAAAGGGATCCGCATCTGGAGCTGCAGCAGGCTGAGGAGCGGGCTCCTGCCCTTCAGCCGGAGGCATAGTAATATCACCGAAGCCTTTTTCCGTAAGGTCTTCGGGAGGTTTGTCTTCAATTTCGGGCTGAAATCCTGAATCAATCCCGGCCAGAGGATCGAATTCTTCCTGCGCGGTATCCGTCGCAGGGGGTGCTGCTGGTGCTTGATTATCTGCCGGAGCCCCCTGCCCTGACAGGGTTACTTCAATCTGTCCAAAAGGATCGTCCGTCGAGGGTTCCTGGGGAATCTGCTTGATCGTTTCCTGTCTGGAAGCAGGTTTTACAGGATCTGGAGTTTCTGTTCCACTGAAGGGTGAAGACCCGGACAACGTGTCCGTATCTGGTTTCTGCCTGGCCGTTTTCGGGGCCGGAAGGTCAAGATCTGCGAAAGGATCTTCGTCCTCCTTTATCGGGGACGGGGCCCCGGGCACAGGGGGCGGCACTGACTGCTTTTTAGGTGCGGGAAGATCCGACATGGGTGGCAGGTCATCCATTTTCGGGGCCGGAAGATCAGATACCGGCTTCTCCGGTACATCTATTCGAGGCACAGGCAGATCCGCAATTTCAGGTACGCCTCCGGTCTTGGGGGCAGGGAGATCCATTACGGGTTCACCGGGTTTTTCCCCGGGGACCGGCAAATCATCGATTGCTCCGGCGGGAGGAGGTTTGAATGGAGGTTTTTTCTGAGCGCTCTGTCCGGAACCGGGACCCGGCCCCGGCAGGTCGAACTCCGACGAGGGGGAAGGGTCCTTGAGGGCAACCGAGTCCGGTCTGCTTACGAGAAATCCTTTCTTGCATTTAGGACACCTCATCTTCAGACCTGCGTCCGGAATCCTGTTGTCATCAAGCTTGTATGTACTGTTACAACCTGGGCACTTGACCTTCATTTTTGCTTTCCTTGTCTGGCACTCCTGACGGCTAAAGTAACATTCAATAAATACAGCAGTATATCATTTCTCCTGAGATCTGCGAAAGTCCATTAATATTATTCTGAATATCGCATATTTCTTAGGTGCAGAAAAACTTTTATAAGAAGATATGGTGTTTTTTAAAAAAATATTGAAAAAATGTTTATTCCTTGACTCATTTCCAATATAAGTACATTGTAAAAAGCTGTAATAACGTACTGTAAGAGAAAAAGGAGCAAGGAGTATGGCGATGCTGCTACGAAACACGTTCTGGACAGTTGCAGCGGTACTGGTTTTTTCAGGGATAACGGGTTGCCCCGAAGTTCCTGTAGGGGATCCGTGTTTTCCTGAAGTAAAGCAGGAAGCATCGAAGGTGCAATGCAGAAATGACGAAGACTGCGCCGGAGAAAAGAAAGCTATCTACTGTGCCAAGGCCGAAGGAGATAACAGGGGCGTATGCAGTGTTTTTAATCCTAACCAGGTATCGGTAGAAAGCAGGTCGCTTCAGTGCCGCACGAGAACGTGTCTTGTTTATTTCAATTACAAGACTTTCTGTTCCTGCAGATGCGCCCGGATCGAGGGAGCCGACGACTCGGGGCCCCTGTGCGAATGCCCGGAAGATGCGTCCTGCCAGGAGCTCATCACCACGGATCAGGCCCTTCCGAACCTGAGGGGGTCATACTGCGTCCCGGATGAATATCTGGAACAGTAGTTATCACTCTTTCAATTCTGTTTACATTCATTAAGTGCTTCTCTACCGTAAATCATGACTGAAGAACGCATCAAAGCCGGCAGGCAGGGCGAGGAGATGATCGTGCAGCACCTCGTTGAAAAGGGCTGCAGCATCCTTGACAGAAATGTAAGATACAAAACAGGTGAAATAGATATTATTGCCGATGACGACGGAGTGCTCTGTTTCGTGGAAGTGAGAACAAGGGAGGATACGGAGCTCGGCCACCCTGCGGAAACAGTAACGGGTCAGAAAAAAAACAGGATCCGACGGGCCGCACAGATGTACCTGATGAAAAACAGAATAGATGACAGGGCCATGAGGTTCGATGTGGCAACGATAATATGGAATCCGCGCCCCGACGAAGAAATGCTCGAGTACTTTGAAAACGCTTTCTAGATCAAGTGGAACCCGGGTCTGATTGCCATTCTCGGCGGATGCAATTATACAGAATCTGTAATGAGCATGGATCTTAAGAGAACACATCAGGCTGACTCCTGGATCGAGCTGGATGCCTCGGCCTTTGCCCGCAATGTTGAAATATTCAGGTCACTGGCCGAACGTTCCAGGCTGTTCTGTGTTCTCAAGGCTAATGCCTACGGACACGGGCTCAGGGAGACGGCCGGAATCCTGGCTCCCCTGGCGGACGGTCTGGCTGTCTTCAATATCGATGAAGCAATTACACTGAGGTTTTCATATCCGGATATTCCGGTGCTCGTTCTGGGACCCGCCCATGAGCACAGAATCGAGGAAGCATCGAGACGCAGTCTGGAATTGACGGCGTCTTCCATGGATCAGGTCGCAGTTATGGCGGAAAAGAACTGCCCGATAAGGGTTCATCTCAAACTGGAAACGGGAACTAATCGCCAGGGAATACGGGAAGAACATCTTGAAACCATAGCGAACACAATCAGCAGAAGTCCTCATATCACCGCTGCCGGTGTCTACACGCATTTTGCAAATATCGAGGACACAACGGATCATACATTTGCGATGCAGCAGCTGCAGAGATTCGAAGACATGACCGGAAAACTTGCAGACCTGGGTATCAAACCCGCATGCCGTCACACCGCGTGTTCCGCAGCGGCGCTGCTTTTTCCGGAATCCCTTTACGACATGTGCAGGATTGGCATATCGATGTACGGACTCTGGCCTTCACCCCAGACCAGGGTTTCCTTCACACACAGATATCCGGACAGGGAAGTTCCGTCCCTGAAACCCGTCCTCACGTGGAAAGCCAGACTTACGCAGGTAAGAAAAGTGAAAGAGGGGGATTACATCGGATACGGACTTTCCTACAGGGCTACCAGAGACCTGCGCATAGGCGTTCTCGGTGTAGGGTATTCAGACGGATACGACAGGCGCCTGAGCAATCAGGCTTTCGTACTCATCAGGGGAAAACGGGCGCCCGTCAGGGGCAAGATCTGCATGAACATGACAATGATTGATCTCACCGATATCCCTGATGCGCGTTCAGGAGATACGGCCGTACTCCTGGGAAACCAGAACGGGGACAGCATAACGGCCGAAACCCTGGCCGGCATGGTGGATACAATTAATTACGAGATAGTAGCGAGGATAGGATCGCATTTACCGAGGATACCGGTCTGACTCCCTGTTAAAACCCTTACTCGTCATAGACGCATGTGCCGGCGTCACCGCACTCAATTATATCGTCCATGGGAATGGAAGTATCCAGATACGTAGCGTAGTACATGTCCTCCCAGCACTCCGCTATCGTAATAAGATCCGTGCCCAGTGTTCCGCCGGTAACTTCAGCATCGCTTCTTCCCGAGCCTGATGCCTTCCACCTTGATACCACGTCAAGATTTTCAATCTTACTGTCTTCCTCGAAATCCACGCTGGCGCTGAAAGTGAACTCGCCGCTTAAGTCCTCATCCTTTACATAGGTATATTCGGCCGTTATCAGCACATCTTTATTGTTGTTTGAATAAAAATCCTCGAACTGTACTTCTACCTCGTAGGGGTATGACTCGGTATTAAAAGAAGCCTTTGCAACCCCGTTTTGGGGCAGTGTCGGGTCAAGGATGTGTGAGTTTTCGAAGTAAAAGTCCAGGGTACCGGTTCCGTGAAAAGGTTCGTCCCCTCTTACGACCTCGCCTTCAATAAGCTTTACCCATGCATCGTCCGAATCATCGTTCTTGGGACGGCCCTGGAGTGAAAATTCATACACACCCTGATCTTCGTTGATAACGCTCATGACCAGGCGATGCGTTATCCTGTCAAGGTCACGTGTCCACGGTCCCCATACGTAACCTTCAGCAGTCTCTTCGGATGGAGGAATGGCGCTCACAATGGCCTTCAACCACACGAAGATATGGAGTATCCCGCCATTAATGTCCCATATTGCGCTCCTTGTCATGAGATAAAGCGGCCCGGTTACCTTGTCGCCGTCCCCGTCGATGCATATTTCATCGCCCGCCTTTATTCCGTAACCCGACTTGGTTCCTGAGCCCTCGCCATCATCGCCTGAGCCCATCCTTATTTTCAGATCGGCTTCCTCGGGAAGGGATTCCTTGAATCCCTTCACCTCATCACTATCCCCATCGTTTTCGTTCGCCAGGAAAAAACATCCATTCAGCCAGAACACACCAAGACAAAGTAAAAGTACCCTGTACACGTTTTGCTCCTTTCCCGCTTATTCCACCCTGTGGGGTGATTATAGCCTCGTTGTATTTTTCTTCAATCAGTTAAACACCGGGGCAGGCGGGAAGTGTTACCAGGGCAGGATCGAAACAGGGCATAATTCTTGTCACGGTCCGGGAGACTGGTTACCTTGACCAGTCATGATGCTGTTTCTCAGATACATACTGTTTGCCCTGGTCATGTCCTCAATCACGGGACTTGTCCATTATTACTTTTATCGAAGGCTCGTAAAAAATACGGAACTTGAGAATCCATGGAGGAATGTGGCCGTTGTAATTATTGTATTTCTGGCGATATCCCTGCCGCTGGGCATGATTCTCGGAAGGACCCTTCCCTTTCGTACTGCCAGACATTTTATTTTCATTCCCTACACGTGGATGGGAATGATGCTTCTTCTTTTCATGTTCCTGCTGATAGTGGATTTCCTGAGACTGATTAAATCCCTGGTTTCAAGATTGAGGGCGCGCAGACCAGGGCCTGGTTCAAAATCCAGGCGTATCAGACTCATGCGCCTCCAGGCTGCAGCGTGTATTGTGCTTAGCGTTATACTTGCGTCCTGGTCTGTTTATTCGGGCCGTGCCCGGCCGGAGCTGACAGAAGTAAATGTAACGCTGGAGCGGCTCCCGGTTCAGATGAACGGATTCAGAATTGTGCAGCTCACGGACATGCATATCGGTTCAGTCCTTGGCAGGGAATGGGTCAGCATGCTGGTTGAAAGCGTCAATTCAGTCAAGCCGGACCTCGTAGTCCTGACAGGCGATATCGTGGATGGTGATGTGACCCATCTGTCCGGTGAGATAGAACCTCTTTCCAGGCTGAAGGCCGCGCACGGAGTTTATATTGTAACGGGCAACCACGAATATTATTCAGGCATCAGTAAATGGACGCCCGTGTTCAGAAAAATGAACATAAAACTTCTTCGTAACGAAAGAGTCGCTATCGGAGATGGAAAAAACAGTTTCGATCTTGCAGGAATTGACGATTACAATTCCCGTGGCCATGCACCCGGGCACGGTCCGGATCTTGAAAAGGCGCTTAAAGGACGCGACCCGGACAGGGAGCTCATTCTCCTGGCCCATCAGCCAAAGGCCGTTTACGAAGCTTCAAAATACGATGTCGGCCTTCAGCTCTCGGGGCACACCCACGGCGGTCAGATATGTCCCTGGGGTTTCATGGTACTCATGACCCAGCCCTATCTGAGCGGCCTTCACCTGTATAATGGAAGAACCCAGATTTACGTAAGCGAGGGTTCAGGCATGTGGGGACCTCCCATGAGGCTGGGCACCAATTCTGAAATTACGCTCATCAGGCTTCTCTCAGGTAAACGGAAATAGCCTCCTGAATTTCCGCCGGCAGGCGGGGTATGACTTTAGTGTCATTCTTTCCGCATGTATTTGTCTGCATTTCTTCTGTGCCATTTACGCCGGAGAAAAAAATTAGGGCGTGATCCCGGGTGTTTGTGTCCCTGCCTTATCCTCGTTGAAAATTCTGGCACTGTATTTGAACAGTATTCCCGGCAGCATCATCAACACGATGAGCGACGACGCATTGGATAGTGAATCTTTCAAAGCTCCGGGAAGGAGCGGGGAGGTGGACAATGAAGAAGTATTTAAATTCAAGGATAATGTTACTGTCTGTTCTGGTTGTTTTTATCGCATGCAGTTCAATGGACGATTCCGAATATGGATCGAAAGATAAATATTCAGGAGAAGACTCGGGCGCTGACGGCAGTGCGGGTGGAGATACCGATACTGACACCGACACGGACGGCGATACCGACACAGACTCCGATACGGACGGCGATACCGACACAGACACGGACTGCGATACCGACACTGATACTGATTCCGACAGCGACAATGACGGCGATTCCGACGGCGATGCCGATGCCGGAGAAGATGCAGGCCTGAACTGCGATCCCGTCGAGAAGAAGGTGTATTACCTGTCCGCGGACGACTCAAATTCTATGGCGTCTCCCGTTATCGCAAGGTGGCAGATAAACGGCGGCGGCCGTGTTAGCACAAAGATCAGGATTCATGAGTTTTTGAACTACTACGGCTTTCATTATCAGGCCGCGCAGGAGGGGCGCGTGAACATAGTCCCGCAGCTTCGCCCGGCCGATGAAGCAGAAGAAGGCGAATATGCACTTCAGATTGGCGTCCGCGCGGAAAACCGCAGCAACATCGACAGGCGTCCTTTCAACCTGACGTTTTCACTGGATACTTCGGGTTCCATGTCGGGATCTCCCATCAACAGGCTGAAGAAAATCTGCCTTGCAGTTGCATCCAACCTGAAAGACGGCGATGTCGTGTCCATGGTCACATGGAACAACACCCAGCAGGTCATACTTGACTCTCACAAGGTGTCCGGCCCGGACGATACTGTTTTTACAGCAGCCATCAATGACATTGTGGCCGGAGGAAGCACTGATCTCAGTTCCGGCCTGGTCAAGGCATATGATCTCGCCCAGAAGAACTTCGATAACGACAGTATCAACCGCGTGTTCCTCATCAGCGACGGACAGGCAAACACAGGGGTTACCGACATCAACCTCATAAAGCAGCACGCAAAGGACCCTGAAAAGGAAGGTATCTATCTCCTCGGAGCCGGCGTCGGGAACGGATACGACGACACGCTGATGGACAGAGTCACTGATGCAGGCAAAGGGGCTTACCTTTTCATAGACTCTGAGGACGAGGCAGAGATCATGTTTGGAAAATCTTCGAACATGATCGCAAACCTGGATATCGCCGCACGCGACGTAAGAGTGGAACTGGATCTTCCCCCGGGCTGGCTCATGAAGGAATTTCACGGGGAAGAGTATTCAGAGGAGCCCGAAGAAGTGGACCCGCAGCACCTTGCTCCGAACGATGCAATGATATTCCATCAGCTGCTCGAGACCTGCGGCGACCTGCCTGTCACGGGCGGCGAGGAATTCGTTATAACTGCCGAGTACAAAGATCCTTTCACCTACGCGAAGAAAAGCGATTCTGTCACGGTGACCGTGGACGACATGCTCGACGGCGCCAACATGTCGCTTGCAAAGGGCGATGCAATAGTTCTTTACGCAACCGCGCTGGAACGGCTCAAGAGCATGAGCGGCGACTCTGCACGGGACCTGATTGACGAGGTAAAGGACAGGGTAGATTCAGCCGCATCCGCACTCGGCGACGATGCGGACCTGATCGAAATATCCGGCCTTCTCGCGAAATACAGAAACCGGTTTTAGTATACTCAGTGGCCCCGCATCTCTCACATCAGCGACCTGGAAAATCCAGTTTCGTCGGTTGATCTGGTACGGTGAAAATCGGGACCCTGCTTCTTCCTTTTCTGTCGATTTAAGTATCTTTTAAAAGTTACTACCTGATCATATCCACAAATAAAGGTTTTTCCCGCACTCGATGGATTGTGTGCAATGTTGAAATATGAAAAAAAGTCAATTTCAGCAATTTTGCCTTATGGCATTAGATACTTTTTTCATGATCACCGAAAAACGCCCTTTTTGCCTTTTTGACAAGGGATTTCCCTGAAAACGAGCCTTCCACCCCGCCTTTTTCTACGGCTGATACTCGTAGGCACCTATATCCACAATCAGTCCTGCAGGGCCGGCATCAGGTATGTCTACCCGTGGATTACCTTCAAAGTCCAGTTCAGGTGCATAGGCATTGCTGCCTTCGTCAATGCAAGGTGAACCGGGAAGAATATGAACATCACCCGAGGAAGGATCTGCAAATAAAGGATCGCTGTCCATGCTGTGACCGGGATCATCCAGACCCTCGACCAGGCAGTAATTGAATTCAATACTGGAACTCTGAACGTTCACGTATACGTCCGGCGCATTTCCCCAGATGATGGAATTGTAAAAAGCCGGGCCGCTCAGATAATTGTGCACTACCCCTCCGGCAGTGGCTGTGTTCCCTGAGAACGTACAGTTTATAAACGTTGTATTCGAGTGTGTCTGGTTGCAAATCGCTCCCCCTTCATCTGCATGGTTGTTGATGAATATGCTGTTAATAATTCTTAAATAGCTATCTATGTTGGCAATGGCTCCGCCTCTGTCTGCAGCTTCATTGTCAGTGAAAAGGCAGTTCTTGACTGCATAGTTGCTGTCATGATTGTACATACCTCCGCCATAATCATCTAAAGAACCTCCTGAAGCATAACCTCCGGTGACAACAAACCCGTCGAAAACAGCCCCGGTAGCCCCTTTTACGACATGATGAACCCTTTTGCCGCCATTTGCCCTGTTATGCCCGTCAAGAATTACAGGATGTGTAACCCAGTCGCGTTCATCCCGTCCGGATTCAGTCCCCTTAAACCCGCCTAAAACGTTCAACTCCTCATTAAGCTGAACAGTATCTTCCTCTGAGGATTGATAAATATAATAAGTTCCCTCAGCTACCCATACTTCGCACTCCCTGAAAGAATGACCGCTCTCCATCTGCTGGGCTGCAGAGTCTATGGCGTCCTGGATATTATCAAAGGCCCGGTCCCAGGATTTGCCATCCCCTCCTGAAGGCGCGTCAATGTCTGCGTATCTTACGCAGTATTTATCACAGTCAGCACCACCCCAGGGAGGAATACACTCGCTACAAGCACGCTCTGGATCCCAGTATTCAGGACAGGTACCGCAGTCATTATCTTCGTCCACCCAGTGTGACATGCATGCTTCACAATTCTGTTGTTCATCCCAGTTACCACGGCACATGTTGCAGGTCTTTTCCGGATCCCAGTTGCCAGGGCATATGTCGCAGTTTTCCCCTTCCCAGTGATTGTTACACCGACATTCGTAGCCGTTGTAATCCGTATTGACGCAGATGCCGGACGGATACTCACATTCACCGAATTTCTCATGGGCAAAACCGCAATCATCAAACCACCATATTGATGAACTTTCTTCTGAATAACACCGCTTGTGATCATACAGGATGCAGCATTCCACAATGTCGCCGTACTCCCGGCAAATCGTGTCATCACCGCATTTTTCTATCAGTTCATCAGGCTCTTTGCAGTCATCGTAATAAATATTGTTATCCTTACAGAAATATCCGCGACAGGGTGAGCCACCATCACCCCAATAATTTGCGTCTACATCCTCGTGAGTACCGGCATCTGAGGCGCTGTCATTGCTGTCGGAACATGCAATCAGGACAGACAGGACAAAGCCGGAAACCAATAAAAATAACCTCATAACCATACCCCCTGGATAAGAACCCAGCCTGGAGTAATTATCTCATATTTCCTTTTGTACAGGGATTTTTTCTTTGCAGACTAAAAACATTATTATGGCATCAATATTTTTATTGATTCAGCCACTGCGCCCCTTTATACGGCATTTTACGTCCTTCAATATCCGCCCGTAGTCCTCCGGAAGTTCTTCCGTTCGGACCTTTGGCACAAGATCTGACAGAAGTTTTCTGTCATCCTTGGTGATTTTTTCACCCATCATGAAGGATTCAAGCAGCATGATGAGGGCGCGGCGGTACTTTTGTTCTGCATCGGACTGCATGCCCGTCTTTTCGCAAATGCCCGCTTCCAGCTGAAGCAGTCGAGCGTATGCGGCCACTGCATACTGATGTGACAGCATCGCCCTGGCACTGCTGACATCGAGTCGATTAAGCATGGCAGGGCTGATTCCAAGGATTTCATCGTATGCATCGTCCAGACTGTCCAGTGCACTGGTGTATTCTTTATTATCCCTGAGCCTGAGAATCGCGGCTGCGAAACGGCCAAGCTGATTCACCATGCGCATTATGTAATCCTGTTCAAACATGCACTCT
>Ga0272442_10002407_pt1 | contig 27195 bp, 23 predicted proteins | sample SSMForm2O_FD_200262 | JGI IMG/M metagenome (GOLD analysis project Ga0272442, IMG submission 200262) | Marine sediment archaeal communities from Little Sippewissett salt marsh, Falmouth, MA, United States - SSM-Form-2O | ecosystem: Environmental > Aquatic > Marine > Wetlands > Sediment ... | reverse complement strand
TCGAAGACCGTGCAAATGACTCTCGAATATGTTACATTGAGACCACAGACGGCATCGACGGCTTGCCCGAAACAGCCACCGCAACCGATATCGAGGATACGCACTTCTGTATTAAAGACTGGCCGATTACGATCGACGGAACACAATATGCCTACCGGGCCTGGGCGGCCATGTGGAACACAGAAGATCACAACTTCTACGTCTCCAATGATCTGACTCACTGGATTCTCGTCAGCACATTTCAAATTCCCACCCTATCAGGAACCGCTGGTGGAAAGGTCTATTACAGCTTTCACGACGTCATCCGCCTCAACGGAAAATACTATGCCTGGGGCGAGTGCAATATCGGGTACACGTTGATTTGCCGCAGCGCCAACGGCGCCGATGATTGGGAGGCCTTTGCCTGTGTCGGCGGACTCCACAGCCTCAGCGGTGCCGGCCCCCTCAAGCTCTCGGCGACGGGAACACCGACGGGCTCGTTCTTTGAACTGGGCGGCAACCGAGGTTACGGCAAGCTCATGATCGCTGGCGACGATGCGGCCATTTCCCTCGCCATCAATACCGCCGCTAAGCCGGACCTGCCTGCTGCCGAACTTGAGGCCGCGTTCATTGATCCGGACAACTGGACGTGGCACGATGGAACCATCGACTACCCAGCGCCGGCGATCCTCGAAGCGACACTGGAACACGACTACCGCGAATGCTGGCTCATTCCCGATGATACGACGGCTTGGTATATTATCTACGATGGGGATTTCGGAGGGGATGTCGGCAAGGGTCTGGGCTACGCCATCCTTTCTTTGCCGCTGCCCTTCCTCGAATGTTCCATTGATATCAAACCGGGCAGCTATCCCAATGCCGTCAACCTCCGCTCTAAGGGCGTTCTGCCCGTTGCGATTTTCTCGAGTGAAGACTTCGACGCGACCGCGATAGATCCCGAGTCCGTCACCCTGGCCGGGGCCGAAATTGCTACCCATGGAAAATCCAAAGAGCGAATGATCCACCCCAGCGATATCAATAGTGACGGACGGGACGATCTGCTGGTCCAGTTTCGGATTCAGGACCTGAACCCCCAGTTGCTCCAGGAGGGTAGCGCTACCCTCACCGGTCAAAGCTACGCGGGCCAATGCATTCGGGGCCGTGACGACGTCACGCTCGTCCCAAAGGGCAAGTAACAAGCAGGATCGCCGCTCCATAGCAACCAGCGGTTGATTCGGCAATCTCTCTCTTTGGTCCGGCGGCCATCTTGTGATTGTGTCCGTCGAACGTATGCTGTACACTATCAACGCCTCATGGTATTGAGACAGTAGAACGTTTTGAATGAGGAGAAAATGCAAAGTCGAATATTGATCGTGGTTTTTGTTGTGTGGGCCGGAGTGGGTGGTGCGAGGGTCTTCAGCCAAGAGCAGTCTATTGCCGGGCGGATTGCGGGGCGGGATTTTCCCTCGGTCTTCCAGGCGTGGGGGCGCGCGGATAATGTCAAAGGCGAGGATGAGCTGGCTGTAACGGCCCGGCACGATCTCGTCTGGCATGGCGTCGAGTGGTTTGGATTGGTCTGGGATAAAACACCGCCCGGTCTTGCCGAGGCGTTCGTCCCCGAAAGCATACAAAGAGGGCGCGAGAGACGGAAAACACTTCTTAAACTGAACTCAACCATTATCCTGATCGCCGAGATTCGGTACCGGGATGCATCGCGGCGTTTTTTACCGGCAGACCACGTATGGTGGCGACGCGATCAGGATGGCAACCTGGTCCGAGGATGGAATGAAGGCAAATTCATCCAGCTTGATTATGACAATCCGGAATTTCGCGAGCACGTCGCCCGGCGAGCCAAGGCGGTGATTGAATCGGGCGTTGTCGATGGCGTGCTGCTGGACTGGTGGTCCGATGACGACAGTCGCCTGGCGCTGGTGAAGCGGGTTCGAGAGGCCATCGGGGATGAGCATCTGCTGATCGCCAACGCCAACGACCGAACAACGCTGAGGACTGCTCCCTTTATCAACGGCTATTTCATGGAGTGCTATCGGAGCAAGACGCCAAAAGACTGGCAGAGGATCGCCGCGACGCTGACGTGGGCCGAGCGGAACCTTCGTCCGCCTCGCATCAATTGCGTCGAGACATGGTACCACAATTCGCGAATGGACCTGAATCTCATGCGGGCGGTTACGACCCTGAGCCTCACCCATTCGGATGGGTATTGTCTCTTTTCTGATCCGAATCCGCTGCCGACCGGGGACCACCGACATAATTGGTATCCTTTTTGGCACAAAACCCTGGGTCAGGCGGTGTCGGCGGGTAGCGCCATCCCTGATGGAACCACCCGGCGGGAGTTTGAGCGCGGCTGCGCCGTTTACAATCCGATGGGCAATGGGATCGTTACGGTGGTATTTGACGAGCTTCGGACCAGCTTGGCTACTGGCCGGACTTCAAAGAGCCATCCATTGAAAAGTCCAGACGGCGATATCTATCTCAAGCAAAGTCCCGACGCCAGCCATCCCGGGCGGGAATAATCACGAGGGAAATGGTTCGACAGATTCACCTTCCTGAGTCACGTAGAAGGAAGGCGGCGGTTGGATTCGAACCAACGAATACTGGTGTTGCGCACCAGCGCCTTGGGCCGCTTGGCTACGCCGCCGATGGATTCCTTGTGCTTTTTGCAATTCCATTTCCGCTGGATGTACAAGCTGTGCTATTTATCCCTTACTTCTCGACATACTTTATCGAAGGAATCTAATTTTTTTAAAAAAGTATTGAAAAAAACGATAAAATACTTGACGGCGTCCGATAAGTATTATATTTGAAGAAATAGGATAGGGGCGTAGGAGATGATGATGCGTCGTGAATCTTCCCCATCGCCAGGATTTTACAGAGGAGCTATTGTAAATACAAAGGGAATTGTATGGGCACTTTCAAGGAAGGAAGGGCTGTAAAGGCACGGAGTGGGCACATCAACGGTATGGGATTTCTGCGATCCTGTTTAACGACCGGCTTCTTTCATCAAGTCTTTATTTCAAAATGCTCATGTCCCGGCTTTCAAAGCATCCGCCTACCGGCCGGTCGGAATTGGCCCGAGAGGAACTTCTTTCTTTATTTGGGCAGGACGGGAACATGAAGAGATTTATTTTTTGCATGAGTTTTGTTATCATTGTATCTGTAACTGAGACGGCTAAAGCTACCATCACGTGTTTTTTACAGGATGAGACGGCATCGGCCTTTTCCGGATACTCAATTCCGGATTCACAATTCTCGTTTTTCGAGTATCTGACATCGGGTTATGATTTTGACATTCCGGCGATGTTCGCCCAGGTGAAGCCGATTTCAGGGCCTGTCTGGAATGAGGATGTCAGTGCACTACTCTTTGTTCAAGACGGAAACGATGATGTTGTTTTCAAGCCTTTTCATTCTTCCGGGGGTTCTTCCCAGAGAAATCCCTATTTGTTGGGAAACATGTGGTTTTCCGCAGAGGCGATTGAACGCCAAAATTTGAAATACGCGGAAAACGGAATTCCGTCCAATCCGGAGACGTCGTTTCTTATGAGCGATCCAGGCAAGCATGCGGATGTCGAGTATGACGTGATCGACATCGTCCCCACTCCAGGGGCCATTATTCTGGGCAGCATGGGCTTGGGAATGATCGGCTGGCTGCGCCGATACAGGACTCTATAATCTCTTCGAATGCCCGAAACGCCACACGGAATATCCGCTGTCCATTTCAAGCCCGGTTCATGTCGTCTGTTCTTGTTCTCACGTTTCTCCGCGGTACGACAAGGGCGGACGAGGTTAGTTTTCCTTTAGCACGATTTCGTCGTACTCGATCTCGAAGCGGAGTTTGTGCTTGGCTTCTTCCTGGGCAAGGGACAAAAACAGCGACTTGTGCTCTTCATCGGCAACCTGGTGGGCCAGATCGAGATAGAGACGGAACGCGGCTTTTTCCTTTTTCATGGCCAGAACGAGCGCATCCTGGTAGTCCATATCGGGGCCGGGCTCGACCTCCACGACGTAGTCGGCAATTTGCAGATCTTCTACGTTTTGAGCCGGTTTGATCGCCTTGGTCTGCTTTATCCCCTCCAGCTTCATCTTATGCCCCAGCTCTTCGGCGGCAAACGCCTCGAAAGCCGCTTGCATGGCGGGATTCTTCATTTGTTTCGCCATATCCGAATAAAACTGGTTGGCTTCGATTTCATTTTGAATCGCGAAATCGAGGACGTTTTCAAAGGGATCGAGCTTATTCATATCAAACGCTCCTACTCAGTCGGAAAAACCTGCCAAAGCGAACGCCTTTTGGTCTTCGCGCCACGCGATAAAAAATCAAAGGGTGTTTCATATGGGAGAATCCAATGTACAACAAACTGCGGAAAAAAACAAGAAAAACCCCTTCGGCGTCTCCTTTGGATCTCTGAGTGAGATGTGGCGGCCGTTACGATTTTTCGCAACGAGCTTGCTTCTGAGGCGAAATAGCAGTATCCTGTAGATGCGAAATTTGTATCAAAGCGAAGCCGGCGTGCTATACCGGATGGTCTTAACAGGATAAGAAATGGGCTTGAGAAAATCCAAAGAGAACAAAAAAGGTGAGAGCCGCGGAGCTACAAAGTGTCCCCACTGTGGGGCGCTTCTCGAGGATTCCAGCCCCCAAAAACGGAAGAAATGGTACGACAGGACGTCGGTCACCTTATGCGTGGCCGCCGGACTGATTGTTTTCGGCTTTGGATTCATCCATGTGATAACCGGCGTTGTATCGCCTTATCAAATCCCTTTCGATGTCGTTCTCAAAGAATCGTTTGGTTACAGGGAGACGTTCGTTAATGCGGATAAAATCAAATCACTGCCTTACCGCGTTGCGAAGATAAAATATCCAATCGGCTGCAAAGCCCTCCAGAGAAACAACTATATGGAGTTCGGCAACGCATATGAAGCGAAGATGACGCGCCGGCTTCAGGATAATTTGGACCAATGGCTGGAAGCGTTCGACAAAACGCTTGATGTACCGAAGCCACAATGGCAGGACCAGTTGCAGCGAGGCGCCCGGGCCGTCCGGACCGATCCGGAGGATCCGAACGCCTACAATGATCGGGGCATTGACGCGGCGAGGGAGGGCCGGTACGAAACGGCTTTGGCGCTGTTCACCCGAGCCTTCCAGCGAGATCCCGGCTTCGCTGCGGCTTATCACAACCGGGGATTGGTCTCCGTTGCAATCGGTTTGCTCGGGCAGGGCGTGTCGGATTTTGGCAAGGTCGTTGAGATCAAGCCACAATCGACTGAAGGATACAGAAAACGCGGCTCACTCTCTTTCGCGATGAAGCAATATGACCAGGCCATCTCGGATTTCACGAAGATCATCGAACTCGATCCCGCCCGCCAGAAGCGGATTCAAGCTTTCTTCCGGCGGAGCCTCGCGTACTATGCAAAGGGCCAGTACGACCAGGCCTGGATGGATGTCCACAAGATACAAAATCTCGGCGTGATTATCCCCACGGAATACTTAAAAGCCCTTCGTCTCGTCTCAGAGGCAAACAAGTAAATCCGAAACAATGGCTTCTGATATCCGCATGTAAAAACCAATTCCGCCGCCGCGAAAGGTGGACTCGTCGTTACCGCGATAAGCCTGGCGCGGCCTAAAGGCCGCAACCAAACTTAAAAATCAAAATGTAAAATGCAAAATTTCGGATTCCCGGCAAGCCGGGATAACTCTTTATTATTTAGAAAATTACGTTAGCTTTATCGAAAAAACACGCACAAAAAACAAGGAGTTGACGGATAGTAGTACAAAGCAGAGAATCTTCGCTATTGTTTCAATCGCTGCCACGAAGCATTCTAAGCATTGTTCGGCTTGGTTGTCAATTGGTCCATTACTGACGCTTTGAAGCCTGAAAAACATAACGTGCGAAAAATGGGATAATCTCGAAATTTTTAAGCTGGGCAAGAAAAATTTGTGATTGCCAAAATGCTGCGTTATCGGGGCTAAGCAGGAGAAGCTGATAGGCTTAGGAGAAGAGAGCAAAAGGGCAAATCTGGGATTTAAGGATAGTCAAGAAAGAGTGAAAAGCTCTCACATTGTTGGTGGCATTGCGCTTTTTGAACAACATCTTATTATCGGGTTTGGCATATCTAAAAACGTTCAAGAACATGAGCGAATTGTGCCGATGCACCGTCTTATGCACGGCTGAAAATCAAACGTAGTTCTCGCCGAGGATCGGGACATTTTTGAACCTGAATGCCACAACTTGGATTGTCCGGAATGCCTTCACGGGAGGATATACTATGATCGTCCCATCGGCTTCTATTGTATGCCTTGTGGTCACGAATTCAGTGCCGACGAGGTTGTCATGCTCATTATACAGGCTGCAATAACTTCGCGGTCGATGCAGAATTCGGGTATGAGAGAGATAACGCCCATTATGGAAATTAAGGAACTACCCCCTTGTAACACAAACAAAATAGAGCACCTCACTCACGACGTAACCGAGCTATAAAAGCCAGAGCAGGAAGTCTTCGATTCATGAGAAATAGCTGTGTGATACACCTGGGATCGAGACAGAAAACGCGGTGATAATTGGCAGGTGTTTTTTCATCTCTTCTCCCCTTCAAAGAAGATTTGGGATTTCGGTCACAAGAACTACTTAATCGGCTGCTGGACCATCGACGAAAATCCACGTAGTCTCACGATCATAATTATCCCCATCTCATTTATGGTGGTGAACACGTAATTTCTTTGAAAAGCTCCTGTATAGCAGAGGGGGGAGAAAAAGCAACCTTGAATAAGTAATACAGGGGCTTCATAGCGGTTTAGTAATCCTTGAAGTTTCGGATCCATTCCGGCCAGTTTTCGGGCCCGGCGCCGCCGGCGCGGGTCCAGGGGCCTGAGGTGTTGAACTGGCGATGCCACTTCAGCGTCCATAATTCTTTAAGCCCCACTTTCCGGGCGGAAAAATCCAAAAAGGCCATGCCCACAAAGCCGTCATGACGGTTAATGCAGCATCGTTTCATCCGACTTTCGCCCTGCCAGGTATCGAACTGATATTCAGGCGGTCCGTCGGTCTCTATTACGAACAGGTCGAAACGCAGCGCGTCCATAAAAAGGGGTGCCTGAGCCGCTCCGGCGACATTGGGCGTTCTCCAGCCGTAATGAGCGGGCACATCGCGAACAAAGGTTGCATCGGTGGGTATGCTGAGCACATACCCATTAATACTATAGCTTCCGTTGACGCCGTTGGGGCCGGCGTCGTATGTTTTACCGTCGAGGGTGCTCGAATGACTCTCCGTATAGATGCCCCAGGCGTTATAGATATTGAGCGTGGGCGTGGGAATGCCCTTTTCGTCAACAATAGGCTTTTTAGCGGTCGGGCATAACCAGGTCTTGTTCGTTTTCCAGTCTTTGAGGCGATTTTCCAATTGCCACGGCCACCAGTGCCCATAGGAATTTAAGCCGGACCAGAATGTGCCCTCATTGTCTTCGGTGTACATGGCACTGATCAGGTTCCACTGCTTGAGATTGGCCAGGCAGCCGACGGTTCTGGCCTGCTCCCGAACCCGCGCCAGGGCCGGCAATAACACTGACATCAATAAGGCAATAATGGCAATGACGACGAGTAACTCAATAAGCGTAAAAGCGTTTCGCCGAATCACGTTTCACCTCCGTCACTTGTGGAACAACACGTCTGTCTTATTTAGCGGCGGCTCACCATTGAGTCGCCGTATTCACATTCTGCCCGCTGGATCATCGGCAAGGCTATATATCATTATACACCTTCTGGGGGGGATAATCAAAGAGATTCGGATGGAGAGGCATTACGTGGCTTCTGCACGTCAGGCTAAAAAACCGCACATTTCCCATAAAAAACGCCGGAAGAGTCAATGATGGCGGTCGTAAAACTGCACAAGGCCAAAATCTTGGGGGGGGATATATCCCTGCTTCTAAATCATATGGTTTGCTCTACGGATTCTTCAACTTTCCTGTCTTTTTTTTCTCCGGTATGGGGCCTTCATACTTCCATGTAAAAAAGCCGCTATCCTTGTGGGCCGTTTCCATGATCCCGGCTATCTTCGCAACAACGTCCGGATGTTGTCCCGCCACGTTATGTTTCTCTGAAACATCTTGCTGTAGATTAAACAGTTCGATCTTTCCCTTGGTTTTTACTGCTTTCCATTTGCCCATTCGCACGGCTTGGTTATCTTTTAACTCCCAATAAAGATAAGCGTGTTTCTTCTGGTCGTGTTTGCCCAGCAAGGTCGGCATGATAGAGATCCCATCCGTTTCTTTCTCAATCGCGGCTTGGCCCAGATCCGCAAATGTCACCAACATATCCTGGAATCCACAGACGTGATCGGTCACGGTTCCCGGGGTAATGTTGCCGGGCCACCGGGCCACCATGGGCGAGCGAATGCCCCCTTCATAGAGTGTCCCTTTCTGCCCGTGTAAAACGCCCGAGCCATTGAACGCCTTGAGCAGCTCCCCGCCGGCCGAGCCGTTGTCGCTTGTGAAAATCACCAGCGTCTGCCTGTCGATTCGGAGCTCTTTCAAAAGCTCCACGATTCTCCCAACATCTCGATCCATTCGAGTCACCATGGCCGCAATGGCCTTTTTAACCGGGCTCCATGGTTTGTCGGAGTAAATGTCCAAATCAGGAACCTGAAATGCGGCATGAGGAATCGTATAAGGCACATACAAAAAGAAAGGCCGCGTATGGTTCACCCGAATAAATTCCAAGGCCTCGGCCGTCAAAAGATCATGAGAATACTCTTGTTGCCGGCCGTCCGCATTGCCTTGAAGCATGACTTTCTTATCGTTGCGCCAAAGATGAGTTGGATAATAACTATGCGCCTGCCGCTGACAGTTGTACCCGAAGAAATGGTCGAATCCCTGCTTGACCGGATCCCCCTCGGATCCGGGATAACCCAACCCCCACTTGCCGATGGCGCCTGTCGTATAGCCGCCGCGCTGGAGTGTCTTCCCGATCGTCTGCGAATCCGCCGGAATCGGAACGTTTCCCTCGACAGGAAGCCGTTTATTATTGCGGATGAAGCAGTGTCCGGTGTGCAATCCTGTCATCAGCACACAGCGCGACGGTGCACATAACGCTGAGCCCGCATAATGATTCGTAAATCGCATCCCTTCCTCGGCCATCCTGTCGATATTCGGCGTCTTGATTTCCTTCTGCCCGTAACATCCAAGATGTCCATAGCCAAGGTCGTCGGCCATAATATAGATAATGTTCAGTTGGGGCTTCCTCTTTTCACCCAAACACATGCTATTGTTCAATGAAAAGTTTAGCGCGCCCAAACCCGCCAATTTAAGAAAGCGACGTCTTAGCATTTTTTGACTCCTCAAGAATGCTACCGGAGCAGGAGGGATTCGAACCCCCGGTACCTTTCGGTACAACGGTTTTCAAGACCGTCGCCTTCAGCCGCTCGGCCACTGCTCCAGGTGCCCGGATTGCATGCATCGTCCGGATGAGCCGGGCAATGTTTCGATTATTCCTTTTCGAGGGTTCCGGCCAAGCCTCGTCGTCTGCCGTAAATGACCCCCCGGAGGCTCAGATCCGGATCTTCTCGTTTGACACTCAACGGCAGCTCGTTTTCGGTGACGGTTATGTACCCTTTCTGTGTCATGCAATGTTCTATGTACTTGTGCTCATAAGCGCCGGGTTTATTATTCGTCACACGTTTGGACAGCTCGGCCGCACAATCCTCGTAATCTTTCTCGCACTGCTTGAAGGTCTTGCCTTCCTGATAATAATACTTGGCGCAGCCGCCGCAAAAGCAGACGATCATGGTGAGCACCAGAAGAATCCAGCTTTTCATTGTACAACTCCTTCCGGACCATAAATCCGGTCCGATGTTTTCCATTCGTCGTGACTCAGCAGCGTCGCTGGGCCTTATTATTATTAAAATATCACGTTAATTGGGGAAATTCAACCCTTTTTCGTGTTTTGATATGGTCCTTCGAGTACCTTTGTTTTTATTGCATAAGTTCGTTTTTGGCCCTATAATGCTGGTACGATAGGCTGAATGATAACCAGCAGTTAATGAGGAATGAAAAATGAAGACCAAACCAGACCAGATATCACGAAGAGATTTGTTGAAGGCCGGCGCTGCGGTCTCGGCCGGGGCGCTCGTTTCGCCGGGCAGTCGAATGTACGCCGCCGGCTCGGATAAGATGCGCGTCGCGATGGTCGGCTCCGGCAGCCGGGGCACGAAAGATGCGATTGATTGTTTGAAATCCGCTGAAGGAGTGGAGCTGGTGGCGATGGCGGAGATCTTCCAGGACAGAATCGACAGCGCATTGTCCAATATAAAAAAAGCGTGCCCCGGTCAGGTCAAGGTCACACCCGAGACGACCTTCCTCGGCTTTGATGCCTACAGGAAAATCATGGCGATGAAAGACGTGGACATGGTCATGCTGCTGACACCGCCCGCGTTTCGTCCGCAGATGATCCAAGCGGCGCTGGAGGCCGGCAAGCACATCTTCGCGGAGAAACCCGGCGCGGTGGATCCCGTCGGCGTGCGTTCGCTTTTGGCCTCGGCGGAGCTGGCCGATCGCAAGGGTCTGTCCATCGTGGTCGGCACGCAGCAACGATGGCAGCCGCAATATCTCGAATTGATCGAGCGCATACACGATGGCCGGCTTGGGGATATTGTCGGCGGCCAGGCGTATTGGAACTGGGGCAGCTCGAAGTGGCACTTCGAGGAAAGAAAACCCGGATGGTCCGACATGGAGTGGCAGCTTCGATGCTGGCCGTACTTTGTCTGGCTGTCGGGCGATCATATCGTCGAGCAGCATTTTCATAATATGGACGTGATCAACTGGGCGATCGGGTCGCCGCCGGTGCAATGCCTGGGCGTGGGCGGAAGGCAGGCCCGGACCGGCCCGGAGTTCGGCAATATCTACGACCATTTCACCGTCGAATACGAATATCCGAACGGCATCCGCGTGATGAGTATGGCCACTCAGATCGAAGGCTCGACGCCGCGGGTCGGCGAACGGGTTGTGTGTACGAAAGGGGCGACCTTCACCACCCGGGCCGAGGGATATATCGACGATATCAAAGGCAACAGAATTTACAAATACGATAAGAAAATTCACAGCGGCGAGGTCGCGCAGTACGCCGGCTTGATTAAGGGCATCCGCGAGGGAAAACCCATTAACGAATGTAAGCGACTCGCTGAAACCAGTTTAACCGTCATCATGGGGCGCATGAGCGCTTATACCAGCCGGGCGCTAAGCTGGAAATGGGCCATGAAATCCAAACTCGATCTTTCCCCGGAAAAATACGAACTCGGCGATTTGCCCGTCCGACCCGTTGCGATTCCCGGCAAAGTTCAATTGATTTAATGGGTAGATTCGTGTATGATTAAGTAGAATAAGTTCTCTACGTTGTATATCTGAGTGAACTATGAAAAATTGAAGGTTAGGCATACTTTGGAAAGAAAAAACGTTCCTTTGTTTTTTCTTTCTAAAAAGTATGCTGGGGGTAGAAAAAGGCTATGTGATTATTTTAGGAAAATCAAGGAGGCGATTTTCTTAAATAATATATGCCTAACCTACAATTTTTCAGAACCTTTTTAATTGAGCAAAAGGAGACGATCATGAAAAGAAGATCATTCTTGAAGGTTGCCGGCGGCGTCGCTGCCGGTAGTGCGATTGGCGTCCAGCCAACCGTCGCGGCTGCAAAATCCACTTCTCTTTACACCGACGAGAAAGTCAGCGGCATGCCGCGACGCATACTCGGTCGAACGGGCGAGAAGATTTCGGTGGTGGGTTTCCCCGGCCTGGCGCTGCGCCATTACGACCAGCATCGCTGTACCGCGGGTCTGCGGGATGCCCTCTATCGGGGCATGAATTACTTCGACGTCGCTCCGGCCTACGGCCGGAACGGCGAGTGCGAAATCAAAATGGGTATCGGGCTTGAGGGTCTCGACCGGAGCAAAATGTTCTTAGCCTGCAAAACAAAGATGCGAGATAAGGATGGCTGTCGGAAAGAACTGGAGCGCTCTCTTAAAAGACTGAAAACCGATTACTTCGATCTGTATCAATTGCACCATATCCGCAGGCCGGAGGAGGTCGAGCAGGCGCTGGGCCTCAACGGCGCGATGGAGACCATCTTAAAAGCCAAAGACGAGGGCAAGATTCGTTACATCGGTTTTTCGGCGCACACGACCAAAGGCGCTCTGGCGGCCATGAACGTCTTTCCTTTCGATACGGTCATGTTCCCCATCAACTTCGTCGAGTATTACAAGTTCGGCTTTGGCAAGGCGGTCGTGGACCTGGCCGCCGAAAAAGGAGTCGGGGTGCTGGGCATGAAGGCGCTCTCGAAAGGCCCGTGGCCGAAGGGAATGGTGCAGACGCGGCGATGGTGGTACCGCGCGACGGAGACACAGGACGAGACGAACGCTGCGATACGCTTCACTTTGTCACAAAAGTCGGTCGCGGCGGGCATCCCCCCGTCGTTCCTCGACCTGTTGGACAAGGCCATCGAAGCCGGGCGGTCCTATCAACCCATCGCCGATGAGGAGATGCAAGCATTGAAGAAAACCGCCGGGGATTGCCTATCCCTTTTCAAGAGCCAGGAAGACGCCGTCGCCCGCGGCGGCCACCTGCATGAGCCATACCCCGACAGCCTGAATGCATGCTGTCCCTGTGCTCATGCTTGATCCTAAATACCAGCAATAGGCAAAAAGCAATCAATCCAAATCAATGGTCAATCGTCAATAGTAAATAGTCATTTCTTTGCGGCGATGATTTGGATTTTGCATTTGGGGATGGCGGCTAAGAATTGGGAGCCGTAGGATTTGTGGAGGATGCGGGCGTCTAAGATCACGACGATGCCGGTGTCGGTCTTGCTGCGGATCAGGCGGCCGAAACCCTGCTTGAACTTGATGATCGCCGAGGGCAGTTGATAATCGCGAAAGGGATTGCCGCCCTGCTGCTGGATTTGTTCGAGCCGGCCGGCCAGCAACGGCTGATCGGGAACCGCGAACGGCAGGCGAACGATCATTACGTTGGACAACGCCTCGCCCGGCACGTCCACGCCTTGCCAAAAGCTGTCGGTTCCGAACAAGACGCTTTTGCCGTCTTGCTTGAACCGTTTTAAGAGCACCGTCCGGTCCACGTCCGAGCCTTGCCGGAGCAGTTCGATATGATTCTCTGCGAGCCATTCGGTGAGCTTCTCGCCCATTTCGTCGAGCATCGCATAGCTCGTAAAAAGCACGAAGGCTCTTCCCTGTGTTTTGAGTACGTATTTCTTAAGCACCTCGGAGGCGGCTTCGATAAAGGCTTTGTCGTTCGGATTCGGCAGGTCTTTTTCGATGTACATCGTCACCTGCTTTTCGTAATCGAAGGGCGAGCCTAACTTGAGGGCGTCGAAATCGTCCAGGCCGATGCGCCCGGCAAAAAAATCGAAGCCGGACTTGTCGTTCACCTTACCCGTGCTCAACGTCGCGCTGGTCAGGATGATGGATTCGTATTTTTCAAACAGGCAGCGTTTCACGTCCGGCCCGACGTCCACCGCCGCACTTCGTAGCCGCACAGTGGTCCTGCGATTCTCATCCGCCTCGACCCAATAGACGTAATCGGTTTGCTTTTGCAGCAGGAAATTTTCCAGGTCCTGAGCCAATCCATCGCAGCGATTGGTGTAACGCTGAATCTCGTACTTTTCATCTGCATCTTTGATCCCTTTCGCCAGTTTGGCCAGCTCCGATCTGAGATTCTTCAGGTAGCCCGTGAGCGTATCCTCAATGCAATTGCGATAACATCGGCCGTTGGTTTCCTGTCTGGCGCCGTCGTACCAATCCCGAACGCGGCGAAAGAAGCGCGTGGCCTGTCTGCCGACCTCGCCGACGGTGTCGATCGCCTTATCCGCGCCCATGAAGGAAAGCAGTCCCTTATGAGTTCGTGCATTATAGAGGCCGTCGAGCAGGAAGCGGATTCGATGGTTGCTAATGTTGATTCCGAAATGGTCCTCGGCGACGCGCTCGATGTTGTGGGCTTCGTCGATAATCATGTATCGGTAGTCCGGCAGCAATTGGACGCCCTGATCCTTGAGCACGAGATCGCTGAACAGCAGCGCGTGATTGGCCACAATGATATCCGCGGTCTCCAATTGCCTGCGGGCGCGCCAATAGAAGCAATCCTGAAAATGGGGGCACTTGCGGCCGCGGCAGTTGCCGTGCTCGCTGTTGACCTTGTCCCAGAGGCGGTGATGAGGCAAAAACGGCAAATCGCTCAGCGAGCCGTCTTCGGTTTCCTCCGCCCAACGGCTGATCCGCTCGATATCGGAGGCGAACTGATCGAAGAGCGCTTGCTGCCTCTGGAGGGTAAATTTCAGCCGGCGCTGACAGAGGTAATTGCCCCGGCCCTTCGCCAGCACGGCAGTGATATTCTGCGGTAGGCATCCCATCAGAAGCGGGATATCTTTGTGGGTGAGTTGTTCCTGGAGCGTAATGGTAAACGTGCTGATGACGGCCTTGCCGGCCCCGCGGCAAACCAGATCGGCCACGGGAATCAGATAGGCAAAGCTCTTGCCGACGCCGGTCCCGGCCTCGACGGCCAAATGGCGTCCGTTCGTGAGGGCCTTCTGAACCGCGCCGGCCATCCGGACCTGCTCGGTTCGGACCTCGAAATTCTTCAGAGATTTCGACACCGGCCCGCCGGGGGCCAGAATCTCTTTCATATCCGAATATATATTGGCTCGTATCATCGAATCTGGAACACCACTCCTCACAGTTCGACGGGATAGCATAGATTCTTATCGCTCTTTGCCGCACGGCCGCAGAACTGGCATTTGAATTCGGGAGTCTTGACTATTGTCCTGTATTCATCGGGGCATTTGACGTGAAAATAGTCATCGGTCAGAGCGCACAGGTGCTGAGTGTGGCCGGCATGATTACAGCGTGAGTTGGGTAGTTTCTTTGACATGATCGATCCCCATCTATCTCTTTCGGTTATGACAAAAAACGGCTCACGATTTAACGAATCATGAATATACTAATCATTCCACCCGGGCTTTGCATCTTTTTTTAAATCTCCTTTGGGAATAAAATGAACGGTTCGGTGCGTCGATAGATTCACTTGCATTTTCGTCGGTTCTTTGTATGCTCATGGCCGGATGATGTGAAAAATCATTGGAAAGCGAAAATGCATATTGATTCGTATCAATTCGGTAAGATTGTGATTGACGGGACGTCTTACGGCAGCGATTGCCTCATCTTTGGTGATTCCATCGATGCAAATTGGTGGCGAAAGCAGGGGCACGTGCTGGATCCCGAGGATTTGCAGCGCGTGATCGAAGCCGGGCCGGCTATTCTCGTCGTCGGTTGCGGCTCGCCGGGTCTGATGAAAGTTTCCAAAGCTACCGAATCGACTTTACAACGGGAGGGGATCGAATTGATCGCCCTCGATACGCATAAGGCCGTCACGAAGTTCAATGAACTGGCCGATAAGGGCGAAAATGTCGCCGCCGCCCTGCACTTGACTTGTTAAAAGACGGAAACTCACATAGACACGGCGAGTAGGGACAGGAATCATGGAGGACAAACAACGCCATCCAAAGGAACCCTGGCTTGCAGTCGTACTTTCATCTTTTTTAGCAGGCATAGGGCAAATCTATTGCGGAAGAATATGGCGAGGTAGTCTTCTAATGCTAACAGAGGGGATGCTGGTTTGTTTATCAGTTTGGTCTATACTTAGCCTGGCATGTGACATACTTGTTACAGTCGGTCTGTGTCTTGTTCTTATAGCGATCGGGATCTGGAACCTCTTTGATGCATATAAATGTGCAAAAAGGATAAATCCAGAAGATTTCGAGATCGAAAGGAAGCGCAGCAAAGATCCCTGGCTGGCATTGTTTCTTTCGGACCTCATACCCGGCCTTGGCCAGATATACCTTAAGAGGCGGTGGTTGGGTATCGGATTTCTGATAGTCGCGGGTATTTTACTGACAGTCGACGTAAAGTATCCTTTGTTGTATGTCAGCTTAAGGGCGTTTTTTTCCATGTTTGTTTGTTATCATGCATATATATCGGCACCGATTCGACGAGAGCCATCCAATAAGGCGGTATCGATTATCGTTATTGTTATCCTATGCTCATATCTGTTTTATGATTATAGTCGTCCTGCGTTCAAAAAATATGTTGCTGAAGCGTTTGTCTCATCTGCTGGATCAATGAAACCCACCCTTGTTCCCGGTGATAGGATTTTAGTCAGAAAAAGCAAGACATATGTTCCAAAGCGAGGTGATGTCGTGGCCTTTAAGTCCCCGGATAACCCTGATGACACTCATGTAAAGCGTGTCGCAGCACTTGCAGGCGAGACACTTGAAATCAAAGACAATAGCCTTTTCATTGACGGACGGAAAGTTCAACATCCGGCTCTCCAGGATATTGAATATCCCCCCAGGGATTTCCTCGGTATGGAGGGAGAGGCGTATGAGGTGCCGGAGAATCATATTTTCATTATCGGCGACAACAGCATTAATAGCCGGGACAGCAGAGCTTTCGGAGCCATCCCTCTGAGCGATGTGATCGGACGGGCGTACAAGATATATTGGCCTCTATCTCGCAGAGGGCCGATTCAATAAACTAAGATTTCAAAGTAAGGGGGCTTTTCGTTGGATTATTTTTCGGGCTTTTGCACTTCACCGGTCATGGGAACGAAGCGGACGGGCATGACTTTTTTGCTCTTCAAATTACCTTCTTTATCTTTGGTAATCAGGACGAGATATTGGAAGCCGTAGGGGCTGCCGTAGGGCAGGATCATCCGGCCGCCGATTTTGAGCTGCTCGATCAGCGGATCGGGGATGCGTCCGGCGGCGGCCGTGCCGATGATCGCGTCGAACGGGGCGTGCTCCGGCCAGCCGAAGAAGGCGTCGCCGGCCTTGACGTGGACGTTCGGGTAGCCCAGCTTTTTCAGACGCGCCTTGGCGCTTTTGGCCAGCTCTTCGACGATCTCGATGGTATAGATTTCCTTGCAGATCTCGGCGCAGACTGCGGCCTGATAGCCCGAGCCGGTGCCGATCTCGAAGACGACCGAATTCGGATCGAGCTTGAGCGCCTCCGTCATAAAGGCCACAATATACGGCTGGCTGATGGTCTGATCGTAGCCGATCGGCAGCGGATGGTCGGCGTAGGCGTACCGCTGCCCACTTTTCGGGATGAAGGCGTGCCGGGGCACGGTCCGCATCGCTTTGAGAACATTCGGATCCTTGACGTCTCTGGCTTCGATCTGGGTTTCGACCATTCGAACCCTCTCTTTGATACGCTCGGTAAAGGCCGGGTGCGTATGAAGAGGTCGAACGGCCCTCTTATCATTCGGATCGTTGGGTTCGCTCGGCGTCGGATGGGTTTCACTCCTATCCTTTTCAGCAGCCAAAGCAGCGTTTGGTTCTCTGGTTCTGCTAATGGCGTGGATGATTGCAAATACTCCAAGCAGGATAAATATAAGGAGAATGACACAGATCCGCCATCGTCTTCTTATTTGTTGGTTAGCAGTCATTTTCTTGCCCGCAAGCTTTTACTTGCTCGGTCCTCCATCGTATTGCGTGCGATGATATCTCGATTATCGGCACCTTATAATATACAACAATCTTGGAAGATAACGTCAACAACATTTTCATCGAACGATGCACAAACCGGCCCTGGTGAGCGTAATGTCTGGATAAATGGCAAAATTTTTGCAAAAAAAGGCCTTGCATGGCCGACAAGAAAATTTATAATGAAGGGCGATTTTGAGCATAGTATGTGCTACGAAGCTTGAAAAGTGCGGGCGTAGCTCAGTGGTAGAGCGTCACGTTGCCAACGTGAATGTCGTGAGTTCAAATCTCATCGCCCGCTGTAAAATAGTTATTAGTCAATAGTATTTGGTCGTTAGAGGGGGTGTGTCGGACTCCATGAGGACGAATGATTTTAGCTAAATTCCAACGACTAAATACGAGCGACTAACGACTAAGATAGTATCGGTGAGTTACCGGCTAAGGTTAGTTTGGCGTTGGTCTCCGATACGTTTGGGTCCCGCACCGATGGAGCGCGAACCTGAGCTTAATCGGTGCCGGATAAGAACAAAGAAGCCGGGCTGAAGGCGGCGTTTGCCTGACGCCTTTTTTGTTTAAAAAGTATGCCTAACCTTCAATTTTGCAGAACTCAATATTAATCATAAAAACCCTGGCGGAACGCTGAGGAGTAGCGACATGGCTGAAGAAGAGAAAGCAACGGAGCTGGAGCAAGAGGATCAAACCGTCGAATCGCCGGAAGAAGAGGCGAAGGAAGAAGAAGCTCCGGAACTGAAAAACATCGTGACGATCGAGGAGGCCGGCCCCTGCAAGAAGAAAGTCATCATCGAGATCACCGAAGCGAAGATCAAGAAGGTCACCGGTGAGCAATACGATGAGCTGAGTAAAGAGGCGGTGGTGCCGGGCTTTCGGAAGGGGCGGGCGCCGCGCCGGCTGCTGGAAAAGCGATTCGGCAAAGAGATCGTCGAGCAGGTCAAATTGAAGCTGCTGTCCGATGCGAGTGAGGCGGCCGTCAAGGACACCGAGCTGAAGACCCTGGGCGAGCCCGATTTTGATTTTGAGGAGATCGAGCTGCCGGAGGAAGGCTCGATGACGTTTGATTTCGAGGTTGAGGTCCGGCCCGAAATTGATCTGCCGCCGCTCGAGGGCATTCCGGTGACAAAGACGAAGTTGGAAGTAACAGACGAGCAAGTCGATAGAGAGATCGAGCAGATGCGGCGATGGGCTGGCGTCTGGGCGCCGCGACCCGAAGGCGCTGCCATCGAGCTCGAGGACCGGATTGTGGCCGACGTCGTCCTCAAGACCGAGGGCGTTGAGGAAGAGGAAAAGCAAAACAACATCGAGATACAGGTCCGACCGAACGGCTTTGTCGGGGCCATCCCCGTCGAGACGCTCGACGAATTGCTCATCGGCGCCAAGGCAGGGGAGCAAAAGGAAACGAGCGTCGAGGTGCCCGAGACGTTTTTCAGGGAGGAATATCGCGGCAAGAAAGTGGACATGCGGATCGATATCGAGGATGTGAAATGGCTCAAGCCCGCCGAGCTGGACGAGAATTTCCTTCAGCGCTACCAGGCCGAAGATGAGGACGAGCTTCGGGAGAAGATTCAGGATTCGTTAGAGAGCCGGCTGGAGAACCAGACGCGGTCTCAGATGAGCGAGCAGATCTACAAGTATCTGCTTGACAAGACCGACTTCGAGCTGCCGTTGAATATCGTCGCCGAGCAGGCGAGCTCGGTGTTGCAACGTCAATACACCAGCCTCTTGATGCGGGGATTGTCGCGGGAGCAGATCGAAGAGCAGCTCGAGCAACTTCAGGCCGCGAGCGCAGAACGGGCCAAAGAGCAGCTCAAAACGTTCTTCATCATGGACAAAGTGGCCGACCATTTCGAGATCGAGGTCACCGACGAGGAGATTAACGGTTATATCGCGCAGTTGGCTTCACAGCGAGGCCAGCGGCCCGAACGGATGCGCGAAGAAATGGCCCGCGACGGTTCGCTGGCTCAATTCAGTCTGGAAGTGCGACAGGATAAGTGCATCGCCAAACTGCTCGAGACGGCGAAGATCACGGAGAAGAAAGCCAAGAAGGCTAAAGCCGAAAAGAAATCGGCGAAAAAATCCAGGAAGAAAGCAGCCGAATCGAAGGAAAAGGAATCCTGAAAAGGCGCCGGTCAGGCGCACGCTGCCGTGGGGGATTCAACCTTCACCATCGTCTGCTGATGCCGACTGATCCATCGGCGAGTGAACAAAGGGAGTTGTGAATGTCAATTTATAGCCAAGCCATCAAACATCGATCATCAGAACTCATGAAGGACCATCCCCTCGCGAAACACCGTAAAATGGAGACGACGACAATGGAAGTATATAATCAATATGGCCAGTATCAGCGCTACCGCCAGATGAGCCTTGACGATATGCTGCTGGAGAATCGCATTGTGTTTTTGATCGGGGAGATATCCTATCAAAGGGCGGCGGAGGTCATCATGAAGATGTTGTACCTTGATAATCTCAAGCGGAAAAGTGAAATCAGCCTGTATATCAATTCTCCGGGCGGCAGCGTGGACGATACGATGGCCATTTACGATACGATGTGTTTCGTCGGCTCTCCCGTATCGACGTACTGTATCGGCCGGGCCCAGTCCGGGGCGGCCGTCATCCTCGCGGCGGGCGAAAAGGGCAAACGATACGCCCTTCCGCACGCTAAAGTGATGCTGCACCAACCCTGGGGGGGCGTCAGCGGGCAGGCCGCCGATATCAAAATCCAGGCCGAAGAGATTCTCAAGGCCAAGGTCATGATTAACGGCATTCTGGCCAAGCATACAGGCCAACCGGTGGAAAAAATCGCCGGCGAGACCGAAAGAGACCGATATATGACCGCCGATGAGGCCCTGGCGTACGGTCTGATCGACGAGGTGCTGCACGAGGAGGAAAAAGAAAAAAAAGATAAGGACGAAGACAAAAAAGACGAAAAAGAATAAAAGCTCGATTCGAGAGGCCTGATTCCGGATTCTTGAGCATCGCGGATCGAGTATCGAGAACGCAGGAGACGTAGAAATGAGTGTTAATCAGAATTTGGTGCCAATCGTCATCGAGAAAAGCGGTCGAACCGAACGGGCTTACGATATTTATTCACGACTGCTCAAAGACCGGATTATTTTCCTCGGAGGTCCGATAGACGACGAAACCGCCAATCTCATCATCGCCCAGATGCTTTTCCTGAGCAATGAAGACACGAAGACCGATATTCACTTTTATATCAACTCGCCCGGCGGTTCGATCACGGCGGGTTTGGCCATCTACGACACGATGCAGTTCCTGCGCTGTGACGTCGCGACGTATTGTGTCGGACAAGCCGCGAGTATGGCTGCGGTTCTGCTGTCCGGCGGTAAGGCCGGCAAACGATTCCTCCTGGCCAATAACCGGATCCTTCTGCACCAACCGCTCATCTCAGGACAGTTGGTCGCCCCGGCAACCGACCTGGACATCGAGGCCCAGGAAATCCTGCGTTTGCGCGCTCGCCTCTACGAGATATGGGCCAAACATACCGGCCAGACCACCGAGAAGATCGAAAAGGATTGCGACCGAAACCTCTGGCTGGACGCTGGGGAGGCCATCGAGTATGGACTGGCCGACAGAATCCTCCAAAAGGCGCCGGAGATCGTCCGGGAGCCGAACAACGAACATTAAAATGAAAAAATCAAATATTCAAATTGCGAAGGCCCTTCGGGCCGACTTTATCAATTTGGTATTTTACACTCTGATTTTTTCATTTCTGTTTGCCGGTTGTCAAAAAAGCAACGAAAGTAAACCTCTCCTGTTGAAGATCGAGCAGTTAACGCAAGAGAAAACACAACTCCAGGAAGAGCTTACGCAATCCGACAAGGAAAAAGACCAACTCAAAAAACAGGTTCAGGTCCTCTCCGGCTTGCCCGAGGACGTCCGGCTCGACAATCTCTATCGCCTCCGGCGGGTCAAGATTCACAGGTACACCGATCTGCTCGATGAGGACAAGGACGGCCAAAAGGAAAAGCTCGTCGTTTATCTTCAGCCGATCGACGACCAGGGGGATATTATCAAGGCCGTCGGCGCCGTGAACGTCCAGCTCTGGAACCTGAATCAGAGCAACGGCGAGGCGCTGTTAGGGCAGTGGAACGTCAAAGTCGAGGAGCTGAAGACGCGCTGGATTACATTTCTGGTCACCAATTATCGTCTCACGTTTGATCTCGACGAAAGGATCGAGCGTCTCGACAGGCCGTTAACGGTCAAAGTCACCTTCACCGATTACCTCAGCGGGAAAGTCTTCAACGAGCAACGCGTCATCGAACCGGATGAACCGTAATCCAATTACTGCTTGCAAATTCCGTGTGAATCCCTAAGATATCGCCATGCAGAAACTTCTGAATCGGATCATCTGTGGCGATTGCATGGAGGTGTTGAGTCAGGTCGGTGAACCCTTCGCGGACTTGATCTTTGCCGATCCGCCGTTCAATATCGGCTACAAATACGACAAGTACTACGACAAGGTCAAAAAGAAGAACTACATCGCCTGGACGAAAGAATGGATGGCCGTTTGCAAAAGCGTTTTGAAACCGCACGGCTCGTTCTATATTGCCATCGGCGATGAGTATGCGGCGAACGTGAAGATCATCGGCGATGAGATCGGCCTGGTGATGCGCAACTGGATCATCTGGCACTATACCTTCGGTCAGCAGACTAAAAACAAATTCGCCCGGGCGCACACGCATATCTTTTATTTCGTGAACGATCCCAAGAATTTCACTTTTAATGACCACGCCGTTCGCGTGCCTTCGGACCGACAGCTCATCTATAACGATCGGCGCGCCAATCCCGCCGGCAAGATGCCGGATGACGTCTGGAATGGCGACTCGCGCGTTTGCGGCACGTTCAAAGAGCGGGCCGGTTGGCATCCCTGCCAGATGCCGGAAAGTCTGCTCAAGAGGATCGTCGCGGCCAGCTCGAATCCGGGAGACTGCGTACTCGATCCATTCAGCGGTTCGGGCACTACCGCGGCGGCGGCCTGTCAGATGGCGAGAGACTACGTCGGCATCGAGATCTCCGAGACATATGTTGAAAATTCAATCGAACGTCTGGCCGCATTGCAGAACCGTCGCTCGGATAATCTCTTTCTCGATGAGACGGAATTGTATGAGATTCAACGATTGAGCCGGGATATGCAGATGCCGCCGCGTGATATTGCCGCCGACCGGACTCTCTTAAAGATTTTTACCGATCAATTCACGGTGCGGATGAACAATCAGAAGCGCTATAGCATGAAGGAAATCACAACGGCGTTAAAGGATTTGGAATGAAGAATAAAGAAGTCAGAGCTCTCCATTCACGATCCTCGATTCTCTATTCAACTTTGCCGTTTGTGGCTACAGCGATCATGCTGACGGTGATTCAGGCGCCGATCGACCTCTCGTTTCTGGCGTGGGTGGCGTGGGTGCCGTTTGTTGTGGCCTGTTCGCCGGAGGCGAAGCCGCGCCGGCTGTTTTTTGTCGGCTACGTGACGTGCCTGCTCTATTGGATGGGCAATCTGTACTGGGTCGCGCCGGTGACGATTGTCGGCTGGCTCGTCTTCTGCATCTATACGGCGTTGTTGTGGCCCGTGCTGGCGCTGTGTCTTCGTTATTGTCGGAATAAGCGGGTGCCGCTGTTTTTAGCATCGGCGGTATTGATCGTCGGCATCGAACGGATGCAGGGCTTTTTCTTAGGCGGCTTCTACTGGCGATTTCTGGCGCACAGCCAGTATCAAAATATCACGATTATCCAGATCGCCGACCACTTCGGGGCTGGCGGCGTCTCGTTTCTCATTGCGATGGTCAACGGCCTGCTCGCAGAATTGATCATTGCCACTCGATCCCAAAAGACTGTAGGGTGGGGCTTGCCCCACCTTAAGGTGATCGGTGGGCTAAAAGCCCACCCTACTTTACTGTTCTCTGTGGGACTGGTCGGGGCCGCCCTGATTGCCAGTATCGTCTATGGGCGATGGAGAATTCGCCAGGCGGACGAGTTCGTCAAGCCCGGGCCGATGGTCGCTTCGTTGCAGTCGAATGTTCCACAATCCGTCAAGCGTTCATTCGAGTCGGGACAGGAGCTGTTCGACGGCTTGATGGAAAAAAGCAAAGCCGCCGTGCAAGCCGGGGCCGAGCTGATCGTCTGGCCCGAGACGATGGTTCAGGCCATATTGGATACGGAGGTCTGGCCCTGGTTAGCTTCGGCCGACAAGCACAAGGCCCTTGACAAAGCCCTGAGAGAGCATGCCGAGAACAACGCCTATGTGCTGGTGGGCGCCTACGGTAGTGAGGTTCGGCAGGAAGGGACCGAGCTTTATCAGGCGCGGTACAACTCGGCGTTTTTCTATCGGCCCGACGGCACTCAGGATGACAAACGATATGACAAAATCCACCTGGTGCCGTTCGGGGAAGTGCTGCCGCTCAGAAGGAGCATGGCCTGGTTCTATGAGCTGCTCATGAAGATCAAGTTCATCCCCTACAATTTCGATTATTCGCTCGACTACGGCAGTCATTATACGATTTTTACGATGGCCTCGAAACAGGCCGAAGAGCCATCGCCACGCTATAATATTCACAGGTTCGCGGTCATCATATGTTATGAGGGGACGGTTCCCTACGTCGCCCGGAAATTTACCTTCGAAGATTACTGGCACGGGCGCAAACGCATCGACTGGCTTGTCAATATCAGCAACGACGGCTGGTTCGTTCGGTTCGTGGATGATAAGGTTCAGCCCAGTATGGAGCTGCCTCAACATGCCGCGGTATGTGCTTTCCGCGCGGTTGAGAATCGTCTGGCCATTGTGCGAAGCGTCAATACCGGCATCAGTTGCATGATCGACAGCCTCGGTCGCATCCGGGATGGATACGTCCAGGGGACGCTGCCGGAGGAGGCGATGGCCCGGACGGGGATGGCCGGATGGTTTATGGATCGCGTACCGATAGACACCCGAATCACTTTTTTCAGCAAATACGGCGGATGGCTGGATTTCTGTTGTGAGTATAGTGTGATTCTGCTCATAATAGTCATGCTTTCGAGTTATGTAAAATTGAAGATTCGAAATCGAAGCGTTCGTTTGTCAAGGAAGTCACATGGAAAATAAGCCCGGCAGGAAAGCCGTTCCGACATATCGTATTTTGCTTTTTGCTTGTTTGGCTGTTTCGATCTCCGGGTGCGGGGACACGTCCCCGCCCCTGTTGTCGGCTGATCCGTCGACGAAGGTCGGCGCCCTCGAGCAAGAGGCCCTGCAAATCATCCAACAGGCCCTGGCCGATCCGGATGCTGTGGCGCGTGTCAATGCGATCGAAGTCGTCGGGACGACCGGGCGCATCGATCTGATGCCCGGCGTCCAGCGGTTATTGCAGGATCCTATTGTCCCGGTTCGCTATGCGTCTTGCCTGGCGGTGGGGGACGTACCGTATGCCTCCGCGCAAAGGATGCTCTATCCGTTGCTCCAGGACCGGGATTCCAACGTGATTATTGCCGCGTCGTATGCGATGGGCCGGCTGGGTGCGACGCAGTATCTTGAAGTGATTCGCGAAGCCATCAACAATCAAGATCAGGAAGTCCGGGCCAACGCCGCCTTTCTGCTCGGTAAAATCGGGGATAGAGGGGCACTGAAGTTGCTCAAATGGGTGCAGGAGGACAAACATTCCAGCGACAAGGTGAGGTTCCAGGCGCTGGAGGCCCGGGCCAAACTCGGCGACGAAGACGTCCTGCAGAGGCTGTGGGCTATCGTCTTAAGCGCCTTCGCCGACGACCGGGTGATGGGTATCCGGGCCCTGGGCGCGCTGGGCACGAGAAAGGCCCAGGAGATTCTGGTGACGAAGCTGGACGATCCGGTGCTGGAGGTCCGGGTGGTCGCCGCCGAGCAGCTCGGTATGCTTAGGGATGCGACGGGAGAGCCGGAGGTGCTCGACGTGTTTGAGAAGAATCTCACCGCCGGTATGAATCGAGTCGCCGCTGAGCGGGTGAATGTGATGGTGGCGCTGGCGATCGGCCATATTGGCACACCGGCCCTGACAAAATATTTGCCTCAATTGCTTAAAAATGAGTCGAAGTACGTCCGTATTGCCGCTGCTAAGGCCGTTTTCCAATCCAAAATGAGATAACCTGCCCTGAAAAACCGCATGTTATCAGACGCGGATATCTCTCGCTTCGACTCGGGATTTTAATTTAGGCTATTTGCCAGATTTAGCTTGACCTTTCCAGGTTTTAAGCGTAGAATTGTAGTATATATATCGGTGCCGGACCGTGGATATGGTGTTTCCAGGCCCGGCGCCAATTAAGACTGGACGTTGATAAACCGTGAGACCTTGTAGGTCCGGTAAGGTATCCTTATATGAATTTCACATCCCATGTTCGGGATTGATGAGAGGTGTCGTGAAAAGAAAATACCGTTTCGGTGAAAGGAGGTTGTTTTGAGTACACTGACAAAGGTTTTAATCGTGCTGCTGACGCTCGCCTCAATTTTTCTTTGTGGTATTGTCGTGACGTACGTTGCGAACGCGGTGGACTATAAAGAGAAATACGAAAGCCAGAACAGTCGGTACCAGTCCGCCATCCAACGGGCGGATAATGCCGAGAGCAATTTTAACCGGCTTAAAGAGGAAACGGATCAGGCGAATCTGGGGTTAAACAATCGGCTTGCGGCGCTGGAGCAGCGCATCAGCAGTTTGAATGCCGATCTTAAAAAAGCTCAAACGGAGCGAGATCTGGCGCGTCGTTTGAAGGACGGTCGGGACGAGGAAGTGGCGGCTTTCGCCAAAACGGTCGAAGTGAACAATCAGCTTCGAGCCACCGCCGAAACGGAGCTCAAACAAACCCAAGCCAACCTGATCCAGGAAAAGGCCGAGCACGAGCAGACGACAGATGCTCTGATGACCAAGATGGCCATCATCGAGGATCAGGGAGCGAAATTGAAACAACTGCTCGAAGAGAAGACCGAACTGCAAAACAGGCTCAATCAAACCTTACAGCAGTACGGCAAGATTACCGCCCCGGCCGAACCGGTCACCGCGATGAAAAAGCCGCCCCGCGTGGCGCCTCCGGTGAAAGATATCGACTTGCAGGGCGTGATCACGGATGTGGATTTGCAGGAACGTCTGGCGGAAGTGTCCATCGGCACCGCCGACGGGGTCAAGGAGGGCATGCGATTCCATACCACTCGCGGCGATCAATTTATTTGTGATATTGTCATCCTGGACGTTCTGCCTGAGAAGGCCACCGGCTGGTTGGAGCTTCTTGAAGATGGCGTGCAAAATCAGCCGAAGGTGAATGATAAGATCAGCACTAATCTGTAACAAGGCAATGGCGAATCACCCGTTGCCAGACGAGGTTGAGTTATGAGTCCTGCTGTACAGAGTCGCGTTAGAAAAATAAGCGTACCCGACAACATTTACACCGTCATTCTTGCTGTGGCCTTTTGTGCCGTTCTGGCCACGGCGGGCTACGTCGCTTATGAGTGTTTTACACAGTACGAAACACTTTTTTCGATACCACAATAGCTCAATTATTGCTATTGACAATACCGCTGGGTACAAGTATATAGAGTTTGGCCAGTCGAGAATCTCTGGCTTTTCGTCAGGATTCGTACGGTAAGCTAAAAGATCCGCAAAATTGAAGGTTAGGCATACTTTTGGAAAGAAAAAAATTTGTTTTTTTG
>Ga0272442_10002404_pt1 | contig 27216 bp, 23 predicted proteins | sample SSMForm2O_FD_200262 | JGI IMG/M metagenome (GOLD analysis project Ga0272442, IMG submission 200262) | Marine sediment archaeal communities from Little Sippewissett salt marsh, Falmouth, MA, United States - SSM-Form-2O | ecosystem: Environmental > Aquatic > Marine > Wetlands > Sediment ... | reverse complement strand
GAGTTCAAGATGATCGACCTCGACGATAAAAACTGGTTCGGGGATCTTGTCGTCCCGGATATTAACGTCAAGGCTCCTGTCTATAACGCCGTTCTCATCTCTGAGACCATTCCGGCACAGATGTACGCCGGCCAGTCATACAACGTCGCGGTTACTCTCCGGAATAACGGGGCGTTCCCATGGTCAAAAGACGATAATATCGTGCTCAGGGGAAGATACCCGGCAACCTTTGCTTTCCTCGAGTCTATCTTTTTCCAGCTGCCGGACGGTGTAACCGTCAATCCTGGAGATGAATACACCTTCAATTTCATGATGACGGCTCCGGACACTGTTGGAACCCACCATACCGAGTTCAAGATGATCGACCTCGACGATAAAAACTGGTTCGGCGATCTCGTCGTCCAGGACATTCAGGTTGAAAACTATGTTTAACCCGGGGAGCACTATATCAGGGTTCACTGCCAATATTTTTCAATGGAGCGCGGAGAGCAGGAAAGCAGCCTTGCTGTTATCATATTGAACTGGAATCATTCCTCCGAGACTCTCGAGGCCCTTTCCCGTCTTCGTTCCTGGAACAAGCTGAATCCACAAATTATAGTCGTTGATAATGCATCCTCTGAACATGAGAGGGACATTCTTCTTGACCAGGCAAAAGGAGAAAATATTGTCCTGAATTCTGAAAACAGGGGATTTGCCGGGGGAAACAACGACGGAATCCGGAAAGCACTGGATGAAGGATGCACATATCTCCTCTTGCTGAATGTCGATGCAGAAGTGACCGAGGAAGTGATAGTATCACTCCATTCCATTCTTGAGAATCACCCTGATATCGGTATCATCGGGCCGCTCATCCAGGAAGGAGAGAGGCTGTACGCAGGAGGAAGGGATATCGGCATCTATTCGAATACCCGTATTCCTTTCCGGCACGAAAACATGGACGAAGAAGTAGTTACTGTCGATTATGTACCTGGGATGGTATTTCTCGCACGGAGCGATGTTTTCCAAAAGATTGGCCTTTTATTCGAGGACTTCTTCTTCAGTGGCGAGATCGCAGATTTCTGTCGCCGGTGCAGATATAAAGGCTTTTCCTGTGCTTTACATACCAATGGCAGGGCAGTCCACCATGTTGAAGGGGGGAAAATGCGAAATCTCATCTATCCGTATTATACGCTTCGAAACAGGTTCCTCTATATCCGCAGGCATGCACGGTACATGAGGGCGGCATTGTTTGCCCGTTGGTTGGCCAGTGGTGTGTTTTATGGAACCATTGCATTTGTCAGGGGGAATCGGGGCCTTGCATGTGCGTTATATCTCGCTGTGAAAGATGGAATACACGGGACCTATGGAAACCAGCATGAACGGATCAGAGCCGAATGTCACCATTGTCATTCCGAACTGGAATGGAATGCGCTGGCTTGAAGGATGCCTCGACGGTCTTGGGAAACAGGAATACCAGGAATTTCATGTCATCGTGGTCGATGATTCCTCGACAGACGGGTCAAAGGAATTCGTACTCGAACATTACCCCCGGGTCTCTGTTATCAGTAACCAGGAACAGCTGGGTTTTGCCAGGACCGTGAATAAGGGTATCCGGTCAGCACATACCGGGTATGTCGTCCTTCTGAATACCGACACCATACCGTATCCGGGGTGGCTTCGTTCCCTTGTGGAGGTGGCGGATGAGAGCCCGCAGACGGTGGGATCGTTTGCATCGAAGATGCTTTCCATGCAGGACCCGGATATTATCGATGACGCTGGAGATCTTCTGATGGCGGATGGAAGTGCAATGAAACGGGGACACGGCAGGCCTGCAGGGGAGTATAATACAACATGCGAGGTTTTTTCTGCGTGTGCCGGCGCCGCCCTGTACAGGCGTGAATTTCTCGAAGAGACTGGTGCGTTCGATGAACAATTCGAATCGTACCTTGAGGATGTGGATCTTGGACTTCGCGGGCAGCTTCTTGGATATTCATGTCTTTATGTACCATCCGCAGAGATTCTTCATTTTGGCCATGGATCGGGACTACCCACAAGTCGCTATGTAAAACTGGTGACACGAAACAGGCTCATGCTCCTTTTGAAAAATGTCCCCGGGGAGATACTGATCAGGAACAGTATTGCGATAATCAGGGGACTTGGATATCACTTCGTTGCATCCAGAAAACCATTCGCGTCAATTCGCGGGTACCTGGAGTTCATCCCGCTTCTCCCCCATGTTTTGAAAGAGAGACTGTCGATACAGAACCGGAAAGTCTTAAATAACAGCGATCTTTTGGCACTGTTCACTTCAGAAAATAGTACTGTTGACGGACAGGAAAAACCGGGTGAGACCTGATGACGATACTCTATATCAATACCGCCCCAAAGGCCAGGATTGCCGGGACGGATGCCGTCGAAAATGAGATACAGATACTACAGGATGCCTACAAAGGGAAAAGAATCGACTTGTATCCGTTTAACCAGCCCGTTTCAAGGTTGCCTCTTCAGATTGTGGGACTTCAATCTCTATCTCAGCTCAAAAGACTTGACAGGATAATCGATCTTCACCATGTATTTTCCCCAATCCTTTTTCCGTATCCATTTCTCCGGTATCTTCGCTGTCCTGTGGTGTATAGTGTCGGCGCAGGGATTGACCGGATTTCAAATATCCAAAGATGGCACGATATCCAGGTAGTCGTGGGATCAGAGCGCGACCTTGATGCAGCCAAGTCAATCGGACTCTCTTCGGCATCACTGGTGTACCCTGGCTTGGACACCTCCCGGTTCGTAAAACATCAACTGCCCATGACAGATGAATGCATACTGCTTTCTGCTTCAGCACCATGGACAAGCGCGCAGTTCTCTGAGAAAGGGTTTGACCTCCTCTTTGAGGCCGTCTCCAGAAACAAGGACCTCCGTCTTGTAGTCCTGTGGAGGGGCCTCTTTTGCGACCAACTCATGAAGGCTATTCAGAAGTTTGGAATACGGGACCGGGTCAGGGTAATCAACGAGTATACCGATATCAGCACTCTCCTTCCAAACGTGCATGGGGGGATAATTCTTGCATCAAACCCCCGAATCGTACGATCGATGCCCCATTCCATGATCGAAACGCTTTCCGCGGGAAAACCAACGATTATCAGTGACACGATACCGATGGCCGACTATATACGTAAGAAGGGATGCGGGTGCATTGTGGAAGGTCACTCACTTGAATCACTTGAACGTGCAATCCGGATGTTCATCCAGGAATACCCTGTAATTAGCAAAAATGCCATGGAGACTGGAGGGAGCGATTTTTCCAGGGAGAAGATGATTGAAGGGTACAGTGAAGTATATCAAAAAGCATTATTGAGAAACCGATAGGCAAAATCCCACATCCAGGTCCAAACCGATCATGATTCTGTGAAATCAAAAAAAGCCTCCTCGCTATTTTGTGAGGGGAGAATGAATCAAATTGTAATCGACATACCAATTCAATCACTCAAAACCGCCGCCGGGGCGTTTCTCTATAAATGATACCCAATTGCTCGAGTATTACCGTGAATCCATAGCTGACCACAGGTCACCCCAGGTCTCGGGTGGGAAAAGCCTCTTGGTATTTTCAGGGACGGCGGCGTGGCAGCGCACATGGAGATGTGGGGGGGTTTATCCCCCAGAAAATGTATCCGGTTTATCAATCCTAACCATACCAGTTAGCGAAGAGCCAAAAAAACATTAAAAATCAAAAAGGATTGAGAAAATTTATTCCCACCAATACAAATCACATTTGCCGTTGTCGCCAGAGCATGATCAGGACAACAGATACGTTCGCAATGATGATAGCGCCGATCAGCCCGGCAATCCATATCACCGGTATACCAAATATTTCCCGGGACATTCCTGAAACTCCAGCCGCGGGAATATTGGTCATATCCACCTGAATTGTTGATTCCGGTAATTCTTCCGCTTCCTGAATTTCGGAAGATTCGGTTCTGTCACTCTGCGTTATGCTTGTTGCCGGAGTTGTGGAGGCTGTGACAGTCCCGGTATTAGAAGTCGTTGGCATGGTTGTGACAGTCCCGGTATTGGAGATCGTTGGCATGGTTGTGACAGTCCCACTATTTCCTCCATCACCGCCATTATCATACGCAATATAGGTGTCCGTTCGTTCACTATCGTTTGATCCTTGAATGTAAGTATCAGTTCGTTCGGTATCGTTTGATCCTTTAAGATAGATTGCCGTTCCTTCTGTATCGTTTGAGGGGATTCCACTGATGCTCCCGCTACAGATACATAGGCATAGTACGCTGATTCCTATGACAATGAGTGTTAACTTGGTAATATTGGTGTTCACAGGCCACCCCGGTTTTCAGGATATGTACTGCCAGGCAACCTTCGGTCAATTACACATGGTATGTGCCTAATCATCTATACTGCATCTGTGATTAAAAAACCACCGAATATACACTTATTCCTCATCTGGCACTGGATTTATTCCTAATTGGCACTGGCCATTAATTGAAATCATTTATATTCACAAATATTTTCCTGACCTCAAAAAAAATGATCTTCATGAGACGAAAAAAGCCAATCAATCACCCGAAGACTCCCTCCAGGTACTGCTGGGTCCTTGGATCCTTCGGATGTACAAAAACCTCTTCTGCAGGACCTGCCTCGATGACCTCTCCGAAATATAAAAAGACTACATGATCTGCGAGCCTCTTTGCCTGGCGGAGGATATGGGTAACAAATAATATTGTATAATCCTTTTTCAACTCTATCAGCTCTTTCTCAATAATTTTTGCAGAGATTGGGTCCAGTGCGGATGTCGTCTCGTCGCAGAGGAGGACCTCAGGTTCGTTTGCGAGAGAACGGGCCAGGCACAAGCGCTGTTGCTGGCCGAGTGAGAGTTTCGATGCAGGATCCGACAGCCGATCAGCCACCTCATTCCATAGCCCCACCCTGGTGAGACACTGCTCGACGATCTGGCTCATCGCCTTCTTGTCCTTCAGCCCATGTATCTTTGGACCATATATGACATTGTCAAATATCGACATGGGAAGCGGGTTTGGGGTCTGGGAGATCATGCCGGTCATTCGCCGGAGCGAGATGACGTCCTGGTCTTTGTTTAAGATATTGTTCCCGTCAATCTTGATTGTCCCAGTGTATTTGAGCCCTTCAACAAGGTCGTTCATCCGGTTCATGCTTCGGAGAAGGGTCGATTTTCCACATCCCGAGGGACCGATAATTGCAGTGATCTGGTTTTTTGGGATCTCGAGCGTGATATTTTTTAATATCTCTTTTCCGTCGATCGAAAGGTTGTAGTTCCTGATTTCAATATGGGTTTCCATGGATATCACCTCATTTAATCACGTACCGGGCAGTTTTCTTGGAGATCATGCGTGAAATTATGGAGAGCAGCAGCACAATCACAAGCAGGATGATACTCGACGCATACGCCCGCGCCTGGACCTCGGGAAAGGGTGCACTCAGCTGGAAGAAGATGGCCAATGGAAGGGTTGCGACAGGATCGCTCAATGATGTTGGTATGCTGTCAGTGTATCCTGCCGTGAAAAGAACCGCAGCGGCATCCCCGATACCCCTTCCAAATGCAAGGATGATCGCGGTGATGATGCCGGGAAGCGCCTGGCGGGTCACCACGTGGAACAGGGTCTCCATTTCCGTTGCGCCGAGGGCGTACGAGGCCTCTTTCAACCTGTGGGAGACAGTCTGCATGACCTCGTCCATGGCCCGGATGAGGATCGGCGCGATAAACAGTGCAACCGTGATGATGCCCCAGAACAGGGATGTGCGTTGACTTAGGCCAATAATGATCAGAAAAACAAATGCCCCGTAGATCAACGACGGTATTCCACAGGCGACATCGAGGATGTCACGGAGAATTGAGACATATCGTGACCTGCCGGTGAACTGGTTCATGTACCATGCCACAGGCAGGCTGACGACTGTCGCCAGGACGATGGCACCTCCTGCAAGGTAGAGCGACCCGATTATCGCGTTCAGGATGCCACCTCCTTTTCCAAGATAATACCCGCCCTGCGGCACCTGGGTGATCATCTCGATACTCAATGCCGATGCCCCCTTGTAGATGACGATTGCAAAGACCAGGAGAAGGCTCCCCATGACCAGGATAAGCGAGACAACCATGAACAGTTTGAAGAGGTTCTCCTCAAATGCGCGGAAATTCATGCCCGGCCCCTCCTGAACCGCAAGAGCATCACTTTTGATATCACCACGAAGAAGACCACCACGAACAACAAGAGAAGCGCGGCAAACATCAACGCGGAATCATAGACCGGAATAGACATCATCTCGCCGTAATTGTTCGCGATGAGTGCAGGGATGGGATATCCTGGATCAAACAAAGACTGGGGGATTATGGGTACGTTTCCCACGACCATGAGCACGGCCATGGTCTCCCCGAACGCGCGACTGAAACCAAGGACGATTGCAGCGATCAGCCCCGGGTATGCCATCCGCAATACAACGTGCTTTATTGCCTCCCACCGTGTTGCGCCGAGGGCAAGCGCTGCTTCACGTGTCTCGGTCGGCACCATCTGAAGCACTTCGAACGAGATCGATATGAGAATGGGGAAGATCATGATCGAGAGAATAAGGCCTCCTGCGAGGATCGAGAACCCGCTTGTTGCTGCCCCGAAAAACGGACCAAGATAATCCCGGATGAGCGGCACGATCAGGAGGACTGCGAACAGCCCGAATACGACCGAGGGAATCCCTGCAAGCAGATCCACAAACGGCTGGATGGATTTCCGGATCCTTTGATGGGCATACTCCGAGAGATAGATTGCTGTGAGAATGGATATAGGGATCGAGATGAGCATGGAAAGACAGGTGACCCAGATCGTGCCCATGATGAATGGCAGAAAACCGAATTCTCCTGCCAGTGGACGCCAGTTCGAGGAGAAGAGTAAATCGGTCAGCGGGTACAGGGAGAGGATCTGCTCGGACCGGAGGTAAAGGGAGGCTGCAATTACAATTACGAGCAGCCCGATACCGATCGTGGGAACCAACAAAAGGGTTTTTATTATCTTTTCCCGTCTGTTCCTGTCCTTGATAAGCGACATGGGAGATAAGGGTGTATCAGTTCATCTTGTCTATCTGGCTCTGGATTCTATCCTCGCTTAACGAGACGTACCCCGTCGCCTCGACGTAGTTCTGGCCGTCACCCAGTATCCAGAGGACAAAATCTCTTGTCGGACCCTTGAAATCGCCCCTGGTGACGAGGTTCAGCTCGCGTGCCGGCGGGGAAGGATACCGTCCGTCACCGATAGCGGCCATGATCTCGGCTCTTGTCGAGTAAAAATCCTCTTCAGGGTCGATTTCCCCGTTTCCATTCAGGTCAAGCGGTATGATTGCAAGGCCCTCGATCGGTTCTCCGGTCCCGGCATCATATGCATAATTGATGTTGTTGTACCCGATGCCGAAGGTGTCACTCTTCACTGCTTCGGCAAGACCCGGATCTGCATACACGCCGATACCATGCAGGTCCTCCTGGTTGAAACCGAAAAATTTGGCCCACATCGCAGCAGCTCCACAGGCATCGGACCGGGTATAGGAATTTATTGGATCTCCGTTCGAGGATCCTGCCAGCTGATCCCAGTTCGTGATGGTCTGGTCGATATAGATGCCTTTCAGGGTATCGGCGGTGAGTCCCTTTTCCTGAATTTCAGACAGGTACGGGTTGTTCGCGTTCATGGTCCCGACCACCGCGTCCTTTGCAACGGCTACGTAGACCGCACCCTTTGCCTCTTCTTCAGGATAGATCTCTCGTGATACCATGCCGAGATCGACCATTCCTGAGAGTGCATCGGTCATCCCTTTTCCTGCACCGCCTGCAGAGATCTCAAACCCGATCTCGGGATGGAGTATTTTATACTGTTCAGACCATTCGATCATCAACGGATAGAGCGCAAATGCGCCTGAAACGTAGATCTTGCTTGTTCCTCCTGCAGATGCCGGCTCATTTGAATTCACGCATCCTGCAAAAAGAATTGTAAGAATGAAGATCACTGTGACTAGATTCACATACACGAACTTGGATTTCATAATAATTTTTTGTCTTGATTGCAGATAAAAATATTGGAATACTACCAATAGATATTGGTAGGTTGATATTTTTTGTATAGAAGCAGATTGAATCCATATCTCCCACCTGATAGGGATTATTGCAATAAAAGATGGTTAAATAATACCTTTATAAAAAATTCTACTTCCTATGTCGGGAAAAGTATTATGATAATATATTTGTATGTTACCAATAGATTCAATAATTTTAAATCAATGTCTTGTTTAAATAGGTTGAGTTATCAATACACTTTTAGGAGTATTTACACATCATGATGGTAGACACTGATGAGATCGTCTGTATCGAGGAAACTGCGGTGACTGTCAGATCGTACCGCAGGAGGACTACGGTCCCGTCAAGAATCTATAAACTCATGGGAATGGGACCGGATGATTCAATCCGGTGGATTGGGATGAAAGACGGCAGTGTGTGTCTGATCAAGGTGCCGAGAAAAGAGTGAATAATCGGGGTAGACTGATATATCCATTGAGTTATATCAATTGATAGCGACCATCTATTTAAAGAGGGCATTGAATTTTTAGCTAAGATAATCCAGTAGATTATGAATATAGTTGTTTTCACTTCTGGTTCTATTGCAGGATTCTCCTGTCTGAATGTGTGTTACGGGAGATAGTTCAAACCCCTTTTTGAGTATATTCCCATTAAATTTTATGAAGGCAAAAAAAGCATCCTCGTAATGGAATGCCCTACCCTCTTCTTAAAGCTTCTGAATCGTTGTAGAAGATCTAATTTTTCCTGATTCCTCGTTCTTTTCTAGAAGGAGACAGAAAGGGGGAAGTCAGACAGAGAAGATGTGAATATCGGTGAAAAAAGGGAAATACCCTATCCCCATTCTATCCATCCGGACCGGTCCTGATCAGGTAAACCTGCTCATCTTTGCCGAAAGAATCAGTCTCTCCGGCAATGATGTACCCGCCATCCGTGGTCTGCTGGATGGATCGCCCACAGTCATGACCATTCCCGCCATATCTATTTTCCCAGAGTTTTCCGCCGTTCGCGTTCGTCTTGACGAGATAGACCTGGAACCCTTTTGTGCTGGTGCTAGACGAAGCAATTGCACCGGTAATGATGTACCCGCCATCATCTGTCTGCTGGACAGATTGACCATAATCATAACCATCTCCACCGTAGGTCTTGGCCCATTCTTTCACGCCGTTCGCGTTTGTTTTAACGAGATAGACCTGCTTGTTTTTTGTGCCGGACGATTCGAATGAACCGGCAATGATGTACCCCCCATCTGAGGTCTGCTGGACGGAATATCCATAATCATCACTGTCCCCGCCATACGTCTTTGCCCAGAGTTTTCCGCCGTTCGCGTTCGTCTTAACGAGATAGACCTGCTTGTTTTTTGTGCCGGACGAATCAAATGTGCCGGCAATGATATAACCTCCATCGGCGGTCTGCTGGACGGATCGACCAGAATCGTCACCGTCCCCGCCATACGTCTTTGCCCAGAGTTTTCCGCCGTTCGCGTTCGTCTTAACGAGATAGACCTGCTTGTTTTTTGTGCCGGACGAATCAAATGTACCGGCAATGATATACCCTCCATCGGCGGTCTGCTGGACGGATCGACCAGAATCGTCACCGTCCCCGCCATACGTCTTTGCCCAAAGTTTCCCGCCGTTCGCGTTCGTCTTTATGAGATAGACCTGCTTGTTTTTAGTGCTGGACGAATCAAATATACCGGCAATGATATACCCTCCATCTGATGTCTGCTGGACGGATAGACCCGTATCAACCCCGTTACCGCCGTAGGTCTTTGCCCACTCTTTTCCGCCATCCGTGTTCGTCTTAACGAGATAGACCTGGTCAACTTTTGTGCTTGACGATTCGAAGTTACCGGCAATGATGTATCCCCCATCTGATGTCTGCTGGACGGATAGACCATAATCATATCCGTCCCCGCCGAACGTCCTGGTCCACAGCGCACTACATTCAATGACGTCTACCCCCGTTGCGCCTGAAAATATGTCATCTCCCGGCAGGTCACCGGGTTCCCCTTCGGCAATCCCCCCCATACTCCAACAGAGAACAATGAGCGCTGCCATAAGGGAGAGCCGCATCCATCGTTTCGATATGGTACCCATCATTTTTTCCACCCCGTACATATCACATCTAATTCCTGGATTGAACCGGATATACCCGTAACATTCGCATACATATCGATAAAGACTCGTATGGTTTCGTAGGGAATCAGGCGGAGCGGATGAAAAATGGATCATGCAAGAGATTCGGTGAAAAAAGGAGGATTGTGATCAGTCCGGGAGATGGATGGCGGGAAGTGTCACCCTCTTTACCCATCCGGCCCGGTCTTGACCAGATAGACCTGGTAACCTTTTTCGCTCGATTCGTATGAACCGGCAATGATATACCCCCCATCTGAGGTCTGCTGGACTGAATATCCATAGTCAAACCCGTTATCTCCGTAGGCCTTCCCCCACAGTTTCTTGCCGTTCGCGTTCGTCTTGATGAGATAGACCTGGTAATCTTTATACATTGTATCTAATGAACCGGCAATGATATACCCCCCATCTAAGGTCTGCTGGACGGAATTACCATAGTCATACCAAGACCCTCCCCACGTATTCGCCCACAGTTTCACACCGTTCGCGTTCGTCTTGAGGAGTAATGCCTCGACACTGCTTCCTGAAGATCCGTCTACACCGGCAATGATATACCCCCCATTTGAGGTCTGCTGGACGGAATTACCATAATCATTCCCGTCCCCGCCATAGGTCTTCGCCCAAAGTTTTCCGCCGTTCGCGTTCGTCTTGATGAGATAGACCTGACTCGCTTTGCTTGTCGAACCGAATGAACCGGCAATGATGTACCCACCATCATCTGCGGTCTGCTGGACGGAATTACCAACATCATACCCATCCCCGCCATATGTCCTCGCCCAGAGTTTCCCGCCGTTCGCGTTCGTCTTTATGAGATAGACCTGGTTGCCTTTTGCACTCGTCGAACTGAATGTACCGGCAATGATATAACCGTTGTCTGAGGTCTGCCTGACGGAATAACCAACATCATACCCATCCCCGCCATACGTCTTTGCCCAAAGTTTCCCGCCGTTCGCGTTCGTCTTTATGAGATAGACCTGGTTGCCTTTTGCACTCGTCGAACTGAATAAACCGGCAATGATGTACCCGCCATCCGAGGTCTGCTGGACGGAATAACCAACATCATTCCCGTCCCCGCCATAGGTCTTCGCCCACTGTTTCACACCGTTCGCATTCGTCTTTACCAGATAGACCTGTCCCATTTTTGCACTCGTCGAACTGAATGTACCGGCAATGATATAACCACCGTCTGACGTCTGCTGAACGGAATTACCAACATCATTCCCGTCCCCGCCGAACGTCCTGGTCCAAAGCGCAGTCCCGAATACCGGGATTTCGGGGAGATCTTCTCCCGTTTCGCCTTGCACGAGTGGGTCTTCAATCACGATGACTGAAGATATGTCATTTTCAGGCAGATCACCGGGTTCTCCTGCGGCGATCCCCGGCATACCAAAGCAGAGAATACTGAACACTGCTACAAGAAAAAGTAGCATCCATCGTTTTGATAGCTTATCAATCATTTTCCCATCCCACGTATATCACATCTGATCGCTGAACTGGACTGGGATATACTTGTAAATTGCGCATATATATTTTATATAGACTCGTATGCGTGCAGTCAGGCAAGCAGATGAAAAGCACCTTATACAATTATAGTCTAGAACCTAACATATGATACTATAATTATTCCCAAGATACTTTTCCATCCATAATGTAGCAAAACTCAATGAGCAACCAAATTTTTTTAAAGGCGTCAAAAATTATCTGTTTTAGGTGATCGAGATCGTGCATGAATGTCCGAGAAATAATTCTCCGAATACTTTTCCAGATGTATTCAATTGGATTCAGATCCGGAGAGTATGGCGGTAAATATACCAGTTTCATATTATTCAGTTCTGCGTATTCCCGTGTATTATTTGCATGGTGAGACCGGAAATTATCGAAGATGATAACAATATCTGTACCTGAATTCATCTTTCGGATAGCCTGAAGGAACTCGCAGACATACTCCTTCTTCCCGCTTTCCGCAGATCTTTTCTCACGCATAATATTTTTCACACCCCCCTCCAAGAACTGCGAGTATTTTTCTTGTATTCTCATTTAAATTGGTTAATTGGCGTTCAGGCTCCCCGGGGATATTCAATTTCACTTCAATGATTCCCATGAAATCCATGAAAATCCATTTCAAAGTAGGCTTTTGAGTCGGTTTATTCACTTGGTTAGGTACAAACTCATTTCGTTCTTTCAACCGTTTCCGAATCAGCCATTCCACCACTGAGTAGATGAGAAGAGTGAGAACCATCACCATGGAAAGATCCTCAATTCTCTCCGGCTTTTTCAAATAAACCTCGGAGATCCTGAAACTCTTATCCTTTTAAAAACCGGAATCCCTTCTCGACTGCACTTTGGTTTTTATAATAATCCAGCATTATTTCAGGGTCCAAGGAGATGTCATTTGAAGCCAGAATAAACCTCCCCAATTTCTCTTTCTCTGCAAGAATGACCTCTGAATTTCGTGCAATTTCAGCCTGAACAGCGTAAAGGGTAAGCCGTTCTTCGTCTTTCCTGGGTCTTCCCCGTTTCACCACGATCTTTCGTGAAATCGGGACAATCGTGAACTGGGTGTACCGGTACCAGGAATGGTTTTTCGCCCAGTGATCTGCAGCAGCCTGTGCATCTTTCTCACAGGCAAATTCAAGACCCAGGAGTTTATTGAACGATTTCATCGTCTGTACATCCATTTTTTCCAGGTTCTTCTCGAATGTCTTCTCCTTCCTGGCCTGCATCTCCTTTGAATGTAAGAGTACCCATTTCTGGGGAATACCTCCGTATTCCGAGGTTGTCTCGTAGAACAAATACCTGATATCTCTGCCCCGAATCAACGGAACATCGGCATGGAGAAGCGTCTTCACTTCAGTGATGGTGGAAGGTACTTGGGTGATCCAGTGGAGATCCTGACGTAAATTCCGGATATTTTCTGCGGTATAAAGCGCGCTATCGGCGATGAAATAGGCATCATCCGGAACCTGCACGGCTGCCTGGAATTGTTGTATCGACTCGATCAGGTTCTGTTTATCCGAGGCATTTCCTGAATAGGTCTTTGCAAAGAGCGGGATCCCATGCTGGTTGGTGATGGTGCTGAGTACGAATTGTTTGAGGTCAGGACGGTTGTCCTTGGTGTGACCGTAGGTAATTTGGATCGCCGGTGTCCCGTCAATATGTTCATAGTTGCCATGAACACTCACGCTCGTGGTGTCAGCGTGAAAGAGCTGAGTCCCGAACTGGACGTTTTGCATGACCTGAAGGACTATCTTGAGGAAGAGATCGGTTGAATTTGCCTCGTAAATCCGATACAGGGTCCTGCCAAGTACATCGTCATTGAGGTCTTCCGGAAGAACGCCGGGTCCTAAGAGTCGTTCGGTGGCTATATTGCTGAAAAATTTTGGGAATATATAGAGCCTTCTCTCGTTGAATCCCAGAGCATTCAGGATCATGGCTTTGAGTACAACTGAATGCGCTAACTTGTGTTGACCTTGTTTGGGAATTATTTCGTCGATAATCCGGCCTATCTCAAGGACATCATACATTCCGGCGACAATTCCATGGTGGGCCACGATGGCAGACGAGACACTCATTCTGCCTTAGTAGTTATGCTGAAGTTAGCTAAAAATGTTTAGCTTTGTTGTGAGATCTGCGGAAGGTCGGATATATATTTTATCTAGACTCGTATGGTTTCGGTGGGAATCGGGCGGAGCGGATTAAAAATGGATCACGTAAGAGATTCGGTGAAAAAAAGGGAGGAAGGTGATCAGTCCAGGAGATGGATGGCGGGAAGTGTCATCCTTTCACCCATCCGACCCGGTCTTGATCAGGTATACTTGCAAACCTTTGCCGAATGAAGAGGTGGTGCCGGCAATGATATACCCCCCATCTGAGGTCTGCTGAACGGAATTACCATAATCCGCCCCGTCCCCGCCATAGGCCTTCGCCCAAAGTTTCCCGCCGTTCGCATTCGTCTTGACCAGATAGACCTGGTTGCCTTTTGCACTCGTCGAACCGAATCTACCGGCAATGATATAACCGTTGTCTGAGGTCTGCTGGACGGAATTACCAACATCATCTTCGTCCCCGCCATAGGTGTTTGCCCAAAGTTTCCCGCCGTTCGCGTTCGTCTTTATGAGATAGACCTGGTTGCCTTTTGCACTCGTCGAACCGAATCTACCGGCAATGATATACCTGCCGTCTGCAGTCTGCTGAACGGAATTACCAACATCATCCCCGTCCCCACCATAGGTCTTCGCCCAGAGTTTCCCGCCGTTCGCGTTCGTCTTTATGAGATAGACCTGGTTGCCTTTGCTTGTTGAATAGAATGTACCGGCAATGATATACCCGCCATCCGTGGTCTGCTGGACGGAATTACCATAATCATATCCGTCCCCGCCGTATGTCTTGGTCCACAGTTTCACACCGTTCGCATTGGTCTTGATGAGATAGACCTGGTATCCTTTGCTTGTTGAATAGAATGTACCGGCAATGATATACCCGCCATCCGTGGTCTGCTGGACGGAATTACCATAATCATATCCGTCCCCGCCGTATGTCTTGGTCCAGTCTTCAGGATCTGGTTGGGGGTAAGGATATTGTCCCCAGTAGTTACCGGGTGGGGTATATTGGCAAACATATACCGTCCCCCAGGTAGGGTGAGAGGCCGCTGCACAGCCACATTGCGTGGTATCGTACCAGACGATCTGCGTATAATGGCCCACATCATACCAGTGACCAGTGGTACTACTCCCGTCTCCAAATGGTCCGTAGATAAAGTAGGATTTCTCTGAGGCCCATCCATTTATTGCAGCAGTCCATGAACCGTATCCTCCAGCTATATTTTCACCATACCCGCAACCCCCGCCTGGACAACTGTGCTCGAATAAATTATGATCTCTCAGATAGTTGGCCCAAGTTTGTGCAGCGGTTGCTCGTGTACTAGACCAGGTCAATGGGGGACACCCCACCAGGCTTCGGTAGTAATTGTGAGCATTCAGTATTTCTGTGATCTCAGCTGCGCTGGGGACCCCCAGGACCGTCCCGTCTTCAGGTGCGTCCTGAACTTCCATGTCTATGCCGGCTTCGAATGCGAGTGGCATTCCCACGACAGTTTCACTTTCGGGTGCATTCAGAATATCCGTGTCAGTCCCGGTTTCGGAAGCCATCGGGATCTCATTAATGATCCCTGGACCTGATGCACTCATATTATCCTCGATAATCCCCCCATCGGATGTCGTCAGGTCACCCGCGGCATTAACGCCGGAGAATAGGATTGTTATTATGATAATTCCACAAACCACCCATCTCGAATTCATTGAGAACCTCGTTTAGATTATCATCGTGTTCTTTTATATAATTTAATAGCTCGCTAGGTTAAATACAATGAGTGGATTTGAACCAAAAAACGATTATACATATTTTATAATAATTAAATAATGGAAATTTTAATCAAGTTTATCTGGCAGATTTCCCCGTTTCAGCCCAAGTTTAATTGTATAGTCTATTAGTTTGAGAAGTGCATTTCCTCGGATGATGGGCTCCACCTGTGAAAAAACCTGGCGGTATTGGTTGAACCATTGTTCAGCCAGCCATCTGATATCGTTATAACGGAAGCATACAAGAGGATCCTGTTGTTTCTGCACCAGAAGCAGTATTGTTCCCATACAGCGGTGCCGTCTCTCTATTGCCTCTGTATCTGGTCGTACTTCAATCAACTCCCCGGACCTGACTCCGGTAAAATACCGGTCGTTCTTCTTTGTCACTTCGCGAATATAGACACGCGGCTGAAGCGTCGTCTCCTTCCGATATGCAGTAAATGCCTCTTGTAAAGTCTGAATCTCGGTATAAAAACGATTTGAGTCTTTTGAAAACAGAGCAGGGCTGAAATACCCAAAGCCTTCAATTTCCGGTCCATAAAGAGTGAAAATCCCTTTCCTGGCGAAGAGTGGGGTATTTTCATACAGCAGGACGTTGTCCGGGGATGAGATGCCAGTGAAAAATTCGAGGGATGAAGGGTTATCTTCAATTTCCCTGGTTTCGACCTGGAGGAGAAAATGGATTTCACCATTTTCCACCAGGGACAGAATGCCTGCCCGATGAATCAGTTCGGCCGGTATGGCGAGCAGTGCGGTATCAGGAGAAGTACAACCCGCATTTTTTAAAATTTTTTGTATTGATCGGTTATCGAGCATCATCCTCTCACGCGGATCAAACATAACCGGGATTATGCGTGAATCTTCGAAGAGCATGGCGATGGAAAGATTCTTTGGAACAAATGAATTCGTGGCCTGGGGGATTTCTGAAAAAAAAGCAGAGAAATCATCCCGTCCAAAACTGAGCAGGCCATCATCCCACACCCTGTTGAGGAGATGCCGTGCGACAGCCTGTGAATGCGCCTCATCCCCAAGGTAACGTACCATTGCAGCCCCGTGGGAGCCAAATCCGACTTCGTCATCTGTTATACTTTTAAGGGTCTCTTCAATGTGCGTATTTTTTGTCAGGTTTTTCAGGGAGAGATACTGATCCAGGTAATCACCGGCCCTTTGACCATATGTGCGTGCAACAAGATCAGGAAGCCCAGTAACGCTGAGTATTTCGGCGATAATTCGTGCATCATTCCGTTCCTTTTGCACCCGGATCATTTTTTTCCTGCGTCTCTGGGCGGGAACCATCTCGCCAGGACCAAGGAATTCTGCCATTGCATCTAGATAAGCGTCAATAACGTCTTCGGTTCCCCCGATCTTCCGAATTACACCATCCTTTAAAAACATCGCCCGGTTGCAGATATCGGAGATCGTGGCTGTGCTGTGCGAGACGATGACAACGGTACTTCCCGAATTGCAGATTTCCAGAAGTTTCTCCTTTGATTTTGATTTGAACGCGACATCGCCGACAGAGAGAACCTCGTCCAGAAGGAGGATTTCAGGTCTCACTTCCATCGCGATGGAGAAAGCCAGTCGCACACGCATGCCTGTGGAGAAGTACTTCAACTGGAGGTTTTCAAATCCTTCGAGTTCTGCATATTGGAATATATCCTTATGCTTATTATTCAGCTGCGCATCGGAGAGGCCAAGAAGTGATCCGTATTGGAATACATTATCCTTCGCGGTCAGGTCGTTCTGGAACCCAACACCCAGGTTCAGGAGGGGGAATACGGCACCACTGACTTCTATTGTCCCCTCGTCCGGAAAGAGGACCCCTGCCAGCAATTTCATCAGAGTGCTTTTTCCAGTCCCATTTGGCCCGAGTATCCCGAAACATTCGCCTTTTTTTACGTCGAATGAGATCCCGTCAATTACCTTGTTGACTGAATAGTCTCCGAAGCCTATGAGTGACCGAATATTATGGAGTATTCCATGTTCTTCTGAGTCAGGAACAGTGAAGTGTTTTTTCAGGTCCCGGACTGAAATCGCAACATCTTCCATTTCAGATCACCTCGATGAAGCGTTTCTGCAAACGGTTGAACACAAGTGTACCAATGATAAGAAGTGCAACGCCGACAAGCACTACATATCCGATCTCGAAAAGTCCCGGCAGTTCACCATATATGATGATCTGCCTGTATATAATAATCAGTTGAGCAAGCGGGTTGAGCATATAATATGGCAGGATGCTTTCGGGGATCATGGAAATTGGGTAAATGATTGGACACGCAAAGAAGCCTAACTGGGTAACAACACCCCATATCTCACCGATATCCCTGAAATAGGGATAAACTGCTGCAAGTATAAGCCCAATCCCGAAGATGAGGAGGAGGTATATTATATGAATGAGAGGGAAGAGTATGGCATACCACGACAGGATACCGGATACTATCATAACAAGCGGGATGAGGACGAGAAATTCAAGGAAGAAACTGATGAATGCCGAGAGCGCTTTTTCCAGGACAAAGATTTGACGGGGGATAGCGTAGTTCGAGATAATTGACGCCTTGGACTGGATTGTATTCATAGTGGTATTGGTCCCCTGGGTAAAAAAGCGATACGTGATGATGCCGGTGAGAAGGTATAGGGCATAGTTCTGTTCAAGATGTCGGAAATTAATAAAAATCACATAGAGAACGACCATGGTCAGGATAGGATTTAAAAGCGACCAGATAAAGCCAAGTACCGTATTATTATATTTGACCTTCAAGTCGTTGATGGTCAATCGCCAAATGAGACGGCGGTACTGCCAGAGCCAGTTTTCTTTCAGTCCAATGATCAAATATTTCACGCTCTTTTTAAAGATAGATCACAAAGATAAGAAATCAATATAGAAATTATTGTGATATTACTCAAATCTACCGCTTCAATATTTGAATTATCCGTAGTCTGATACCAGATAAATATTTTCCAAAACCGTAGTTTTTTCCTGAAATGGTGTGTCGGTGAAGTTTCCTGAATTTTTTCTGGTACTTGAGGTCCATATTATATAGCATCTGTGTGAAGATGGGCACGATTTCTTCTATAGTCAGCCCTTCATAGGGCTCCCATGGTTCGTTGGGATCCGGAAGCGGTGCATAAAACAATCTTCCGTCTTCGCGGCCAAGGTATTCGCGGGCAACCTTCACATTTGACTTATCATAATGCTTTACAATGTTCCTGCGTTGTTGGGGGGATAAGCCATAATAATTTTTCTCCTTTTCATTAATTTGAACTTTTGAGAGATTTCTCACCAAGAATTGATGAAGATTGGGATCATTTGGGAATTGGATATTGCACAATCTTATAATTTCTGTGAGATCCCAGCCAAGTCCTCTATTTATCTGATTAGTAGGAATATTCAAATTATTATCCCATTCAAGACCAATTATCGTAAGGAAGTCCTGATAAATTCCATGTGGAAGCTGTCCTTTTTCATAGACTCTTACGAAAATATTTTTTTCCCCAAATGCTTCCCGCCAAGGGGACAACAATGAGTAATAATCAGAAACAGTATCAAATTTTGTATAATACTCAGCAAGTGTATCTTGTAACCTGTTTGTTGGATTTTTTACATTTCCCCTGTACAATGATTCCAGTCTTTCATCCTGGCGCCTTACATAATAAATGATCTTACAATCAAATTTATTTTTTAAAAGATTTTTCAACTCCGGTACTTTTTCCTTTAAATTTTCGAAATTCTCAGAACTAATAATTATATTTTTAAGATCCGATGATTGAATTTCTTTAAATAATTGTTCTATATGATTTTTGGAATCATCGTGTAATTGATTACCCATCAGTATTTTTTCAGGAATGAAATGATGGGCATCATGTATGCCCGGATAGAGATATCCCTTTTTCTTTAGATTATCTCTATTCATGGATAAAAATTTTTGAATGGCTGTTGTTCCTGTTTTATGGGCCCCAATGTGTAAATAAAGATTTTTCATCGCCTGTTCCTCTTTTGAAAGTAAGAATACACATTTTTTGACTGAATGAAACGGTTGTTCGTTATTTTATTGAAAAAATGAGACTTTTTCGAAAGTATGTTTTTTGTGTGTGATCGCTTGTTCATTTCTTTATCTAGATTGTGCAACATTTGCATAAATATCGGTACAACTTTCTCGACTGTCAGTCCTTTGTTGGGTTCCCAAGGTTCATCCAGATTGGGGAGCGGCGCATAAAAAAGTCTGCCATCTTCGCGGCCCAGATATTCACGGGCAACTTTTGCATTAGAATCAGCATAGTGCGCAATAATCTCACGTCTCTGTTGTGGTGAGAGAAGGCGTTTCTTTTCCTTCTCAACAACTCTCGCTTTAGCAAGTGACCTGAGTAAGAAATCATGCATACCATCATCCTTGCGAAATGAATTGTTACAAATTCTCATGAACTCAATAATATCCCAGGACCAACTTGTATTCACCGCTAAATCGGGAACTTTAATAGAGTCAGCATTTTCAAGTCCAATAACGGATATGAAATCATTAAAGAGATTTCCTCTCAACTTGTCCTTTTCGTAAATGCGTATAATGAGATTCTCTTTTCCAAATGAGTCTGCCCAGGGAGTGAGTTTGTTGTAATAATCAAGTTTTGGATTATATAGACCGATACTGCTGAAGTAATCTGTAAAAGATTTTTCGAGACGAATTTGGGGCTCTCTTACTCTTTGATTATATTTAGACTCAAGTAGATCATCTTGTCGTCGTAGGTAAACAATTATTTTAATTTCCAAATCGTGAGGTAGAAATTCTCGAAGTTTACCAGCATTAAATATTAGTGTTTCAAATACTTCCGAGCTCAGAATCGATTTTTCTGCTGGAGATTCAATTATTTCACGAAGATACGCCTGTGACCTTGAATTCTTTTTCAGTATTTGTTCAAGGGGCAGGGTCCGAAATTCCTTTGCCATGTCATGATGGGCGGATTTGTTCCCTGGGTAAATAATACCCTGTTCTTTTAGTACATCTCTATTGTTCGAAAGAAGATTCTGAATCGTGCTTGTCCCTGTTTTATGCACACCGATATGAATATAGACCGTTTTCTTCATGCATTGTTCGTCCCTTTTTTGGTTTGTATATCCGCATAATCCTCATTCTATACTTAATTTTAATTGTATATTTTTACTAAAGCACAAAACGCATCTGGTTTTTTATATTTTTTTGCGTTTTTGCTTTATTAGTGTGTTTTGCATTTTTCTTTGATATTTTTGATCCATATTATACAACATTTGCATAAATATTGGCACACATTTTTCGACTGTCAGTCCTTCGTAGGGTTCCCAGGGCTCATCCAGATCGGGAAGCGGCGCATAAAAAAGTCTGCCATCTTCACGGCCCAGATATTCACGGGCAACTTTTGCATTAGAATCAGCATAGTGCGCAATAACCTCACGCCTCTGTTGCGGTGAAAGAAGATATTGTTTTTTGCCATTTTTACCCAAATTAACATTTTCAAGACTTTTTATTAAAAATAAATGAAATTTGAAATCGTCTTTGAAGTGGCTATTGCAAAGCCTTATTATTTCTATGATATCCCAGTTAAAACTTTTATTCACTTCGTTTCCTGGCAACAAAAAATTATCATCCAATTCCAAACCAAGAATATTGAGAAAATCCTGGAAAATTCCATCTTGAAGTTGTTCATTTTCATATACTCTGACAATAATATTTTCCTGGCCGAATATTTCACGCCATGAGGACAGAAGGTGATAATAATCAAGTCTATGCGATCTTTTTGAATGAATAAAATTGATAGAAATTTTATTTGTATATCTACGATCTTTTTCTCTAATAATTTGATTATAGCCAGACTCTAATCGCTCATCCTGTCGTCGGACATAATAGACTATTTTTGTCTCAAAATTATTTAGGTAATTTTTAAGGGCTAAAATATCATCATAAGCAAGTTTTATAAAACCCTCTGAACTAAAAATCACAGTCTTACAATTAGATTTTTTAATTTGATTGATATATTGATCCATGATAAATTTTGTGTTACTACCTGATATCGCACTGTTATTAAACGTTTTAACAATATCATGGTGGACATCTTTGTTACCAGGATAACAAATTTTTTTTCCCTTTAAATAATTTCTATTCAACGCTAAAAAAGTTTGAATTGCCGAGGTTCCTGTTTTATGTGCTCCAATGTGTAAATAAAGATTTTTCATCGCCTGTTCCTCTTTTGAAAGTAAGAATACACATTTTTTGATCGAATGAAACGGTTGTTCATTATTTTATTGAAGAAATGAGACTTTTTCGAAAGTATGTTTTTTGTGTGTGATCGCTTGTTCATTTTTGTATCTAGATTGTGCAACATTTGCATAAATATCGGTACGATCTTCTCTACTGTCAGACCTTGATATGGTTCCCATTTTTCATTCGAATCAGGAAACGGCTCATAAAATAACCGGCCGTCCTCTCTCCCAAGAAATTCCTTGGCAACCGTTGCATTTGAATCTGCATATCTTTCTACAATAGATAATCTTTCTTGCGGGGAAAGAAAAGAGTAATTTTCGAATGACCCTTTCTGGTAAGATTCCCCGAGATATTCCTCTAAAAAATACTGCAGGCGATTGTCGTTTTCATCAACACAGAAGTCTTTATTTAAAAAAAGTATCTCCATCGCATCTCTCTGGAATCCTTTAAGCAAGTCTTTATGTTCAGTCCAGGTGTGGCCGTCATAGTTGATGCCAACTGCATCCAGAAAGTCAACTATTAATCCTCTTGAAAGTTGTTCTTTCTCATAACAGCGAACGATTAGCCGTTCTTTGCCGACTGCATTTTCCCATAACTGCAATCGCCTCAGCCAGCTACAATCCCTTTTATTAACATAATCCTGTATATCCGAATATTTTTGCGATTTATAGCCCCATTGTTTCCAGGCTGATTCAAGCCAATGATCCTGCCGACGTAAATATATTATAATTTGTAAATTAACTCCGGGAAGACGGGTCAGTTCCTCTGCAAGATGACGAGCATCTTCAGTTTCAAAAAGCAATTCGGCGCTAAGAATCATCTTATTTTTCGATTTGGATTTGCAATACTTTACTGAAGAAAGAATTTTTTCTTTTTGTTTATCAAAATCATTATTCAGAAAGAATATTTGGTGATTTATCAGTTTTCCTTCATGTAAATCAATCTTATTCGCCCTGGGATAAAAACACGAACACGACTTCCAGAGTTCCGATCTGTTTTCGGATAAAAATTTTTGTATCGAACTTGTGCCGGTTTTTCCGGAACCAACATGGAGGTATAACGTGATATCATTCACAAATATCAATCCTCTCTATACTGTTGATGATAAGTAATTCATATCTCCTGCAGTGTCTTAATCCATTTCCAGGTATTCGCAATACCTTCATGAAGGCTGATTTTCGGTTTCCATCCTGTTTCATTGAAGATTTTTGAAATGTCAAGAACAATCCTGGATATGTAGATACCTTCATTATCAACATACTCCGGGGTGATCTTATCTCCAGTTACCTCACTCATAATGCCGATAAGGTCGTTGATTGAAGTAGACTGGCCGCTTCCGACATTCAAAACTCTTTCACTCGTGCCGCTCTCCAATACTGCAATTGTTGCATCAATTGCATCTTTAATGTAAATATAATCCCGAATTGCTGAACCATCGCCATATATCACAGGCCGTTCATTGTTTTTAATTTTATTCAGGAATATCGGTATAACCCCCTGCTTCGCATATGGATTCTGACGTTCACCATATGGGTTTGAGTAACGCAGGACAACATAGTCCATTTCATAGGTGTGTTGGAAGTAACGGAGGTAGTGTTCGATGGCCAGTTTTGAAATTGCATACGGATTCTGGGGTTTCAGAATATTGGATTCTTTTATAAGCCCGCCAGTGGTATCGCCATAAATTGTTCCCCCGGAAGAAGGATATAGAATCTTCTTTATACCGCACTCAACCGCCGCCTGGAATAAACGCACCGAACCGATAAGATTGGTCTCGATATCAAAAATGGGATTTTTTAAAGCCGTCGCGGGATTCGTCGTTGAAATGTAGTGAAAGAGATAATCAGCATCTTCAAGAGCGCTGTGAACAGCGCCTTCGTTTAAAAAATTTCCCTTTATCAATTCAATTTTATTGATAATTCCTGATAGATTCCCGGTCCCATATTGGAATGAATCAAAAATTCTCACATCGTGACCTTTATTCAACAGACCTTCTGCAAGGTGAGAACCAATAAACCCGTTTCCCCCAAATATCACACATAGCGACACGTTAAAATTTCCCCCCAATTATTTCTCCTTATTTTCATTTAATAATGAAAAATACTCGCATTCATAATTGAATGCCTCTTCTTCGATACGTGCAGGTGGATGGATATTGTTCTTCAATAGATTAAGAACTGTCGGATTGTCGCTGATTTTTCTGATAATTTCAGCGAGGTTCTCTACACTGGAACTTTGAGTATGGTCGTCCCTTATCTTAAAAGCAAATCCATTCTCTCCGTCTCTTATCACTTCAGTCAAACCCCCGAGTTCGCTGACAATTGCAGGGACATTGTGTGCGAGGGATCGCAAAAGGACAAGGGGCGAATTTTCCCACCATATTGAGGGGACCGCAACGATATCAAGAGTATCCAGCATATCCGGCATCTCATCGAAATCATATTTACCCAAAAAGGTAATATGAGGATTTTCGTGTGCAATTTTTTTTAGGTTATCCAGATATTCAGTATTTACTTCGGCATCTCCGTATATCCGGATATCGACATTTGAAGGTTTAACTTTCTGATACGCTTCAAGCAGCAGATGTGCACCTTTGTGAGGATTCAGGTAGCTTAAATACCCGATAGTAACCACGCTGTTTTCGTCATACATCTTCGTGTTTATTCGCACATTTCGAAAATCTATGCCAAACCGGATTATCTTAATATTTTGACAGAGACCTTTTTTCTCAAAAAACCTCTTGAGAAAATAAGTGGCGGATACAACCCTGCCCGCATAATCCAGTACCATTTTTACATGATGTGCTCTGTCGGGGAGCTTCGTTCTCCAGAATTTTCCCTGATAACAGTGTTGAAGGCACTTTTCCCCGTCATCTGACCCATCACACAGGGAACCCTCCGTGGTTATTGCGATACCCCGGGGACACATAAGCCAGAAATCCGTCAATGTTAGAATAACTGGTATGCCGCGTTCTTTTGCAGACCAGATGACTGATCCAATTCTCATAGCGTGGCAGACATGGATAATATCTATATCTTCTTCTGACAGAATTTCATCAAACAAATTTTTCATAGGTTCATCAAAAACTGAGAAACTTACAAGTTCAGGAATTGATTTATGCCGGACTGAAATAACCGGTACGCCCTGGTATGTATATTCCTTGATGTAAAACCCGAGTTTTTCCTGAAAACCATCCGATTCTGTAATTCCATAGGTGAGAACCTTGATATTGTGTCCATTTCTCTGCATTTGTTTTGACAAATTGAGCACCAGTCTTTCTGTACCGGTATAATGATTTGGAAAGAACTGGTGGACCGTATAGAGTATATTCATCATACCCCTCCACAAAGGAATTCATCAATTGAAACAACCGTTTCGTCGAGATCATCATTCGAGCACTTACTGAGGTAATAGGCAGAGAGATTTGCCCCGCTAACAAGAGCAAACAATTTATAAAGTGCGATAATATATTCAGATTCTCTGCCTTCTAATGAAGGGTATACAGAGATGTAAGTAGAAAACGCTTCGAAAAGATGTAAATACTGATCAAGAATTTTTTTGTTCTGGATTTTATCCGATCCCCTGGTGATTTTCCCGATTTTAGCAAGCAGGACTTCAAATATCTTATCAAGTCCCTCATTTGCACAACCTAATTCGGGAGTCTGGTCCTCTCTCGTGCTGAATTGTTCGGTCAGATAATTACAGACTCTCCTGTTCAGTTCGGAGGGATGCAGGTTGAATGAAGAGAGCTCAAAACGACGCACAGTATCGTTCAATGCGGAATACAGCGTGAGAATTGATCCAACTACATCAGTACTATCTGATGACAGATGTGTTTCTTGTTTTTCGCCCAAAATCTGGGCTACCGTTTTGTTATCGACATATGACCTCTTGAAAAAATAGGCTGGATCACGGTTGTGAGAGTGAATTACGCCGGTAGAAAACAAAAATGCACATTTAAATCCATCATGCATTAATCTGGCACCCAGGTCGAGATCTTCAGATGATTGAACCTTCCGGAATTGGTAGGTATCAAAAACACTTTTTCGAATGAGACAGGAAACATCTTCCAAACCAGCGCATTTTCTTTTTTCGGCACTTGATAATGAATCAAAATTCTTATCACACGAGATTACACGATCCTTTGTAAGGTCTAACGTGAATTTATAATGATACCAGATACCAAAGCAAGCGAACAGATCAGCATCAGAACGGGGAATCTGCCGGCTGGTTACCGCAGCAATACTTTCGTCCTGTTCAAGAGTGCGTACCATGTTGAAAAGCCAGTATTGTCCAATAGGGATTGCGTCCTGCACAAGAAAGAAGATATAGTCTCCATTGGCTTTGGAAGCACCAAGATTACGTGTTGCACCATGGTTGAAATCCTGGGGCTCTATGGTGTGAATGGTTGCCCCAAATTTTTCTGCAATTTTAAGGGTGTCGTCTGTCGATCCACTGTCAATAATAATAATGTCAATATTTCGGATCCCTTTCTGCTCCTGGATTTTTTTAAGTGTATATCCAAATTCTTCACCGGAATTTTTTGTGGGAATTACAAAGGAGACTTTCCGGTCAATTACCTTGAAAAAATCATCATCTATTTCAGATAATAGCGAGAGATCTATTGCTATCGTCGTGGGATCAACCCTTTGCTTCTTTTTCTGCGCCCGGAACTCAAAATAGTACCAGCGTAACTTATCAGGGCCTTCTTTGCAAAGAATACGCAACCCTCGCAAAAGGCGTTCATATTTTAATCGGCTACTTGATCCCTGCGGAATAATACGTTCGATAATTATTATATGAAATCTCATCAATAATTGCTGTGAAATGCTATTTCTTATGGCAAACAATTCCTGTTTTGAATCTTGATTTTGCTGTTGGAGTTGTGAACATCTCTCATTTAACGCATTATTTTCTTTCAAAATGGTAGAGATTTCACCTTGCATACGTAATATTTCAGCAGACTGAGGCGGAAACCCGGATTTAAGCTGAATTATCTCAGTGGACTGCCGGGATAGCTCCGACTTAAGGTTGTGAGCATGTTCAGACAATTCTGAGATACGTTTTTCCCTGTCTTCAACAATTTTTTCGAGGTTGTGAGCATGTTCAGACAATTCTGAGATCTGCCTTTTCCTATCCTCAACAATTTTTTCGAGGTTGTGAGCATGTTCAGACAATTCTGAGATACGTTTTTCCCTGTCTTCAACAATTTTTTCGAGGTTGTGAGCATGTTCAGACAATTCTGAGATCTGCCTTTTCCTATCCTCAACAATTTTTTCGAGGTTGTGAGCATGTTCAGACAATTCTGAGATACGTTTTTCCCTGTCTTCAACAATTTTTTCGAGGTTGTGAGCATGTTCAGACAATTCTGAGATCTGCCTTTTCCTATCCTCAACAATTTTTTCGAGGTTGTGAGCATG
>Ga0272442_10002403_pt1 | contig 27222 bp, 21 predicted proteins | sample SSMForm2O_FD_200262 | JGI IMG/M metagenome (GOLD analysis project Ga0272442, IMG submission 200262) | Marine sediment archaeal communities from Little Sippewissett salt marsh, Falmouth, MA, United States - SSM-Form-2O | ecosystem: Environmental > Aquatic > Marine > Wetlands > Sediment ... | reverse complement strand
CGAAAAGTACTCCGGATGGACCGCAAACCATTCGTCCGGATTCAGAAGGGAATTGAAGGTGTGGACGAAGTGGGAGTAGGCGATCTTGCCTCCTCGTTTTTCGTCCAAAGCGGTCTGTGTCCCGTTGACCCGGTTCCGTACCGCCCAATCCGCGTCCCGCGAGTTGGGATAGTCTGTGGCCCTGTATTCAAGGAAAGGCACGTAGGTGACGTCCAGGGAGGAGATGTCGAAGGTTCCTTCCCGAGGCGTGGTGGAACAGTCAGGCGTGAACCAGCGGCAGCCTAGATAGTCCTCCAAGAAGACGGAACAGGCATAGAGAACCCCCCTCTTGTTGCCTGTGAGGACAACAGAACAATCCGCCGCGGCCAGCCGGATTCCTTCAAGACCCAGTTTTTCGTAGTCCACTTCAATCCCGAGGGATTCCGTTTCCCGGCAGCGTCCGATAAAGAAGGCGTGAGGCGCTCTCCTCGGGGATCCTTCCCTGACGATTTTCAAGGCGTCCCCTGTTACTTGTTCCCAATGCATGCGGAGATCTTTTGCGGCGTGTTCTTCCTGAGGCGTGGGGTTTTCCGGAAGAACGATGCAATAGGTCTTGGGCGTGACAGGCTCCCCCTGAAGCAGGACGACGCACCGTCCGAGAGAGGACTTCCTCACTTGAAGCTCCTTCTCTTCGCGATGAAGCTCTTCTGAGAGTTTCAGAAGCACCTCCTTTCCTTCGCGCTTTTCGATTTTGGAGAGCAGTGCCTGCGTTTCTGTCTTGAGTCGGTCAAGGATCTCTCGGGTCTCGGCGCACGTTCTCTTGGTCCCTTCAGAGAGAATGGCCCGAAAACCCAGAGAGAATCCCAGACAGGCACCTTGGGACCCTCCGCTTTCGATCACCGCTTTCGCACACGTTTGCAGTCGCTCATCGAGTGAGAGTCCCTCCGACAGCTCGTTGAATTTGGCTCCACCGTTGGGATAGGTGAGTCCACCATTCGCCACCAGCATCTGGAGCATCTCGATTCGTTCCTCGATCGTTTCCGCGGTGGTGCCCAGTTGAAAAGCGATGTCCGCCCTCAGATAGGCCGAGGCCCGCTTCATCATCTCTTTGGCTCTGTTCCGTTTTCCTTGGGACAAGTGATAACGAACGATCAGCTTCTTCTGCTCTTCAGACGGGGACTCGAGGGACAAGAGGCGGTCCATCGTGGCTTGGGGTCCCAGAACGCGCTCCACAACCACATCGTCCACCCAGCCCTTGGCGTTTTCCACGTCCAAAAAGGCCAAAGGATGAACCACCATGGTGTCTTTGGGACTGATGAACGTGACTTCATGTCGCTGCCAATCCCTTCCCGGTTTCACCGCCTGGTTCTTCACGAAGGCCCACCCAAAGGAGTCCCATTCATAGCAGTAGGGACTGTACACAACGCCTTTTTCCGTCTGGCATCGGGCGTAACAGGACGCCCTGTAGGTGGCAAAGGGCTGGACGGACAAGTTGTCCCCGAGCGCGATCCAGTGCGTTTTGTCTCTTTGTTCCAGGAACCCCGCGCGTCGGCCTGTGTGGGCCTTTCCTGTCAGGCCTTGGCGCTCGAAACCGGGATCGGGATAGAGATTCTGCGTTTCGGCTCGAGGGGCTCCCGCCGCGAAGGCGATGCCCGCCAATACCATGGGGAGAAGGATAAAGCGGTTCACTTAGATGCCTTCCACGGACATGCCTGTAATTTTCCAGCCATCCTTTTCCTTACTCATCTTTACGTCGACGATGACCAGATCCGAACCACTCTGAAGCTGGAAAGGGTACAGTTGGGCCTGGTCGTTGTCGATGGTGAGATCTTCCATGTCATAGGTGACGTCGCAGTAGTCGAAGAATCCCATGCTGATGCCGTACTCGATCAATGCTTGGGCGCTCTCCTTGTCAGGCATTTCGGTCGTTGAAAACTCGTTCGAAAACAGCGTCATCACTTTTTCCACGTCCTTGGCCAAGAGGGCCGTTTTCATGGTGTCCGTGAGCTGACCGATCAGTTGTTCGTTTGAGGGACCCTTGGCTTTGCCCCTTCCAAGGAAACCTCCTTTGGCGGCACAGCCCGCCAGACAGGCTGCACTCACGATGGCGACTACGATGACCAGGACGTTTCTGTTTCTCATGGCATTTGTCCTTTCTTCGGTTGACTAGATTTTGTTGGGGAAAGACGTGGTGGCACCACCCTGGGGGGAGGAGGAAGAAGTGAGAAGAGGACTTCTCCCTCCTTCCGTTGACACGTATTGCCTTCATTCCAACGAACCATGAGCCAAGGCAAATTCCTCCTCCTCCCAGGGGCTTGGCAGCAAGTCCCTTTTCCGCAACAGGTAACTAGAGGCTTCTTCAGTCACCACGATAGTACCCAGGGCGGGAATGCGCCGCAAGACAGCCTCTGTTTCCATCCTAGGCCTCAACGTGTACAATCGGTTTCCTCTGGTCTTACACGTCATCTTTCGAAGCGCGAAGGCGGAGGGGTGCTTTTGGATGCACAGCGTCAACTGAACGAAGGTCGACCCGCAACCCGGTCCATTGTGCTGGGGTTTCTCTTGGTCATTCTCCTGGTTCACCTTTCCTCGGTGGCGCTCATGCTCAGGCACGATCACATGGGGAGCGGACATCTCCCCCGTACGGCGCTTTTTCCTGTCATCTTCCTCGCCCTTCTCAACGCGGCCTGGAAGAGGTGGAAAGGGAAGGCGCTGCTGCGGAGCAGTGACCTGGTCATCGTCTATACCCTTTTGGTGGTGATGTCCTCGATTCCGGGACAGCAGTTCTCCAACTACGTCTATTTCGGCGCCTCGGGTCCCATCTATTACGCGACTCCAACCAACGGATACAAGGAGCTCTTCTTCGATCACATCAAGGACTGGCTGGTCCCGTCCAAAAATCCGGAGGCTCCAGTCCTGAGTTACTTTTTCGAAGGCATGCCGATGGACCCCACCCCGATTCCTTGGCGTCCCTGGGTGAAGCCGCTTTTCTTCTGGACCCTTTTCACGGTGCTGCAGTTCCTGGTGACGGTTTTCATGGCCGTCTTCATCAGCAAGCAGTGGATCGTCCACGAACGGCTCATCTTTCCTCTGGCCAGGATTGCGTCAGAGGTGGCCGAAGACGATCCCCAAGATCCGCGTCCCGCCTCCCTTTTTAGGAGCAAGGCGATGTGGATCGCGTTCCTGATTCCGGTGGTAGTTCTCACCTGCAACGGGTTGAATTTCTATTTTCCGGGGGTCCCCAGTTTTAACCTGCGTCCCAGCACCAAGCATATGTTTAGCGAACGGCCTTGGTACGAGCTGAATTGGATCCCTATGAACATCTATTTCAACGCCATGGGGGTCGCTTACCTGGTGGCGTCGGACGCCGCATTCAGCTTGTGGTTTTTCTACGTCTTCAGGAGGCTTCAGGCGCTCGCGAGGACAGGTATGGGGATGGGGGATCATTGGCAGTTTTTCAACAACCAGGCCATCGGAGCCTTCGCTTTCTTGTTTGTCTTTTACGTCTGGTTGGCCCGAGGTCATCTGAAACGGGTCATGAATCTGACGTGGAAGGGGGAGTCCATCGCTCTGGACGAGGAAGAAAAGGATGAAGCCAAGATGTACCGCGTCGCCTCCGTGGGAATCGTTGTCTGCGGCGGGGGATTGGTTCTATTCTGCATGGCGGCCGGGATCTCGCCCCTCTTGTCCGCGGCGATGTTGCTGATTTACTTCGCAAGCATCGTGATCCTGGCGAGAATCGTCTGCGAAGCCGGGGCCTTGTTCTTCTGGATCTCGTATTTCGGACCCCAGAACTTGTTGCTTAAGGCTACTGCGGGACACTTCTTGCGGCCTGTCGACATCACCAATCTCTGCCTGGTGGGATATAACTTGTCCGACGCTTGTTCCACGATCCTTCCCAATATCCTTCAGGGCATGAAATCCTGTCGAGAAAAAGGAATCGGTTTGCGGAAGGTGGTTCCGCTGATCGTGGGATCGATTGTCCTGACCTGTATCCTGGTTCATCCCATTTCCCTCAATACCATCTACAAGGCCGGAGGCGTTCCCCAATTGGGATGGTGGGAGAGGGGAGCTCCCCGCGGCGCCGCCCGTTCCATCGAATATCGTCACGTGAGACAGGAAAGCTTCAAGACGAGGGATGTGAGGGGGATGGCCGTGGGAGCCGGTCTGGTGGGATTCCTCTGCTATATGCGATGGCGTTATCCCTGGTGGATGTTTCATCCTTTAGGATACGCAGGATGCATTACAGGCCATTTCGCGGACTTCTACTGGTTCTCGATCTTCCTAGGATGGCTCGCCAAGGTGTTGATTTTGAAGCTCCAGGGGGTTCCAGCCTGGCGAAAGTACAGGGCCGTCGCCTTCGGCCTGGTCGCCGGGAATACCGTGATTCTATTCATCTGGTCGGTGGTGCAGTTCTTCTGGCCGATCTCTCAGGTTCTCGTGATCGAGTGATGCGTACCGTTTCAGTGAAGTCACCAGAGATAAGGCGCACCTGCATGCTTGTGTCACGCGAGCTTCTCAGAAGAGAGCGTATTAAGAGAAGCGCGTCACATCAGAAAATCGTTGCTGTCGTTGTGAGCTTGTTGGCCCTGTGCGCTCTTTGGAGATACCTGCTAAGTCCCCTTTTGACAGGCCAACTACTTCCCGTTGTGGGAAGGCCTGGGGCCAGAAGGCAGGGCGACGATCCCCTTGTGAACGCTTTTGAAGCTCCTCCTTCTACCGAGCGGAGACCCTGGAAAAGCCAGGGTCGGACACGAGGTCCTGGAAGGAGGGGCTTCATGCCGCAGCCAGAATCATAGATGGTTCTATCCTGGCGAGGACAGAGTGAGGAAGGCGATCGTTGGCCTGCCCGGGCTGGCCCCAAGGGAACTCACCCAGGCCCGGTTGCGGCCCTGGGCTTTCCCCAACAGGAACTAAGCAGGTTCCAGTCCCATCACGAGGTCGAGTCCGTCCCAGACCTGTTCCAGTGGACGTCTCGTCAGATGTCCCAATTTTCCACAGATGCGGGAACGATCCAGGGTTGCGATTTGTGTGACATTGACCACGGAAGCTCTGGGAAGCCCTGCTTCGTGTTTTTGAAGGCGAACATTGCCAAGCATATCAGTGTATCGCAGATTGGATGTGATGGCAGCGACGACAATCGTGTTGATTCTGCTTTGGTTGAAGCGATCCGCCTGAAGAACGACTCCAGGCCTTCGTCCGGCTGGTTCGGATCCATTGGTCCATGGAAGCGAGACCCATACCACATCCCCTTGGGCGACTACCATGCGCTCTCCGGCCTCGAAAGGAAGTCTTCTGAGAAAGCGTCGGCTGTCTCTGATTGTTCCAGCCGGAGATCTTCTTCGTCGAATAACTCATTGATGGCGCGTGTGATATTTCGATCTCTTCTCAAGTGAGCAGCTTTCCTGAGGAGTTCAGCAATATAGCCGCTCCTGGATTTTCCACTCGTTGCTGCAGCTTTGTCGACTTCCTCCAATACATCGGTTGGAACGGATATCGCGATCTTTTTGACAGGCATCTTCTCCTCAGGTTGGCGCTTTGGTATCCCTTTCATAGAATACCAGAGATGCCCACAGTTGTTTGCAGGAAGGCGAAGAAACATATCAGTCCTCGAAGGCTTCTTCATTAGACGGAATCAAGAAGAAGCGTTCCCCTGAGCGCTGGATGGTGTCGATCTCTCCCTGATCCAAGAGATGCTGCAGATGTTTGAGCGCCTCGTGGACGTGTACGCCGAGTCCTGAAGCGATGTCCTGGGCGCTGCAGGGCCTTCTTTCCAGAAGCTCCAGGATCTCCTTTTCGGCGAGAACCGAAGCTCGGTCCCGAGTGGCCCGTTGAAAGTCGGCGATGATCTTGGCGGTGGGTCCCAGCATCTCGGCCGCACGATGCATCGTCTCCAAGTCCACAGGCTGCACAAAGGATTCCGCAGGGGGTCTGACAGCGGTGTTGATATGGGTCTCGTCAGGTGAGATGCGTTCCACCATCCGGGCCAGAGTGCGCAACTCCTCCTCGCTATCGTTGATTCCCTGCACAAGGAAGACTTCCAGCCAGAGAAGTCCCCCTTTCTCTCTTCCCGTAGCGACCAGTCCTTCCACCATTTCCTCGAAGAAAATTCCTTCACAGGGACGGTTGACTTCCAGAAAGGACGCCTCAAACCCGGCGTCTAGGGACGGAACGAGCAGGTCGGTTTTCACGGCCGCCTCTCTGACTTCAGGCAGATGGAGGAGGGAGCCGTTGGTGAGAAGCGCCACGGGCACGGAAAACGATTGATGTAAGGAGTCGATGAGCTGTCCCAGTTCCGAGTGGAGCGTGGGTTCCCCTGAGCCGGAAAGGGTGATGTAGTCCGGGGCCGGGCCTGTCTCCAGCTTGGTTTTGATCTGCTCAAGGATGCCGTCCAGGGGTAGATAGACCTTCCTCTCCCGGGTCTTACACGTGGTCGTTCCTAATTGACAGTAGACACAGTCGTAGGAGCAGGTTTTGAACGGCATGAAATCCACGCCCAGGGAAAATCCCAGTCGTCGTGAGGGTACGGGTCCGAACACTTTGCTGAGGGAAGAAGAGCGGCTCATGTTGTGTCGTTAGATCCTTTCAGGAGGGGACAGTCCGGGCATCGATCTTGGGCTGCCTGGCAGTAGTTTCGCATCAACTCGATCATACCCAACTGAACTATGCCGTAGGAAGAGGGGGGAGTTCTCATCTCAGGGAGGAAGGTTTTTCGAAGCAGCCGTGTCACCGCATTGGAGGGAAGGCACGGATGAAGCATGGCGGCCCGGTGGACGCGGCGTCCCACGCGCCTGCCCTTTCCATGGATAGCCAACAAGGCGGGCAAGATGGCGTTGAGTACCAGGGTTCTGGATCTGCCCTTCCCTAGAAGACGGGGCCCCTCGGAGGAGCGGATCGGCTCAGACCATAGCCGATGTAGCGTCCGCAAAGCCGCATGGATGTCCCTGGCGGAGGGTTCGGGAGGGAGGGCGGTGAACGGCTCTGAAAAGGCGTCCGTCCACGACCGTTTTCCCAATGACGCGACGAGGTCGGCCATGGCCTGGATGCGTCGCCTTGGATGGTTCAGAGGACGACATTGAGAGACCTGCCAAGCCGAGGGTGATACAACGGGCTGTTCTCCTCGTACGCTTTGGAGGAGTCCTGCTCCCCGCAAAAGCCGTTGTCTTGTCCTTTCGCGGGACGTCTTTTCTTTCCCTTGAAGACATCGGAGAGAAGCCAAGGGCACCCCCATGGCCAGCTCCAGCATGGGCCTTCTGCATTGAGTGTAGCCGAGGGCCTCGAAGACGGCCCGATACAAGAGTTCCTCCCCTGAGATCCATCGATGCCACAGCTTGAACCGATTCACCTTGCACTGGAAGCGTTCCTCTCCAAGCGTTCGAAGACGAGAAAGCACGATGGGGTTCTTGGGGCGCTCCGATTGTCTCGGACAAAATCCCACGCCGGCAGGATGCCTGTTGGAGGCATTTTTCAGGTGACTCCGCAATTGAGACGGCGAAGCCGGAAGGAGGGGCTTCAGACGGAGTGTGGGCAAGAGCTGTCCCGAAGGACCGCACAAGCAGGGCCAGTGCGTGTCATGTTCGTACACAACGTGCAGGAGTACGTTTTCGTAGGCCGGATCTCTCCCGTGTCCGTGCCGAAGCCAGTCCGTGGTGTAGACGTGAACCTCCACGTCTCCCCTCACCACTGGGCCTTGGTCGAAGGAAAGCAAAGCGCCCTGGAAGTCGGGTCCTTCCCCCCGCGCTGGAATTCCAGGAGAGATGACTTGGAGGGAGAGGCCGCCTTCGGTATGAAGGCGCTTGGAAGGAAAAGCCTGCTCTTGCCAGGCTTGGCGAATCCACACCTCTTTGATCGGTCGAACCGTTTTCATGATGGATCCAAAAGGGTCGCGTTGGCGGGCGCCGCCTGGTATGCGCCCAAGATATTTCCCGCGTGGAAGAAGAGGCCCACGCTTCCCAGTACGATACCCATCTCTTCATGCTCTTCCGGTTCCGCCGCGATGCAGGCGGCCGTGGGAACGGCCACCAGCACAAAGGAGACTGCGGCGTCCCCCCAACGACCCTCTAAGGCTTGTCCCGCCCCGGGAATCACCGCTGAAGCCATGGCGTGAAGGATTCTTTTCAGGGGTTTGTCTCTGGGCAGAGAGGACCTAAAGGGATCCTTGAGCTTGCCGTTCGGAAGCTTTTCGTAGTAGGGATCCGCCCAGGGATGACATCGCTGCAGTCTGTCCGATGTTCTGAGCACGCACATGGGCAAGCCTTCCACCTCTGTGGACTCGAGCACATAGTCGGAACACGAAGGTTCGAAACGGCAACGGTTTCCAAGTCTCTTGGATACGCGCTTCTGATAGAGCCGGATGATCCGTCCGTAGGCCCCGGCCAAGGGGCGTTTCCGAGCCTTTTTTGATTTTCCAGCAAAAGAAGGGCCAGCCTGGATGGAAACAGCCAGTAGAAGGACCCATGGAAGGGGACGACGGGTACGCATGGTGCGAGTCTAGTGCACGTTGTGAGAGGGGGTCAAACCCCTTCCAGCACCCTATCTCGTTGACAACGGGAAGGGAACTTGGTTCGATGATAGGGAGCCCAATAGGAGTTGGCTCGCGGAGGATCGATGATGCAAGATCTCCCAGAAGCTTCGGGTCTTCAAGAATTGGAGAACCTTCAAGGCAGAAAGAATGGTTCCATTCGGATGCCGTTGAAGGTCAAGACGGCGCTTTTTGTGATCGTTCCTATTATCCTTGTGGGAATTTCCCTCACCATCGTCTTTTGGCTGAGTCAGAAGAAGGTGATGGTCCGGGACTTCGAAAGGACAGGGGACTCCTTGGCCAGCGTGTTGGCCAAAATCAGCCGTTTCGGTGTGATGCAGGGCAATGTCAAGGAGCTTCAAGGACTGGCCGAGGGTGTGACAGGAGACGAGAGTTTTACGAGCGTGATGATCTTGAACGATAAGGGACGCGTCCTAGCGGATGACGGCGGGGACGAGGTGCCAGAGCACGTAGTCCGCGAGGTGGTGGAGAAGCTGGACCCGCCCGCCATCTACTATCGAAGCGAAGCTAACGGCGAGCGCCGAATAGCCATTGCAGTGCCGATTCTCGGTAGCGGGGAACTCACTCAGGTGCAAGATCTGCCTAAAGCAAGTCCGGGCCCCGCGGCCGTGCCTCTACCTGAGGCTCCTCCAGCCCCGGTCGCACCGGAAGCCCCGTCCGCTGATGTGCCGGCGCCCCCTTTGCCTGGATCTGATGCGCCCGGTCTTCCAGCGGAAGCCCCGGCCATGGTCGCCCCGAAGGTGCCGGAACTGAACGACGAAAGGCGCTTGAGGGATGCCCGTACAGGCACGGTGATTGTGTCCGTCAACATGGAATTGATTCTTCAGCGTTCTACAGGAACCCTCCTTACAGGCATTCTTGTCTCCGGGGTGGTGACCTTCGTGGCGGCGGGAGTCTCCTGGTTATTGGCGACCCTCACGCTTCGTCCCCTCGAACAGGTGGGAGTGATGCTTCGAGAGATTGCCAAGGGAGAAGCGGACTTGACGCAGAGAATCAACGTGACTTCCTCGGACGAGATTGGGGATCTGGCCAAATGGTTCAATGAGTTCATTGAGAGCATTCAGAACATCATCCGTCTGGTGGCTGGCACCGCCAACAGAGTGGTAAACACCGCAGAAGAGTTGGGTGCGACATCCGAGGAGGTGACCGCAGGTGCACAGGAGATTTCCTCCGCAGTTCATGCTATCGCCCGCGGGGTGATCAATCAGCAGGATCGCGTTCGGGAGACCTCTCTCATCATGGAAGAGATGTCACGCGCTTTGCATAACGTGGCAATCGGGTCCCAGAACGCGGCTGAGATCAGCAATCAGACCAGAGAAATCGCCAGCAGCAACCGCTACGATATCGACTCCGCCAACCAAGTTCTTCTTGAAGTGTCTGACTTCATCCGTACGTCAGGCGAATCCATCTCCAGCTTGAATGAATCTTCCAAGAAGATTGGAGCGGCGGCCGATGTCATTCGGGGCGTGGCCCGCACCACCAATCTGTTGTCCCTGAACGCTTCTATCGAGGCTGCGAGAGCCAGCGAAGAGGGGAAAGGCTTTGGTGTTGTGGCGGAGGAAATCGGAAATCTCGCCAGGCAGAGCGCCGTGGCCACTGACGAAATCGATTCCATGATTCGGGCGCTTCGGCGGGACGTGGAAGGTGTCGTGGAAGAGATGGAGTCGGGTGAAAGACAAATCAGAAATGTGGGGGACGTTTCGGGACGGGCGGGGAAGGCCCTGGAGCGTATCATGGAAGCGGTGGAGGAGGTCGCGGTGACAGTGCAACAGATCTCCACTTCTATTCAGAAGCAGGTGGAAGGAACCGAGAAACTGGTGACAGCCCTGGATGCCATCGCCTCCGTGGCTGAGGACGTATCGGCTAGCACCGAAGAGGTGTCCGCTGCCGCCGATCAGCAAAACCAGTCCATGGACCGCATGTCCGCGTCGGCCCAAGACTTGTCCATGATGGCTGACGATCTTCAGAAATTGGTGCACCGTTTCAGGATCTGAAGGCTACTTTTTTTCTGGGAAAGGGATGTCTGTCGTGCTGGACGCCATCAGGAAGAGAATTTCCCAGGTGCCCGTGATTTTCTTGGGTTTATTTGCCTCGCATCTGATCTATTTGGCGGCCGCTGGGAAGCTTTTTCATCTGCGGGGGTGGGACGTCGCTTTGTTGGACGCCGCCGGGATATTCCTGTGCCTGTGGATGCTGCAGTTGTATCAAAGGTTGGCTCAACTCCTAAAGAACTATAAGCGCCGAGAATCGATGTCTTCCCATATTTTCCGCGAGAAAGCCAAGCTTCGGAAGATCTCCGAGGAGGAAGGTCAGCGGCTGGAGCTGCTCCTTCAAGAGATTCAGGATTTGAAAAACCAGGTGGAAAGACTTCATTTGGCCAGGGAAGTGCATCGGCTTAGGTCCGATTTGAGGGACGGTATGAACGCGACCTTGTACAACCATGCCCGTCAGCTATCAGAGCACCTCTCCGCGGAGGAAGTGATTCTTTTTCTGATCGACGGACAGGAAAAAGATCGTCTCTTTCCCAAGGCGCATGTTCGGGGCGGGACCCTTCTGAGGGGGAAGGAGTTGAACACATCCCCCGAATGGTTGGCGCAGACGCGGGCCCCGGAGGCGGTGGAATACGGACAGGTGATGATGAGCTCCTTTGTGGACGCAACCCAATCCAGGCAGGTGGCGTTCTTTTCCATACCGATTAGCTACGACGGCAACGTTTTGGGCGCGCTCACCGTGGTCGTCGATCCAGATCGCGGCGAAGAGATAACGCAGGATCTCCAGGAAGTGGCCGGCAGCTTGGGCCTGCGCATCCATAATCTCATGATGTACGAGAAGGCCATCACCGACGGACTGACGGGACTTTACGTACACGCGCATTTTGAGGATCGGTTGAACGAACTTTTTGAGCACTACAAGGAGGCGCAGTCCGTCTTCTCTTTGGTGATGATTGACATCGACCATTTCAAGAAGTTCAACGACACCCACGGTCATCAGACAGGAGATGAGGTCCTCAGGGGGGTGTCCAGGCTGGCTCAGCAAGCTGCCGGCGACCGTGGTACCGCCTTCCGTTACGGCGGAGAGGAGATGTCCTTTCTGTTGCCTGGTGTGAGCGGAGAAAACGCCTTCAAATTCGCGGATCGTTTCAGAAAGGTGATTGAGAAGCATATCTTTAGGAGCACGACTGGAGAAGACCTGCACGTGACCATCAGTTTAGGGGTGTCCTCGGTGACACCCGATCTTCTCTCTGCCGAACAGCTGGTGAGTCAGGCGGACAAGGCCCTCTACGAGTCCAAGAAAGGGGGACGCAACAGGACGACCCAGTTTCAGGCTGGTGTGTTGACCTGAGCTTCCTGCCCTCGTACTATGAGGGCTTTGCAGCGAAAGAAGAGGGAGATAGGCCTTCATGGAGGTTCTTGAATGAAATGGCGAATTTTGAGGTTGATGTTTGTGTTGCTCATGGGAGTGATCGGATATGGATTGGCCCACCATCTGGATCAGGACCAGGAGATCAAGGTAGCATTTGCCATGTGGGGACTGGGTGGGGCGACCCTGACGGTGATCGCGGAATATTTACTGGACAAGGCGACGTTGAAGGGGATGGTCGTGGCTGGACTGGGCCTCTTTCTTGGCCTGATTTTGGCTTATCTAATAGCCAACGTGGTTCAACTGCTCTTCCTGAACGTGGGAGAGTTGGCACAAGATACCAATGTGCATCTTCTCGTCAAGATCCTATCGATTCTCCTGTTGGGATACCTGGGGTTCCAAGTCTTTCGAAGCAAGCAGGACGAGTTTTTTCTGTTGAACCCGGGACTCCTTTTCAAGGGGATTGAACGAAATGTCTCTATCAAGGTGTTGGATAGTAGTGTCATCATTGACGGTAGGATTGGCGATATGGCCAAGGCCGGTTTCCTGGAGGGGATGATCGTGGTGCCCCGTTTCATCTTGAAGGAGCTGCATCTCGTGGCTGATTCACAGGACAGTCTGAAACGGAATCGAGGCAGGAGAGGCCTCGACGTGTTGAACGAGCTTCAACAGGACGGCAAGGTGGAGGTGAAAATTCACGACCAGGACTACCCAGATCTGACGGATACCGATGCCAAGCTGGTGAAATTGTCGTCCATCCTTGGCGCCCAACTCATGACCATCGACTATGGTCTCAGCAAACTGGCTTCCCTGCAGGGCGTGGGTGTGTTGAACATCAATGAATTGTCCAACGCCCTCAAGCCTGTTGTGCTTCCAGGGGAAGTGATCGACGTCCAAATTATGAAGGAAGGCAAAGAGTCTGGACAGGGCGTCGGCTATCTGGAGGACGGCACGATGGTGGTGGTGGAAGAAGCGCGCCACCGGATCAATGAGACGCTTCGGGTGGTCGTGACCAGTGTGCTGCAAACAGCAGCAGGCAGGATGGTCTTTTCCAAGATGGAACAGAATCAGTCCAGGCGCTCCAATCGGGGATTTAGCGGATGAAGGCGCTGGGACTCGTGGTAGCTGCCGGTCGGGGGCGCCGAATGGGGGGCGGCGGCAGCAAGCTTCTGCTTCCCGTGAGGAAGGTCCCTCTGTTGGTGCATACCGTTCGCGCCTTGGAGGAATGCGACGTGTTGGATGCGCTGTGCGTGGTATGCAGGGAAGAAGAGAAGGATTACTTGGAAGAGGAGCTGTTTCCTGCACACCGCATACACAAGGTGGAGGCCTTGGTCACTGGTGGCGAGGAAAGGAAAGATTCGGTGAGAAATGGACTCCTATGGGCCGCGGGGCGGGGCAAATGGGACGTGGTTGCTATCCATGATGGTGCTCGTCCCTTGATTTCCTCAGACGTAGTTGAGCGCTGCGTTCGATCGGCCGAAAGCTGCCAAAGCGGCGTCGCTGCAGTGCCTGTCACCGACACCGTCAAGGAGGCGGACGGGGAGGGCTGGGTTCGAAAGACCTTGGACCGGACGGTTCTATGGAACATTCAAACGCCTCAAGCCTTCTCGCTTTCGACCATTATGGACTGCTACGAGCGGGGAGAGAGGGATGAGGTGAACCTGTCCGACGACGCTCAGCTCATGGAGAGGTTAGGGTTGCCCGTCAAACTCGTGATGGGGAGCTACGACAACATCAAGGTGACCACGCCAAGCGACGTAGGGTTGGTGGAAGCGTTGCTCGCCGAAAGGGAAGGGATGGCGTCCTGATGCGAGTCGGAATCGGCGTGGATACTCATCCTTTTGTGAAAGATCGGCCCTTGATCTTAGGCGGGGTTCGACTCGAATACCATTTGGGTCTCTCTGGTCACTCTGACGCGGACGTGTTGAGTCATGCGGTGGGCGACGCGCTCCTTGGGGCCGCTGGACTAGGCGACCTGGGGAAGCATTTCCCCGACTCGGACCCAGACCTGGCCGGGATCAGCAGTCTTTTGATTCTCGAGAGGATCGGGGAAATGTTGAGCGGACGGGAATTCAGTGTGGAGTATGTGGACAGCACGCTGATCTGTCAGACGCCGAAAATCGCGCCCCACCGATCCGAGATGGAGCAAAGAATTGCGGACGCTTTGAGGGTATCCCCTCCCCGTGTGAATGTGAAGGCGACGACGACCGAAGGGATGGGGTTCGAGGGACGAGGGGAGGGAGTCACCGCGTGGGCCGTATGCCTGCTGTCCGAACCGAAGCGTTAGAGAAGAGAATGACCGCTTTTCTCAGGGAACGAAGTCTTCTCCCCGCAGGAGCACGCGTTTTGCTAGCCTGTTCAGGTGGCGTGGACTCCGTGGCGCTGGTACATTTGTTTCACCGATTGGCTCCCGAAAGAAGGTGGCATCTCGAAGTGGCGCACTATGACCACCATAGCCGCCCCTCGTCCAGAGAAGATGCTCTCTTCGTGCGCGGGGTGGCTGAGCAGTTGGGACTCCCCTTCATCTTGGGAAAAGCCCAAAAGCCTCCAGCGGGGCGGGAGTCCGCCTGGAGACGCTTGCGATACCAGTTCTTGGCGGAATCGGCGCGGGAGAGACAGCTCGAGTGGGTGGCGACAGGCCATACCCTTGACGATCAGGCGGAAACGGTCCTCCTCAAAGGCTGCAGATTCGCCTCCGGGAGCAAGAGTTTTTCAGGCATGAAGGTCTCGAGGGACCTGGAAGAGGGAGGTCCCACCCTGGTGCGCCCCTTGCTCTGCTTGAAAAGGAGGGCCTTGGAAGGGTACCTTGATAAAATAGGGGTGGAATCCCGGGAAGATGAAACCAACAGGGATCTCCGCTTCCTCAGGAATCGAATTCGACACAGGGTGTTGCCTTGTATTGAGCGATGGGTAGACCCCAAGGCGTCCGACCATTTGGCCAGGTCCGCCTTGCTTCTCTCGGACGAAGACGCCTTTTTGGATGAAGCGTGCGTGAAACAAACACGCCGCCTGGTGACGGGCTTTTCCCGAGGGTTCCGTCTGGATACGGAGGGCTTTAGGTCTCTTCATGTGGCTTTGCAGAGAAGGCTTCTTCGCATGGTGCTGGAGGTGGAAGTGAAAACTGACTTGCTGGAACAAGTTCGCACCTGGTTGTTGAGCGACCAGGTGAACTTGTCCTGGGAGCTTCCTAAGGGACGCTTGGCCTGCAAGGAGGGAAACAAGGCTCTTTTTTGGAAGAAGCGGCAAGGTATAGCCCTCAAAGAACTGGTTGTGCCGGGACAGGTCGTCTGGGGCCATTGGCGGATCAAGGCGGAGTATGAAGATCCTGAAACGGCGCTTACTTGTGCTAGAGGGGACCTCCTATCCGCGGCCTTAGACGCCGACCGACTGGAGCTTCCCTTGCGGGTCAGGCCTTGGGCTCCAGGGGACCGTTTCATGCCTTTGGGGTTGGATGGCACGCAAAAACTGCATGATTTTTTCATCAACCAAAAGGTGCCGCGTCTACGTCGCTCCACGCTACCCCTCGTGGTGAGTGGAACGGATGTGGTTTGGGTCGTGGGACACCGGATCGATGACCAATTCAGAATCAAGGATAGCACCCAAAGAGCTGTGAAGATGACCGCAGAAGAACGGATTGACAAAGAGGATGAAACGCGATGAGTAATGGACAGGCAAAGGCCAAGAATGGTCTCTTATGGATCCTGATTTTGGGACTTTTTTTTGGCGTGTATTACCTCTACTGGACCCAGCAGGAGAAATACGAGGACGTGGAAACGGCTCTGCTGGTGGAAGCCCTGGCTTCCGGGGAAGTGACGTCCGTAGTGGTGAAGGGACAAGACGTAACGGCGAAGAAGAAAGACGGCACGCACATACGTGCGGAACAGGATCCTGAAGGCAAGCTGGCCCTGGGATTGATGGAACAGTATCCGTCGGTGCGTTTCGATTTCCAGAAAGAGTCTCCTTGGGGCGGTGCGATGCTGGCCACGTTGTTGGTGCCGATTTTATTGGCTGGCGTCATCATTTGGGTGTTCATGAGGCAGATCTCCGCCGGCAACAACAGGGCTCTGGCGTTTGGCAAGAGCCGCGCCCGATTGCACGGACCTTCAGACGAGAAGTTTACCTTTGAGGACGTAGCTGGGTGCGAGGAGGCCAAAGAAGATCTCATGGAGGTGGTGGAGTTTTTGAAAGATCCGAAGCGGTTTGAACGTCTGGGGGGAAGGATTCCCAAGGGCGTGCTTTTGGTGGGCGCTCCGGGTACGGGTAAGACCCTGCTGGCCAAGTCGGTGGCCGGGGAGGCAGGCGTGCCGTTCTTCAGTCTGAGCGGTTCGGACTTCGTGGAGATGTTTGTGGGCGTGGGTGCCGCGAGGGTGCGGGATCTCTTCACCCAGGGCAGGAACCACAGGCCGAGCATTATCTTTATCGACGAGATTGATGCTGTGGGACGGCATAGAGGTTCAGGCTTGGGCGGGGGACATGACGAACGGGAACAAACACTCAACCAACTTCTATCAGAAATGGACGGGTTCAGCACGGAAGGCGGGGTCGTTCTGCTGGCCGCCACCAATAGGCCTGATGTGCTGGATCCTGCGTTGCTTCGGGGAGGACGTTTCGATCGAAGGGTCAATGTGGATCTTCCGGATCTCAAGGGACGGGAGGCCATTCTCAAGGTGCACGCGAGAAAAATCAAACTGGAGGACGAAGCGCACCTGGAAAAGATTGCCCGAGGCACGCCGGGGTCCTCCGGCGCGGACTTGGCCAACATCATCAACGAAGCGGCCCTCCATGCGGCCAGGGAGAACAAGGAGGCGGTGGGACTCGACGACCTGGAGGACGCGAGGGACAAAGTATGCTGGGGCCGCGAGCGAAGGAGCATGATGTTGGACGAAGAGGACAAGCGGATCACCGCCTATCACGAGGCTGGACACGCCATCGTGGGCCGCATGGTTCCATTGAACGAACCGATCCACAAGGTGACGATTATTCCCAGAGGCGCGGGTATGTTGGGTTCGACCATTCTTCTCCCGGAAAAGGACAGACATCACACCTTCAGAGAGCAGATTTTGGCCACGATTTGCATGCTGTACGGGGGACGGGCTGCAGAGGAAACTGCCTTTGGCGATATTACGGGCGGAGCCCACAACGACATCGAACGCGCCACGGAGCTGGCGCGGCGCATGGTGTGCGAGTGGGGTATGAGCAGCACATTGGGTCCGATCGCATTTGGCGGGAAGGAGGAAACGCTCTTTCTGGGCAGAGAAGTGACCCGGCATCAGGAATACAGCGAGGATACGGCCGTCGCTATCGACGAAGAGGTGAAGGGCATTCTCGCGGAGTGTTACCAGAAGGCCAAGCGTATCATCGCCGAGAACAAGGCCGCTTTGGAGCGAATCGTGTCGAAATTAATGGAGAAGGAGGTGCTCGACGGTGCGGAATTGGAGGCTCTCTTGTCATGAGCATCGAAGAGCGTTCTCTGCATCGATTCGGTTTGGGGGATCAGCGGGTGGAGCTCGGGGGGCGGACCTTGATCATGGGGATCCTCAACGTGACACCGGATTCCTTTTCGGACGGGGGGGATCACGCTGAACTGGACCAAGCGGTGGATCATGCCTTGCGGATGGCGGAGGAGGGAGCGGACTGGATCGACGTGGGAGGGGAGTCCACCCGTCCAGGTTCGGTAGGTGTGGATGCGGAGGAAGAGAAACGCAGGGTTCTACCGGTTATTGCCAGGCTCCGGGAGTGCTGTCCCAAACCTGTATCCATTGATACGAGTAAATCGGAAGTGGCGGAAGAGGCCTTGCAGGCAGGCGCGGTTATGGTGAATGACGTCACGGGATTGACAGGGGACGCGAGAATGTTGGATGTCGTCCGCGACCACGGGGCCTCTCTCTGTATCATGCATATGCTGGGCAAGCCGAGAACCATGCAAAAAGATCCCCAGTACGACGACGTGTTGACCGAAGTGAAGGCGTTTCTTCACGCACAGGCCGATGTCGCATTGGAAGGGGGGATTCCTGAAGATCGGATCCTCTTGGACCCCGGGATCGGATTCGGGAAAACCTTGGAACACAACCTGATCCTCATGTCCAGGAGCGGCGAGGTCGGCGGGGGCAGATATCCTGTATTGGTGGGACCTTCCCGTAAGTCTTTCATCGGTTCGTTGTTGGACCTTCCAGCGGAACAGCGCGTAGAAGGAACCCTGGGAGCCATAGTGGCCTCAATAGCTCGCGGCGCCCACGTGGTCCGTGTACATGATGTGAGCGCGGCCTACCGGACGCTTCGTGTGGCGGATGCAATCCTGCAGGCGTCCTTCCAATTGGATGGATGGGGACCTTGAAGCGATTTGATCTTCGCCAAGAGAAAGAGCGGGAGATGGGCCTCCAGGAAGCCGCCGAAGCCGTTCAAAGGGGACAACTGCTGCTTTTTCCCACCGACACCCTCTATGGGATCGGCGGAAACGCGCTGAATGAAGAGACCGTGGAGCGGGTGTTGGAGGCCAAGGACCGTCCGAAGAGCAAACCACTGTTGGTTCTCATTCCCAATCTGGAATTTTTGGAGTTTCTTTGCTCTCCCCTGTCCCCCTGGCAGAAGCATTGTTGCGAGCTGCTTTGGCCTGGGCCCATAACCTTTCTTCTCCCTTCACTTCCGGGGCTTTGTCCCGGTATTGCCCTAGAGGGAAAAATCGGTGTACGCTTGCCCCGGGGGCAACCGGTGGGTCAGATCCTCCAAGCGGTAGACCGTCCCTTGGTCGCTCCGAGCGCGAATCGGTCGGGGGAACCGCCAGCCTCCACGGTGGACGAAGCGCTTTCCACTTTTTCAGCGCATGTGGAGGTGGTCCTGGACAACGGCCGCTCTGCCTGCACGTCCCCCTCGACCGTAGTAGACCTTCAGGAGGACGCCTTTTCCGTGATTCGTCCAGGCTTGGTGTCCGAGGGGGAAATCCGAAAGGCCCTGGAAAGGATTCCGAGAAAAGCGTGAAAATCGTTTCGCTCCTTCTTTTGGTCTGCTTTGTTGTATTGTCCTGGTTTTATGGCGGTGTCCTGCTGGAACATCAACTGGCCGTCTGGCTGATATTGATCTGCGTGTGCGTGGTTTCCTCCGCGCTGTTCAAGCCAAGTTGGATGGATCTCTTCTTCTTGAGCGTCGGTCTGTGGATTGCGATAGCCAGCATTTTTTCCAATGTACCTCACGATACGCAGAAAGCGATATTTCGGCTCGGCGTGCCTCTTTGGGTCTACGTGGCGGCACGATGGAGTTTTTCGGCGGAAAAGCACTACAGGGAACTCTTGGGAGGATGTGTGATCGCTGGAAGCTGCCTCTCCCTTTTCGGTTGGGGACAGGCCGCGGGTTTTTTCGACAGCTCGTTCTGGGCGGATCCGGCGTACCCAGCGTGTCGGTATGTAAATCACAACCACTGGGCAGGCTATCTGGAACTGCTCATTCCTCTGGGGATCTCTTTGGCGTTCTCGGAGCGCGTGTGGAGGAAACGGTTCTTTTGGGGCGGATGCACCTTGATGCTTGCCGCGAGTCATCTGTCTACTCTGTCCAGGGCAGGACTTCTCTCGCTGGGCGCCGGCCTTGCTCTGGGTTCAGTTTTTTTTCTTCTGATCAAGGGGGGAGATAGGACGAGATGGCGGGTCGGGTTGGCCTCGGTAGGGGTGGTTCTTTTGATGGCCTTTCTGGTGGGCGGTCTGGCGCTGCGGGAGGGACCATGGAAAGAGCGTTTTAGATCGGGCCGAGAGACAGGTTTCCAGAGCGTACGAGAGAGAACGGAGATATGGGAAAGCGCCCTTGGGATCGTGGCGCAAGAGCCGTTGTTGGGGACGGGACCAGGAACCTTCGGCAGCGCCTATACCGCCTTCATGGTGCGGTATACGGGATTCGCGTGCCAGCATGCCCACAATGAATGGCTTCAGGCCGGGTCTGAAGGCGGCGTTCCTTTTCTTCTGCTTTTGTTGGTCTTGCCTGGACTGCTGTTGCGGGAGGGACTGCGAACCCTGCGCCACCCCGAGCAGAATTGGGCGTTCCGAATCGGGGCGCTGTCCAGTCTCGTCGCGGGCGGTCTTCATGCCTGCATGGACCTGAACGCATGGTTTCCCGCTCAACTCTTTCTTATGGCCCTTCTTTGCGCCGCCTTGACCCATAGAGAAGCGCATGAGCGGCGTCCCGCGCCATGGATTTTAAGATCGCTTCTTTTGTTGCCGCTGGGATTGATTCTCGCCCTTGGAGGATGTCTCTGCTATGGAGGTCGGCTCAAAGCGGACGCCTTGGAAGCCAAGGAAATCCTTCAGTGGGAGAAAAGTATACGTCTCTTGAAAAAAGCGTCCCGTTTCCGTCCCTATGACGCGGACCTTCCCTACGAAAGGGCCACCCTCTGGCGGATGAGGTCGTTTTTTTCCCTGAGGCCCAGGCGGGAGGCCCTGTCCCGTGCGGAAAAGGAGCTTCGTTCGGCGGTCTTATTCAATCCCTACCATCTCCATGCATGGCTTCTCTTGTGCGACGTGGTGAGCCGACGGGAGGGGGACGCCGAAGCGCAAAGCTTGTACGAAGAGGTGCGAACCCGGTTCCCGACTTCCCCGCATCCTGCTCTTTGGGCGGGAAGGCATTCTCTTCGTTCCGGCGATCGAGAACGGGCTAAATCTCAGTTCAGGAAGGGATTCCGTCTATGGCCTGACGTGGCGATGCTTCGAGAAGGAGGCCGTTTGTGGGAGGACGAGACCGGAGAACCAGCGTCTCTAGGCATGGCCGGGTTCTTGCCCGAAGGGAAGAGACATCCTCTTCGCTTCTTCGTCATCGGGGCGTTGGTTCGGGAGGGACAGTGGGAGATGGCGGAAAGGGAATCCCGCTTCTATCTTCAGGGAGAAGGATCTTCTTCCGAAGCCAGGCATGAATGGATGAATCTTTTTGAAACGCATGGCGGAAAGGAGAGGGGTATTGCCTTACTGCAAAGCCTTGAAGGGTCTTAGTCTGACCTTCCTTCTCTTCTTTCCTATCCTTCAAGGCGCGGGGATGGACGAGATCCGGGAGGAGCAGCTCCTCAAGCTGTCGCTCCATGGATTCCTGAACACCGAGTGCCCTGAGGAGCAAAGCGATGTTGTCGTTCCTTCGTTGATTCGACCTGTATTGCTTCCAGGCAGCGTGAGGTCTCTGTCCTTTAAGGTTAAAACTTCACAGCCTGTCACGATTTCCGTGTCTCTCCGTCAAGGGGAAGAATTGGAGAAAATGGTTTCTTCAGTGAAGGCCGTTGAGTCCTGGCAAAAAATCGCGATGACCCCGCCGCCTCAAGCGTCCAAGGGAGAGGGATCCGTATGGGAGTCCCTCCGTGTCGAATTGCGGGACGCAGGGACACCGTGTCCTGTCCAGATCAAAGAACCGACTTTTGTGTTGTGGTCCCCCAAAACGCTGCAATCCAGAACGCGGCTGGAATGGGAGTCCGAGCTGCGCCTTTTCGTAGAGGGAGAGGAGCTCCCTGTGGAGCTTCTGTTGTTGAACCTCTCTAAGAAGGAGGCCAGTCATACTTTTTATGCGGCGATCCGCCCCTCTTGGAGTCCCCTGATCGAGCCATCCCCTCTGACCCTGGTTGTTGAGGGCCACTCTCTGAGTCGTTTCGATATGCGTCTGCCGAGTCCGCCTTTGGGTATTCACGAGGTGACCATTCGGGAGAAGGTGCATGAAGAGGAACAGATGCTGATGGACCAAAAAGTGGCTGTCCTGCCCGACCCGACACTCATCGCGTCCCCCGGTCTGAAGATCGATTCCGATGGTCCTCTTCCTGTGTGGCTTCAAGCCTTCGAGCTTTCCGGCGACAAAGAGGAAGGCATCCCAGTGGGTTGGTCCACCCCCTTGAGCCGAAGCGGCGTGAGCGAGGAGGAACAGGCTTGGCGACTGGCGAGGGTCTATCTGGAGAGCATGGGATCGAAAGAGGGCCCTTTTCCAGTTTGGTCCGCTTGGCGCGACGCCCAAGAAGGGAGAGGCAAGGGGTTGATCACCAAGCAGGGAGAACCCAAGACGAGCTTGAGCATGCTGTGCAACCTGTCCTCCACCGTAAGGGAAGTCCTGGAGCATCTTCCGCCAGACGTCGAAGGGATGGAGGGATTTCGTTTTTCCGGTCCACCAGGTTTCGGTTGGGCTTTGTGGACAGCGGGGGAGGAACAGACCATCGCGCTCCAGGCGGAAAGTGGATCCGCTTGGACCATGCGGGACGATGGCACTCTTCGAAACTTGTTTCCTGCGGAGATGGAGCCGCAGCTGGCTTGGACCCTTCTACCAGTAGGGGAAAGACCGACGATTCTCTTGGATGCGTCCTCTCAAACGACGTCGTGGAGCCAACTGATATCCTTTCGAGGGCAGAAAGAACGAGTGAAAGGGGGAGAATCCTTTCGGGTGCGTTATCGATTTGAGATCCCCCAAGGCCTGCGATTGAGAGGGACCCTGCGCCCCTCTTTTCCTCCTGGATGGCGGGCTGCGCCGGAAAGAACGGAGTTGGATCTGGTGGGGCCGAGCCGAGAGGTTTTCGCGGTGAGGTGGCGCGCACCGTGGCCGGGGAAGCCGGGTGAGCAGCGGCTGGAACTCGGATTATGCCTGGCGTCCAAGGATTCGTCCACGGTGTTGTGTTCTCATCGCGTTATACTCCTTCCCACCGTTGAGAGCCGCGTGCGGGGCGTGCCGGAAGACGAAAGCGTGCTTTTCTCAGCCCAGGTGCGCCCCTTGGTGGGACGTCCCTTCTCGGGCAAATTGACCTTCCAAATCGGGGAGGCGGAGCCTCTTGTGCGGGAGTTTCCCAAAGTGGGGGTGGGATCGAAGGTCGAAATGCGGGCCCGCATGGTTTGGTCCAATTCTATGCCGAGCATTCTCGATTTTCCTTGTTCTTTGAACCTTGAAACCGAAAAAGGTTCGGAACGAATTTTATCCCGTGTGATCGTGGGCCGGGTGAAGCCTGGCTCGGCGTATATCGACGGCAACTGGGAGGAATGGCAAGGGACACCTGCCGTGGAACTGGGTCGTCCAGGGGATCTGCGTCTGTTTCGTCTGGACGCCGAGCCAAGGGCGGCGAAGGCTTGCCTGTTATGGAATGAGACAGGACTGGCCATAGGCGCCAGGATTGAGGACTCCATGGCCGCAGAGGGGGACGGACTGGAGATTGCGATTCAAGGCCGGGAGGCGGAGACCGCCTTCTTTCGCCTCCCCTTGGAAGGCTCTCCAGGGATGAGAACAGAGAAAGAGGGAGGACTTCTCTTCGCGTGTGGCCATGGAGGAGGCGAGATTTTCTACGAGGCGCTCGTTCCGTGGAGCGCTTTGGATCTGGACCCGATGACGAAGGAAAGCGACCGTCGAATGTCCCTCTCCCTCGGTGTCTGTGACGCCGAGGAGAGCGGGGTGGCTTATATGACGGGCTGGGGACTTTTTGGATGGAAGGAAGGGGAGCGGCCTGAGCCGCAAGTTGAACTCCTTCTGGTCCCTTCAGAGGCGTCCCTCGAGGAGTAGCGCTTTCCTTTCCATGTAGTATCGGAAGTGATCCAAGGAAACATCCGGGGGGACCGTGTGATCCACAGTGGGGATATAGCCCCCTTCCTCTATGAGAGGGGAAAGCGCTCTCAGGGCTTCATCGATTTTCCCTTGGCCTTGGGCCAAGTCTCGTTTGTCCACACCTCCCCAGATTCGCAAGTCGGAGCCATATTCCCTCTTGATCCGCACAGGATCCATTCCTGCTGCCCGTTCGAAAGGCCAGTGGACGTCCACGCCCATTTCCAGAAACAGAGGCAGCAACAGCTCTGTGTTTCCGTCGCTGTCCAAACTGATGTGAGGGACGCCGTGCGATCTCAAATGGTCGATGGCTCGACGGTAGTGGGGAAAAATGAAACGTTTGAAGACGTCGGGACTGAGAAGAGGAGCCGTCTTATAGGCCAGATCCTCGAAGAAGTTGAAATAATCGAACTGTACCCGCCGCAGAATAGGACCCGTCAATTCGATGAAAAAGTCTGCGATGAATTCGAATATGGCGTGGCAAAGGCGAGGTTGATCGTAGAATGCCAAGGACAAACCTTCCGTGCCCATCCATTGCCTGGCAATGCCGTAGAAACCGATGCAGCAGTTGACGCCCAGGATGAGAACGTGATCCCTTTTGTTCCAGTTCTGGATTCGGCTCTCCCAGTTCTGAGGATACCTGGCGGAAAGATCCGGGACATATCTTTTTTTCAGCGATTCAAAGTCGTCTAGGGTATGGACAGGGAAACGGATGTACTGGTCCATGGAAGCGCGTGTGCCCCCGGCCATTCCCTGGATGAGCGCCTTGGTCACAACTCCGTTAGCGTGGCGAATGATCTCATACCGATCCGTGCTCTCCAATACCTCGGTCGGGAAGGACGGCTGCATGCCCATCTGAACATTCACGAATTCCCTGAGATCCATGCCCCAATAGGGATCCCCTCGGAACCAGTCCCATATCACCTCCTCTTCGCGAAGCCCCTCCTTTAGCCATCTGTCCCGAGTTTGTCCCCATACCCCCAGTTCCCAGTTGGGAACCGCAGGTGGAGGACGATGATCCATGACAGCCAGGAAACGTTCTCGATGATTCATGGTCCACTCCTATCGGACACGAAGGCCTGGACGACCAGGGCGCCTTTCGCAATAGGAACGAGGCTAAGCCGATTTTGAAGAGGACAGCATGGCACGAATATTGCGTTATTTAAAGGGCACGTCCTTGAGGCACGTTTTTCTTGAAAGCGATTCCTCGTTATGAGTCCTATGGTTCTGCTTTTCTTGGCCTATCTGTTGGGCGTCCTTTCCGCTCGAGGGACGGCGCCGCCTCCGCTTTTGTTCTTCTACTTCCTCTTTTTGACCTCGTTTTTTGGGGGACTGTGCATGGCGCGCTCCGAGGGGAAACGACTCGCCGTTCTCTTTCTCTACTTGGCCGTATTCATTTTGGGCTTTCTCAGATGCGTGCTTCAACTCTTCCCAACGGGGCCCTGCTCGATGCGGCCCTGGATGTACGCTTTGAGATCCGGGGCGCTTCACGTGGAAGGAACGGTGGAGACGCCCCCCGTGAGGTCGGAGGACCAAAGAGGGGCTCGGTACTCGTTTGTCTTTCATTGTGAAGCCATCGAAACACCATCAGGAGCCTGGCATCCTGTGGAGGGCCGGCTTCGCGTCACCCTGCGCTCAGAAGAAGCCCCCTTGGCGGGGGGATTCTATCGAATGCGCGCTTGGTATCCGGGTCCGAGCTTCCCGCGCAATCCCGGCTCTTTTGATTACGCCTCCTATCTGCGTTGGAAGGGACTGGAGGGACATGTCTATGCTCGAGCAGCTGGAGAAGGATTCAAGCTTTTGAAATCCCCTTCCAAGGTGTCCTGTGCAGCGGCTCTGAGCCGGGTGGATGCATGGATGAGACGAAACCTGGCTGTCGGTTTGCCTGAGCGCACGAAGGGCCTTGTCATCGCCATGATTTTGGGACACAAAGACGCATTGGCAAGAGAGACCCAAACAAGCCTCCAACGGGCGGGACTCGCCCACATCATGGCGGTGTCGGGACTTCACGTGATGGGACTCTGTTTCCTGATAGACGGCGCGCTGCGTCGATTGCGATTGCCAAGCTTCCTACACGAGGGACTACTCCTCGCATGTCTCTTTGGTTACAGCGCTCTGGTGGGTTTTCGTGCGCCTGTAGTCCGAGCCAGTCTGATGGCGTTCTTTCTTCTTATGGGACGACGGTTTCATCGTCCTTCCCATGGCCCCAGTTCGCTCAGCGCGGCTGGTTTACTGCTGCTGCTTTGGCGTCCGTTGGGGCTCTTTTCGGTGAGCTTTCAGTTCTCCTTCGCCGGGGTGGCGGGAATCTTTCTCCTGCGGCCCCTTCTCTCGAGCTGGGCGGAGAGGCTGTGGAAGAAACCTGTGCGGAACGGAGCAAGCGGACAAACCAAGGTGTTGCGGGGAGTTCTGGAAGTGGCCTTGATGACCCTATCCGTCCAGCTCATGACCGCGCCCTTGGCAGCGAGATTTTTTCAGCAGGTGAGCCTCACAGCTTCTTTGAGCAATATCATCGTGGTGCCTTTGGTGCCCTTTCTCATGGCTGCCGCTTTGCTCAAGGCGGGACTCGGCGCCCTGCATCCTGGACTAGCCCTTCTTCCGCGTCTTGCGACCGAGATGTTGGCATGGCTTATCGTGACCGTCGCCCATGGAGCGGAGAAACTGCCTTGGGCCTACTGTGTCACGCCTCAGCCCACATGGCCCCAAGTGGCCTGTCTTTATGGAATGCTTCTCTCCTGGTCCGCCGGATTCTATAGAAGGAGACTTTTGATCGTTGCATGCCTTTGCTTCCTTTTGAGCTTGGCTTGGGAGAGGCAAAGCAGGCGCGGCCATCTGGAGGGCGTCTTCTTGGACGTGGGACAGGGCGACGCGGCCGTGCTGCGTCTTCCCACAGGGGAGGTGATGACAATAGACGCTGGTCCCCGCGCCCAAGAAGGACGTTGTGCGTTTCAGGAATATCTCCAGAGAAAAGGCGTTCGTAGAATCTCTTTGGCTGTCCTTTCCCATCCGGACGCGGATCATATTGGGGGACTCCAGGAGACTTTTTCGCGTCTACGCATAGAAGAGGCGCTATGCTCTCCTTTCCCGGGAAAGACAAGCACCTGGCGAAGATGCGAAGAAGGGATGCGGGAGCAAGAGGTCTGTATTCTCTTCGCGGAAGGGGGAGCGGTGATGGATATGGGACGCGGGGTCAAGGCGGAGATCTGGGGGCCCCACCCCCACGCGGACCTTCAATCCACGAACGACGCTTCCGTGGTCCTTTGCTTGACCTATCAGGGGTTTCGGATTCTTTTCACTGGGGATCTGGAAACGCGGGGTGAGGAACGGATGTTGCGCAATCGAAGCCTGAAGGAGGTCCATCTTTTGAAAGTTTCCCATCATGGAGCGGGCAACGCGAGCCAATGGCCCTTTTTGAAAAAGACACGCCCCCAACTGTCCGTCATCTCCGTGGGTAGGGACAACCCCTACGGGCATCCTTCCGAGATGTTGCTCTTTCGCCTGGGAAAGATGGGATGTCCCTTTCATCGCACAGACGAAGAGGGGGCGTTGCTTTTTCGAATTGAAAAGGGACGTTTTCGTTTCACGACAATGAGAGATCGGTGGAGGCGAGGCAACGAACCGCCCAACTGGTGGCTTCGGGCCTGGAATCTGCCCGGGCGGAGCTGAAGGGATGGTCTTCTCACTTCCGGCTCGGTGCGTTTGAATGGAATAGGACATTATGCCGCGTCCCTGATTATGCCGACAGGGATCTCGATTCTTGGGTGTTTGGCGTCGTTTGGCCCGTCTGTGGGCGCTTGCCCTCTTGTGAAGTCGGCATAATCAGG
>Ga0272442_10002402_pt1 | contig 27242 bp, 27 predicted proteins | sample SSMForm2O_FD_200262 | JGI IMG/M metagenome (GOLD analysis project Ga0272442, IMG submission 200262) | Marine sediment archaeal communities from Little Sippewissett salt marsh, Falmouth, MA, United States - SSM-Form-2O | ecosystem: Environmental > Aquatic > Marine > Wetlands > Sediment ... | reverse complement strand
TAATGGCAATGCAAATAACCGTTCATCAAGCGAAAATACTACACAATGTCTGGTTTTGCTCATAAATACTCGATCCTCCTCCAAAGCCGTCCGGTTCCGTTGTTATTTTTAAAATGAACGCCGGTTATACTTTCTCAAACAGACTTTTAACAACATCAATCACCTGCCTGACATCAAAAGGTTTTGTCACATACGCTTCAGCTCTTGTCGCTTCAGCAAGTTCGATTTCTTTATCAGCGTCCTTGGCTGTCAAAAAAATAATCGGCACCTCACTCAGTGGCTTGTAAAATTTGATAAGCCGGGCAGCCGTCAGACCGTCCATCTGAGGCATCATGACATCCATAATAATCAGATCAGGCTGTTCTTTTTTTGCTGTTTCAACACCTTCAAGCCCATTCTCTGCTTCAATTGTTGTAAAACCCTCCCGATCCAAAAAACGGCCTAAAAGTTTTCGGATACCATTATCATCATCGACAATGAGTACTTTTAACGGCAACGTCTCCTCCTATTAACGATCAAACAAACATGATTACTTTCATTATGAACAATTCGTCTTTCAAAAGGAAAATTTTTCCCTGTTAAATCCGCTTTTTACAAGACGATAACTATTTCGGCAAAAGCTGTGCCAATAAATCATAATAAAAAATGCAAAATTCAATAATAAAAATCAAAGGAAATTTTATCATATGCTTAAAAAAATGATCATTGAATCATTGCTTGCTTTTCTTTTAAAAACCCTGTCCCGGAAGGGTACCTATCCGGACGAAGTGGAATTTTAATTTTATTTACTGAATAGTGATTGAACAATAACTAAAATGGGTGAACCATTGACCCGGCCAATCGCCAAGTGAGTGGTTTTAAACAATATTAAAATACGCCAATATTCATGGATCAAATAAACATTGGCGTATAAACCTCTATTATCAGAAACCTGGAATTTCGTTCCTATGATGATCCAGATTCAATGATTTGCATGATTGAAAATAAATCGTGCATGTACAAATTTATCAACACCCTCCCGCAGTACTGAAAAACGGAAGCATCCATATGGAATCTCAAAGTGAATGCAAGCGGTATTCAGCCAAGATAAATATGCATAAACATCGCTTCATAGAAACACTTCTCAAGTAACATTCCGGCATCCCGCTATTTTCACAGAAAAAAAATCAGATGGGTCTTCGTGTATTTCATGGATGTATCCGGGGCCTGGCATGAAAAATCCCTTAAAAGCTGGATGTGATTAAAGAACCCAGAACAGCGCCATAGATTATCGTTGAAATCGGGTTTCGTGTAATCGGGCATGAGCCTGTTGAACATCCAATAAAATGATAATAGAGGAATCCTGATAAGCCGCCGATGAGTATACCCAATACAATTCGGATAATCCGTTTGTTTGTCAACAGATTCATGAAATTGCCGCATCCAATTTTTTTGCAATCGCTTCCTTGGGCACTGCACCGATAATCTGGTCCACGGGTTTACCATTCTTGAAAATGATCAAAGTGGGAATACTGATCACTCCATATTCACCGGCAAGATTGGCGTTATTCTCGGTATTGACTTTACCGACTTTTGCTTTACCTTCATATTCCGCTGCAATTTCTTCAACAACAGGTCCGACCATCCGGCAGGGCCCACACCATGTTGCCCAAAAATCAACCAAAACCGGAACATCAGATTCCAAAACTTCCTGTTTAAAGTTCGTTTCATTCAGTTCGATTTCTTTTCCCATAAATGAATGCTCCTTTCAATTTATTATTCATTAATGATTGCTGATTCAAAATGATGTTTGATTCTATCAATTAAACAGCTGTCCTCAAGTTTTTCGGCCCTTTGCGGATTTTTCAGTAAGCATATCCATCAATTTGATAACACGTGAATTCTTGATGCGATAACACACCTGATTCCCGTCCCGTTTGGCTTCGACTATGTTCAGATGACGAAGCATTGTGAGATGCTGTGATATATTGGGCTGTGAAACACCGAGAATCTCTTCCATCACCTTGACACATGGCTCTTTTTCACGTATCAATTCAATGATATGCAGTCGTGTCGGATGTGCCAGTGCCTTTAACAGGCGGGCGTTCTCATCATAATTGATTTTATTTTCAACGGGATTCATATCATCTTTCCAGAGATTCTATATATTTCAAGGCGCCTTCTGCCGCAATCGTGCCATCCGCTACAGCAGTCGTAATCTGCCTGATCGTCTTTTCCCGCACATCACCAACCGCAAAAACACCCGGCACTGAAGTTTGACAGTCTTCACCCGCTCTGATAAATCCCCAGTCGTTCAGATCGATATGGTTTTTCAAAAATCCGGTGTTGGGATTCATGCCCACCCAGATAAATACACCATCAGCCTGTATGTCAAACTTTTCTTTAGTCGCCCTGTTTTTTAAAGTGACGGATTCGACTTTCTGGGATCCGTTGATGGATACTACCTGATGATTAAGATGAAAAGTGAATTTCTCATTTTGTTTCGCACGTTCCTGAAGAATCCGCTCCGCATTTAAGTGATCCATAAATTCGACCAGATGAATGCTTTTCACAAACCGTGTAAGATAGAGACTTTCCTGAACGCCTGAACTGCCGCCACCCACAACAACCACATCCTTGTCTTTAAAGAAAGGGCCATCACAAGTCGCGCAGTAAGAAACGCCACGCCCCTTGAACGCTTTCTCACCCGGGACATTGAGCAGTCTTGGATCCGTACCGGTTGCAACAATAACTGTTTTGGCATGGTATGTCTTTCCACTGGCTACGACTTCCTTGGGTGTGACTTTCATATTTAAATGATCGACCGTTCCGGTCATGATTTCAAGCCCGAATTTTTTCGCCTGTTTTTCCATGGCCATCATCAAATCAGGGCCCGCAATCCCTTCGGCAAATCCGGGATAATTCTCAATGAATTCTGTAGAAGCGACCTGGCCACCCGGCATTAAACGCTCGATCATGCCCGTCTTCAATTGAGCCCTTCCTGCATAAATTCCTGCGGTCAATCCTCCCGGCCCCCCACCAAGAATCAAAACATCAAATTCATATTCGGACACGTTTTAACCTCACTGGTTAATTCTTATATTCGAATAATTGAATATACTTAATATTATTGACTATGTCAAGTCATTAATAATAAAAATGGACGGATGACTGGTAATTCTGGATAAAGGCTGGTCATTCCTGAGATCGGTTAATGTCCCAAGCAGCAATTCATATGAGAGGATCGATGTAAGTATTTACGGGGATATCGGGAAAAAGCCGGTGACCATTGTGAATGATTCATGACTGTTGAGACGGGGATATATCAGATTGTATTATCGGAAGATTGTTTCCATTGCCTGCGCAAATCGAAATAAAGAAACACGCCGACTACAATCATGCTGACAGAAATAAACTGATTCATGGCATAGGGATTATTATAAAGCATGCAATACTTTTGCGGGGTATAATACTTAAATAAATCGACAGCAATACGGAAGGCGCCGAATAAAATACCCAGCCAGCAGAAAAGGAATCCATCGAACCGTTTCCTTCGATCCAGCTGAAGCAGAATAACCGCAATGATCAATCCTGAAAACGCGGCGTATAATTGTGCGGGATGGATGGAGACGTCCGGAAATCTCTGCCCGGCTGGACTTGTAACCGGAAATTTCATACACCAGGGCAGATCACAGGGCTTGCCGTAACAGCACCCGTTTAAAAAACAGCCGATACGCGCTAAGAATATACCAAGACCAAAAGAAGGCGCCATGACGTCAAACAGACGGAATACCTGTATTTTTGCAAGCCGGCAGTACCAGATGATAACCAAAATAGCGATGACAAGGCCGCCGAGCATGCTGATTCCCCTGGTGCCGACAACCGTCAGGCGGACGGAGTCTGAGAGCTGAGACCACATTTCGGCCCAGCTTCCGGAATTTGTAAGAACAAACAGCAGGCGCGAACCGGCAGCCGCCGCAATAAAAACAATGAGGGATAAATGTGAGATATGCGCCGGTTTGATACTCCTTTGTCCGGCCCTGCGCATGGTCCAGAGAATCCATACACAAAATGCGAGCGTAATCATCAAGCCATAAGAATGGATTTCGATCGCTCCGATCCTGAACAAAATAGGACGCATAAAAAGTTCACCCACAAGTCAGAGACACATGAGAATAACAAAAATATGGAAAACGGGTAGTTGCCTGATAAAAGGGACGTTTACGCGGAGATTTTGATCCTTCTCTTGTAATGTTTCGCTTCCTTAATAATCGGGAATCGAATAAAACTGGATGCATTTTGACTGAATTGGATTTTCTTAACCGATCACCCAATGTTTGTTCGACACCATGCCCCCTCCTCCTCCTTCTTCTTCTCCTCCGGCTTCAAATTGATCGAACACGCCCATTCTTTCCTGGTCATAATAGACATCGCCATGGTTCAGTCCTGTACTCTCCACAGACGTATTTCCGCAAATACCGCCGTAAACGTCTGTCCGGGCACTCATGGTGATATTTCGCGCTTCATCACTTGCCACATATATCACGCCGTATAAATTGCTGTATTTCTCCATGTTGACATTTCCTGTGACCACATAAATTCCATATACATCATCATTGCGATCAATATTCAAGTCGCCATCCACATAGGTCACATGCGGTGTTGTGCCGTCGTCTTCATAAAAATTACCGTTTCCGGGATGTCCATCAGGAGGCTGATAATTTCCCTCATAATAGGTCTCCTGATCCTGAGCCAGAGCAATCAGGGCATCCACATCTACGGCCGGAGGAGCCGCGCCGGTGATACAGTCTCCGCCGTTTTCCATGTCCACATCGTCAAGGGTACCGGAAATCAAAACAGCGCTTGATCCGTAACTGCCTTCTGCATAATTAAAATACACTTTCACACAATAATCCGGATTATAAGGATTTGTCAGGATCATCACTTTTTGCGCGTCGTCATAAAGCTCCTTTTCAGTACTGGTCGTTGCCATCGTATCGGCATAAATATCGATGCCGCCGATCGATATCGGTAAATAACCATTTTCAAATTTACCGGCTTCGATATAGGCCAGTGCGAAATCGCCTCCCCCGATAAATGAATAGACGTTTTGAACCGTGCTCACCTTATCACCGAGAACAACCTGCTCGCCGCTGCTTAACATGGACACGGACATTCCCATCAATGTCAATACCGATAAAAATATAATCACCACAAAAACGGTAACGCTGCCCCGTTCGCTTCGGGTAATTTTTAAATTGTATCGCATTGCTATATCCTTTCTGATGCGTGTTGTACTCCCTCAGGGGATGCTCAACGGCGCGACCTGGTTGGTCACTTTATACGTCATCCCGTCATAAACGAGGGTAATGGTAATCTGCACCAATTGCACATCTGCAGCGGTGGTGGTGACATTGCCGTTCTGGTCATAGCATCTAAAACGACTGTTCGCGAGATCCACATATCCAACAAGCGGCATTGCGCGATTGCGAGTCAATCCTGTCCAACCCACTTCTGTGTAAAGCAGGCAGTCTTCCGTGTATCCGTCATATGAAAACGTATCGAATTCCAATAGAACCCGGCCGTTCGGTCTGGTATTGTTAAAATCAATAGAATTCCCGCTTACAGAATTAAAACTGTCTGCAATGCGCAATTCAGACAACACCCTTTCCATGCCGATACGGACATGCTGAAGCGCAAACTTGGCCTTGAGCGACTGCATAAACGAATCCACCTGCACTTTGATAAAAGGCTGCGCGGCTGCCATAATCACGCTCATGACGACCATGGTCACGACCATTTCCATGATTGTAAAGCCATGCTCCCGGTTTCGCTTTTTCCTTTTAAACCATTTTATCATTTTTTCCACCGTTTTCTGATTGACCGTCGGTTAAGAGGATGGTCTGGTGATAACCGTTGAAACGCCGACATCGTTCGATACCTGATTATGGCTGATGACAACAGTTACCTCCTTGTAAACCACGCCGTTCAGCGAATCCACGGTTACACTGAGGTTTCTGGAAACATCTTCGGGAAGCAGATCGCTACTCAAATAAAATGAATAACCGGAAGTGATGTTATTCCATCCGGCCCGGTTTCTGCTGCCGGTCTCGATAATCTCTTCGATTGAACCCTGCGCATAATTCACCATTTCTGAGATAAAAAGCCCCTTTGCCACCGATTTGTTATTCACAATGGAAAGCCGGGTAAGCGGATAGGAAAGGACCGCCATCACCACCAGAATCAGCACGGCTTCAAGCAGTGTAAATCCCTTGTCACACCTGAAACGTGAAAGAAGTGTTTTCAGCACCCGCATCCTCCACCTCCTGCGTCAACATCTTCCAATACACTCAAACCTGAACGAAACACAGTAATCGTCATTTGATCATTCAGCGTCATCACCATGAGATCATAAAAATATCTGCCGCTCCCGTCATCGGGTCTTCCTACAACGGTAAAGCATAAACTGCCGCCCGAATCAGAACCCGATATAGAAACACCCGGATAATTGTCATCTGAAAAGGTGACATCCAGATCTTCGCCTTTTGCATTGATTACATACGAACCATCATCCGTGAATTGCGCGTAATACCGGTTGGATCCCGCGTCCACCACAAAATTAACTTCACGATCTTGACTCATGGCCGCTTCCTGAGCCAGCCTCAAATCAGCCAGGGCCGTATGGGCCGCACTGACAAGCCTCGTTTTGTTTTCGGCTTCTCCGATATTAACAGTGGCCACATGGGTGAGAACACCAATCGCGGCGATCACAATTACGAATTCAATGATGGTATAAGCGGCGGTGCTGACGATCCTGCGCACCTTTAATCGATCAAATACTTTTTTGGAACCACACGAAATCATTTTTTTCATTCCATCCTTTTATCCGTCCGGAAAGTCAACGGTTCATTTTGATCACATACCACTTATTATTTGCAGCAATTATTATACCCCTCGTCAGCATTCAATTAATGATTCATTTCCTTATTTATTTTGCCTGCCCGAACATTTGGATATCAATACATTTCTGAACCGATCATATCATGGATTGATTTTTTAATCTCTTATCTTTTATTAATTTATAAACATTTGCATTTATACAGTTTCGCCTGAATCCCATTCAATAAGATGGTTTTATATCCTGATCCGTTTTCTATTTTTTTTTTACAATGCAGTTATTTGATCGATGATCCGGCTTCAACTGCATTATTTGCCGCTGAGACTGCATATTTTACCTACTTGACTTATAAAGCCAAATCAGGTTTTAATCCATTTATACAATATATGAATAGATTTAAAAAAGCAAGTGAAGTTTTTGTAATATTTCTGCGGAGCGGGTTGGATATGCATCAATATGATTTCACGGGGAAATAACTTTCAGGGAGCCAGATTTGCAAATAAAATTTTTGCTGATATTTGATGTGTATTTTATCAGGCCCTTCCTTTCTTCGCCATGGGTTGCAAAAATCTTTCGGGTTCAATGGCGTATTTTAAAGCGGTTTCACGGGTAATCGTACCTGCCCGAAGCAGCTTGGCCAGACTTTCATCCAGCACCACATTCCCGATGGTAGAGCTGGATTGCATGGTGGAAGGTATCTGATGCATCTTCTTTTCGCGGATAAGGTTTCGGATAGCGCTTGTGGCGATCATCACTTCTACGGCGGCTACCCGGCCGGTGCTGGAAGCAGTAGGAAGCAATCGCTGGGATATCACGCCCAAAATCGATCCGGAAAGCTGGGTCAGCACCTGATTCTGTTGATCGCCGCTGAACACATCGATCACTCGGTTGATAGTATCCGGCGCGTTTCTTGTATGTAATGTGGACATGACAAGGTGTCCTGTTTCCGAGGCTGTCAGCGCTAGAGAAATGGTTTCCACATCACGCATCTCTCCGACAAGGATGACATCCGGATCTTCCCGAAGGGCGCTTCTCAGCGCATTGGCGAATGAATGGGTATGGTTGCCAAGTTCCCGCTGCTGAATCAGGCACTGCTTTTTGGGATGTGTATATTCGATAGGATCTTCAATGGTGATAATATGGGAATGGCGCTCGGAATTGATAAGATCGATCATCCCTGCCAGAGTAGTGGATTTTCCATGCCCGGTAGGACCGGTAACCAGTATCAGCCCTTCCATGCGTTTTGCCAGGGCAATGACACCTTCCGGCATGCCCAACTCATCCAGGGAGCGAATGCGGTCAGGAATCACACGTAACGCCAGGCCGTATCCTTCCAGTTTCATGAACACATTGGCTCGAAAATGAGCCACTCCTTCGACTGTATAACCAAAATCCAGCTCTTTTTCCTCTCGAAAACGCTCCATTTGAAAATCATCCAGAATTTGGACGATAATATCTTCCATATCCTGTTTTGTAATCACCTTATTGCCGACGTGCTGCATCTTACCGTCCACACGAAAGATGGGGGGATAACCACTGCTCAAATGGATATCCGAAGCCTGGGTTCGAAAAGCATGCGTTAATAATTGATTGACTTTTTCACGTGTTATCATGCAATGGCCCTTTTATTCATATATTCCATTTTCAATACTCAAAAACGCTATAAAATAATAATCCCCACTGGCAATCTTAAAAAAACATTTCAAAAATGAATCTCCACAAATTGCTCATGTGACCTTATTGATTGTGATGTGTTTCTCATATTCGAATCAGCTATCCTTCAACAATTGTAGGTGTAATAAAGATCATCAAATCTGTTTGCTTGTCTTCGATTTTTGTGTGCTGGAAAAAACGACCAATCAGGGGTATGTTTCCCAACAGCCAGATCTTTTTAAGAGTCCTGTTTTTTTGATTTTTAATCAATCCGCCGATAACAATGGTCTCTCCGTTCTTAATGCTGACGATGCTGTTCACCATACGCTTCGCTGTTACGGGCGCGCGCTGATCTCTGAATTCAATCCAGTCTGATATTTCTTCGATAATCGGATTGACATACATGACAATCTCTCTGCTTGATCCCACATGCGGCGTGACATTCAATTGAACATTGATTTCTTTGTATTTAAACGTCACTCTTTCACTTCCGCCTCCCCCTCCCATTGCTTGTTGAACTTCCGGAATCGGTACAGTGGTGCCGACACTGATGGAAGATTCCTCATCGTTCATGGCTAAAATACGGGGATTCAATCGCAGCGTGGCATCTGTTTTATTTTTCAGCACATCCAGAACTGTCAAATACTGGGAAGCGCTTAATTTTCCCATTCTCCATGTATCCTGAAATCCGACATTATTGTTTTCATCGTAGATTTGCAAGACATCCTGTTGTTCGCCTGTTTCAGAAGACGCATCTGTTTTACTGAAAAAAGTGCCCAGCTTGCTGTCCCAGTCAATACCCAGCTCTTCGCTATATGAAGGCGCCACTTCCACCAGCTTGGATTCGATCATGATTTGAATCGGAGAACGGTCGAGTTCTGAAATAATCGCATTAATTTCGCGTATTTTCTCCGGGCGATCAGTCACGACCAGTATGCTGGCCCGACGAATGCCCTGCACACCCACACCGGCTGCATTCATCCGGTTTTTACCCGAGATTTCAAAGTTTAAAAATTCTGTATTGAATACCTCCACCAGTGAATCACTGGAAGCAACACGGCGTATCACTTTGGCCACATTGGTCGCATCCGCATATTTCAGCCGATATATTTTGGTCTGCATACCACCTGTAAAATAGATTTTGACCGGTTTCACCGTGATAATGTCATCCTGAACGATATACTCCATATTATGGGTATGCAAAATACGCTCGATGGCCTGGCGCAGAGTCACATTCTGCAGACTCATGGTAACCGTTCCTGTCACATTTTCGCCGATCACCATATTCAGATCATTGGAGGCTGCGATCAATCGTAATGCGTCCTTGATGGGTGTGTCCGTGAATTCAAAGGACACGATCTGATTCCATGGAATCAGACTGTCTTCACTCCTGTTTGTATAATCCGGCATGGTCCAGTCCCGGGCCATCGAATTTTGGGAAGTTGCATTATTGACGCTTCTCGATTTTGCTGCCGTGGATGAGCCGCCCTGCTCCCTGTTGAACAGATCGCCCTCCTGATAGAGAGAGGCATCCGACAGGCTGGATTCGTCTTCCCATAATGCCAGAGACTCTTCCTGGGGCTGCAGCAGTCCCTCGGTCATGGAGGCGTCATTGTGAATGGAGGATTTACCCGATACAACCAGATCATGATTTTTTCTCATAATGGCATAAGCAGCATTGGCCGTAAATTCCATATCGACCTTCAGCATGCTCGGATTCACGTTATCTGAATTCAACCGGACATTACGGACAATATTATTGTTCATCATATAGGAATCGACCGGAGACATATTAGATACGCCCGCAAATAACAGGGTTGCCTTATTCGAGGCGGTTTTAAAAAATCCCATCCAGTCATAGTCATCGCTGAACTGCATCCGGGTTTCAGCACCTCTGTTGTTTTCTTCATCTATAATGGAAATAAGCTCCACATACCGATTCTCGTCAGAAACCGCCTTGCTGCTCTGAGCCAGGAGACGGGGATCATTCAATCCGATGACGACAGTGTTGGACCGCCTGAGCACGGAAACCGGATAAGATGCGTCACACTGGATATCTGCCTTGAATACGGAAGGTTTCCGGCTGACCTGCTGAACACCGACAAGACACCGCCCGTCATCCATCGACAGTCTTTCGCCATCTTTATCTTCGGCATTCCCGCTGAAATAGACGGCATACGAACCGCTTTTAGACTGAGACACCCCCAGCCAGCGAGCATTTTCATCAAATATGAATGCGGTCCAGTACCGCTCTCCTTCATGTCCGCGTTTTAATGAAATCAGACTGGGAGCCGCCTGAATCATTTCACCGAGCACGAGTAAAAAAACAACCATACCGGCAATAATGAATTTTGGAATTCGAAATCTCATGGCTCTTCCTTCCATGTGAGTGTCAGTACTTTGCCGCCTTTTCTGCAAAGAACCTGATTTTGTGTTATTCTCTCAATATAAAGGCCCTCTTTTTCCTGGCCTTCTGTCAAAATTAAATCATTGATCAATACATAGGGCCGGTTATTGCGATAAATAATACCCTTTACCTGTAAATTCTTGACATAATTCTCTTCCTGAACGACGGCCGCGCTTTTCCTGTACATATCCCTGAACGGATCACGCCCCCATGAATCAAACCGGATTTTGGATTTGCTTTCCAGCTTCTTGGAGTCCGAACTCAATATTTTTTCTTTCACATTCTGAACGACATTCTTGGGAATTATTTTTTTGGCCGTTTTATCATCATCGCCGGAACCGGCGTATGTCCAAATCAACATCAGGGCAACCAGCGATCCTCCCACCGCTAAAAGAATTTTTTCATTTTTTTTCAACGCCATAGTTGACCTTCTCGCATTTTTATCGTTTTATCAATCGCATACACATTCAATAAACAGCCATGCCTATTCTGCACGGGATTGCGTTCTTGTTTCCAGGCCTGCCAATATCTTGAAAATACGCTCACGAACCTCTTGATTATCCGTGCTTTCCAGCATGCTTTGAAAATAGAGCCTTAATATATTATTTCTATTGAATCTCCCAGAAAATCCCAACAGCAATTTATCGACATATTCGGGGCAATCCGGTTTTTGAACTGCGTCTTTTAAATACTCCACCATCGCGCGTCCATCTCCTTTATAAAGCCAGTTCACATACCCCAGATAAAACGGCAACTCCCATTTTTCCGGATTATGTTTGTATCCTCTTTCAAGCAATCTCAGTGCCCAGTCGATTTCGCCGGTTTCAGCTAAAATGGCGACACTGCTGAAAATATAGGGCGTTGTAAAATATGGATCCAGAACTGTTGTCCGGTCGATTAAAGGAAACAAATAATCCATCATACCAAATCCGGGAAATTCAAAAATTCGCGGAATGGCATTTTGATCAAAAAAGGGAATCGAATCCGGCGGTTGCGGCCTCTCCTGCTGTTTCACGGACAATTGACTCCTGTATTGAGCATCCCTTTCATGAAACAAACTGATTGCTTCAGAATTGACCGGTCCTTCATTGCCGTCATGGTCATGGTGGTGCTCCTGAAATTCCTGAATATTATCTTTTTCTCCATCATAAATTTTATATAAATAATATATATTGTCATGATCCACAGTCCGCCGCCCGAAATAAATCACGCTTTTAATCCAGAAATAATCTGCCAGCAGGCTCTGATGCCCCATGCTCAGCGCTTTCAGTATTTTACCATTGGGCAAAAATACCGGGATTCGATTGATAAACCTGACTTCCCGCTGTTTATCCAAGTAGGACTGGGACTGATAGATAATCCCTCCAAGGATAACCAGAAATCCTGTAAGAACCGCCGGCATTATTATTTGTTTGATCCTTTTCATTGATACATTCTGTTCATTATTTTCAAATTACACGGCTATTCCAAAGCCGATGCGCCTCTTTTCTTTCTTGCTCTTTGTTGCCCGCATTCCTTTATACTGCTATTTGAAGTCTTTCCGGCTGAAAATCCATGCAGTCAGAATCAACACACCTGCGATATAACTCAGTCCGTAAAGAGTGGCCATTTCAACGGTGTGAGGAGGACGAGGCAGATGCTCGACAGCCGCCAATTTTAAATTCAATTTCTCCAGATTTGGTACGACATAATAAATGGTTTTTAACAGCCAGTGAAAACCCTTGTCCGGATAAATCTGAACATATTCATATAAAAAATTGGTTAAATGGCCGATAACATACATGATCAACGTGGCAATCGCAGCCAGCTGCGGGCTCATCAGAGACGAAAAAAACAATGAAACTGCCACGATAATCAGTATTTCAATATAGATCAGAAAAACAGCCGGCAGCAATGCCAAATCCAGGACACCTTCAATCATTAAATTAATCCATAAAAGTGCTGTGGCCATCAACAGGACATTCACCACGAGCGTCAAAGCCAAACCGGCATATTTACCCAGCACGATTTCATAGCGATGAACGGGCTTTGATCCGATCATATAAATGGTTCGCTGTTCCATCTCCTGAACAATCAGTCGGATGCCGATAAAAATCGCAATTAATAATCCGAATATAGACATGGCAGACAAGCCGAAATCCTTAATAACTTTAACCTGTTCACCCATCGACCACTCACCCATGATGATGGAAAGCAGCATCAATCCGACAGCAAACAATAATATGTTGATCATAATACGGTTACGGATTGATTCCCGATAGGTATTCAATGCGATTGTCCAGACGGTCACAGCCTCATCCTCCTACCTGCGTCATGAAAATATCTTCCAAACTGCGTTTTTGCGGAATCACAGACAGCACATTTCCTTTTAATTTCATAACTTTTTCGAGAAGCGATTGAACATCCTTCTCACTTTGTAATTTCACCAGGATTTTTTCATCCTGTCTGACAATCTGTGATGGATCGAGATTCAAAGATTTCAATTCGTCAGAAGGCAAAACAAAGGTGACCTCAATCGAATTGATTTGAGATTGTACCAGATCTTTCAGTTTGCCTGTATTGATGAGCTTGCCCTGATCAAGAATACCGACACGATCCGCGATGACTTCAGCGTCTGAAAGAATATGTGAACTGAAAAACAATGTCTTGCCCTGTTCTTTAAATGAAAGGATCAAATCCCTGACTTCCTTGCGCCCGATGGGATCCAGATTGGACATGGGTTCATCCAGAATCATGATGGCCGGATCATTGATCAGGGCCTGAGCCAATCCCAGCCGCTGCATCATACCCCGAGAATATCCGCGTATCCGCTCGTCCGCTCTGCCGTCCAAACCGACCTGCTTCAAACAGGACTCGACTTTCAACTTGCGCTTCTGTTTCCTGATTCTGAAAAGCCGGGCAATAAATATCAGAAACTCCCTTCCGGTCAGATATCCGTAAAACTGGGGCTGTTCGGGCATATAGCCCACGGGTGCCATGGCTTTGTGCATTGCATTGCTCATTCCGAGAATGTCGATATTTCCCTGTGTGGGAAACAGCAGACGCATCATGCATTTGATGGTCGTGGTCTTGCCCGCACCGTTGGCTCCTAAAAAGGCGAACACTTCGCCCGGCTCGATATCCAGAGACAAATCATCCACAGCTGTCACCGGCTTTTTCCCGATATCCCCGGAAAATATTTTCGTCAATCCTTGAATATGAATCGCTGCTTGCGACATTGACCGATCTCCAAAATTGGCAGTCTTCACCTTTACCCGTCGATGATCTGTACTTTTTCTACCATCCTTCGTTCAGAACGCCGCTCTGACCGATGCCGACCATGATCATATGATCTTTTTCATTATAAAACAAGCCTTCCAGACTGATAAAATATCCTGTTTTCGGGAACACCACTTCAACACCGGCCAAAGCGCCGGTCCATAAAGGTGACTGATACTCTCCATTCACTTCACCATCCCAAACCTTATCTTCCTGAATCGCATCTCTGTTCTCATAATGATATTGTACTTTTTTCTCAAGACGCGAAATTCCCCAGCCGGCACCACAGCCGTAAAATCGAACATGACCGATCCGGTATGACAATCCCCCGAAGATAAAATATTCACGGCAGTCATACGTCATATGATAATCATAGAATATGAGTCCGCTTGCCGCGGTTTCTGTAAACATTCCCTTTGAGGGAAACCGCAAAAAATGCCCGCCCGCAAAAATCCCAAGCGGTTTGTATTCAGTTTCTTTCTTTAATGTCAATGTGAGTCCGAGACCAAAAGTAAATCGGTGTTTGTCTTTATAGTCTTTTTCAATGGTTTTTTTCCGCGAATCCAGCCGCAGGTCTGTCGCTCCTATCGTGGCGACAAAATCCAGCCAGGGTACAATGCCGTACGTGCTTTTCAGCAGCCATCGCTGCGAATGGGCGATCTCACGGCCGACCTGCTGATTCATAAACGTGCCGGTGGCCGAAATCGACCATTGGCCCTGCCCCTGGCTGCCGGCCGGGGAACCGGCCATCTGGGCATGCGCACCCGAACCGATGAAGCATAGCAATAAAGACAGCAGAATGGCGGCGGTTCTGTATCGTTGAGACATAAATTTTCTCCCTATGTATTAATCAGCAAACAATCGGTTTTTCCCGGTTTATTCTACCGGCAGTTCTAATTCGCCATATCGAATCCAAAGCTCCTGATCGATATATTCTGAAAGGGAATACGCTTCGGCACGGAAACTGGCGGTGGACATATCCACCAGACCGCCGATATAGTCAACCGCAATCCGGACGCTCGACGAGCCGGATTTGGGTTTTTCAGGATTGACCGCATTGGAAATTTCCAGACTGTATCTCGTGTGTCCTGTACCGGTCCAGTTGATGAGAGTGGTCCATCCCAATCCCAGGGGAGCGTCGGAGTTCAAAGACGCATTAACTCTGGCGCCGCAATGCACCGGATTGCCGTTCAGATCATAAATAACAATGTCAATTGTGATCGACTCTCCAATAAACAATATATGTCCATGGCCACTGGGAAACAGGTCATATTGATATAATTCCATATCAGGAATATTGCTTGCCCGCTCATATTTTTGTTTGATAGAATTAATCGTCCGTAATACATAATCCAGGCTTGTCCCCGGTTGATTTCGCTCGGCAATTTTTACTACACTGTTTTCACGAAAGCCATCGAGAAATTCACCGGTCTGTGTTTGCACATTATCCAATACATAGCTGGAAAAAATCACATCACCCCAATTCCACACATAAATGGAATCTCCTTTCCAATCCATACCAATCGTTTTGGCCAGGATGCGGGCGATTCCGTCATTTTCACCCATATCCCATTCTTCCGTATTTTCGAAATGGATGGTATTGCTGTTCGGCACCTCACTGTATTCATAATCACCAAGATAATATGGAATATACTGGAGCACATTGTTGATATTGTTTTCAGCGTCGTAATTGGGGTTCCAGATATAATCGCCGCCGTAATCCACCGGCTGGAGAATTCCGTAATGGAAAGGTATGGCCGCTCCTGCATTAAATTCCGCTTGAGTGAATGTATATAAATTTAATTCAAATCCATGGCTGCGGTTCACTGTCGGCTGGGCATCGCCTGAAAACAGCGTATCTGCCACAATGCCGTAAACATCTGTAAACGACTGGGTTGAAATAGTACCCCCCGTCGAGTACAGATAAACGGCCGTGTTATTGTCCACCGGATTGTGATACTTGTCACTGAGCTGTACCGTGATTTCTGTTGTATCCTGATTTGCCCAGATATTCAGCCGTTTGGCTCCGATACTCAAATGGGCTGTTGAAGGATCATTGGGATCCGCCATGAAAGGCGGCCCCGCGTGAATAATCAGTTTCGTGGATTCCACTTCAATCTCGGATTCGTCTTCTTCGGTCAGGGGATCATCGATCAGACGGGCTCGCATACGCACCACACCTGAACGCGTACCGGCCGTTAATGTGATTTTCGCCTCTCCACCGACTGTGGGCACGCCCTGATCGGTCACGGCCGTAACTTTGACGCCGCCCGGTTCTTCGATTACATCAAAAAAGACCCGGATATTATCGCCCACCAGCCGGTATTTGGTGTCTTTTACGGAGGCGATCACATTGGTCGTGGATATCTGGCCGGTTTCGATCACGCCGATACTGGGCGGACTAAACCGGATTTCAATATACCGGGGCCGATAGGACTCGCTTTTCAGCAGCACACTGGTTTCAGCCGAAGGTGTTCCATTATACAGATCCGCTTTTATCGTGGCTGTGGAATCAAAATCACTGTCATAACCGGATAAATAAACCATGGCTTTTCCTTCTTTATCTGTAAGCCTCTGCGTATGGCTGAGCATGCCGGCCGAAGATTCGAAATAGACCGTGGCGCTGTCCTTGGGCAAACCGTCCGCATCAACCACCTCCACGGTAATGGGATCCGAATAGGTGGGATTCGCCCAGATTTCAGGTTTCTCCGGTGTGATTGAAACAATTTGGGAGCGTTCATCGGATACATTACTCGAATAAAAAATGACAGTGACCGAATCGGATATCTCGCCGTACCAGCCCCGGACAACCGTTGTATCCGGCGTAGGCGTGCTGGTCAAAGTCACGGTCGCCTTGCCGTCCGGTTCTGTGGTAATTTGATTCTGGATCTCTCCCGCTTCCGATGAAAAAATCAGATCGGCGCCCATGATCGGTATACCGGTGCTCTTCTGTTTTACCTTTCCGGTGATCTTGCACGTGCTTTTTCCGTCCGCTTGCAAAAGGGCTTGATTCGTGCTGATTTCAAAAGTCACAGCTTTCACCGGAACGGCGGTCATGGCCGTCATTTTGCAGCAGGACGCAGACACCATGGCCTGCGTATCGACATAAGATGTATCGCTGTACAGCACAACATAGGCTTTCCCCTCGTTGTCCAAAATGCCATTCGGAGCAATCGTTCCGAAAGATGAGCTCAAGGTAACCAGCTGATTTTCCACTGTCGTATTTTCATCGGGGATCATATGTACCTGGATTATCGTGGAATCGATGCCGTTCGCATAAATCGACTTTTTCATGGATGAAAGCAGAATGATGGCTTGACCGGAAGAGGCGGAAATCACCGTAATCGGGACTTCCTTCTCGCTGTTTTGATAAGTGGCTTTCACTTTCGATTGCGCGCCTTTGGTTCCGCTGTAAAAATTGACACTGGCCACCCCGTCGGAATTGGTGGCCGCCGATGTTGTATCAAGCGTACCTTCGCCGTCCAGTGAAAATGTGACAATGCCCCCCGACATCGGTTTATCTTTTTGATTGAGCAGGGTTACCTGAACAACCGAGATGCCGCCACCGGCGGCAACCGTATCCGGCTCTGCCTTGATGTTGACCAGATTGGGTTGATTGCCAAGTATGGAACTGGTGGAATCCAGCGGATTCTTTTGGGTACATGCCAGAAAAGCAAGAAGGCTGAAAATAACAATCCATTTAAAAAAATGTCCGGTATTCGACATTTTATCCTCCTGATGCCGATATTGCTGTTCACATTTTCGCAGAGACAAGCTCGCTTTTATCAGCGGGCTTCTGAATCTTGTTTTTGAAAATCACCAGCCCCTCTATCTCGATAATGATTTGATTGCCGATTGGATTATTCTCGGGACGATACAGATTCACCTGGGTAGCCTTTACATACGAGAATTCAGTCAGCTGTTCCATATAGCGGGCAAACTCCATAAACGAACCTGTCATGACAATAGTAATGGGAAGCTCTGTGATTTCCTGATCTTCCTGTTGAACGAGGTTTAATTTTGAATACTCCGGTGTTAATATCAAAAGCCGTAAACCATATTTCCTGCAGCTATTTTCCAGATCCTGTCCCAGTTCTGAAAATTCAGCCACAGGATAAAGCCGCTCTTTCATTTCAAAAATCATCTGCTTGAGGCTGTCTGTCATGGTTTCCTGTTCGATGATCTTTTCTATGGGGACCATGTTTTCACCCTTGCCCATCAGCACGTCCAGTTCGTGCTGCAACTCCTTATGCTTGTCTTTGCCCGGTGTGATATAGACAAGCATCGCTGCGATAAAAAAACACAGGGCGATCACCGGTGCAAGAATAATTTTGATCCACTCATTCATATCAATTCCTAATCGGTTAACACGCCTTCGGCCATAAACCAGTAGATTGATTCATCCGCCTCATTTTCTTCAGAAGATTCCTGAAGCATTTCGTCGACCACGTCCATGCTACTGAAATAGCCGGATTCCTGTAAAAACATGAGAAAATCAGCCACAGCGATTTTAACATCAGCCTTCGGGGCAGAACTGCCCCCTTCGAACTTCAACCGGCGTACTGTATCTTTTTTCTCGTCTTCTTTTGGGATTTCTTCAGTTTTTGTTTTCTTCCCGGGTCTTCGCTTTGAGTCAGATGGTTTTTCTCCGTTTTTCTCTTCAACTGTATATTCAAACGAGCTGATCAGCAGCTGGTCGGGAATCCGGTTTGAAAAAAGTCGTAAGATCTGAATCAAATCTTCGTCCTGCTCGATGCGTTTCTGCAGTTCTATCATTTCCTGGCTTAATGCATTTCTTTGCGTAATGGCTCTGGCATATCGCATTTCAGCAGTTTCAGCCTGAATGGCTATCTTTTTGGCTACAGCAATTTTACGTTTGATAGTTTTATTATTAATAAATATTTGAAACGAGAATATACAAGTTAAAAAGATAAAAAACGCCGCCGCGATATTTCCCAACCAGTGGATTTTTTTCTGCATGGCCTTGATTTTATACGAGGCGGGAAGCAGATTCCCGTCCAAAGTGGATTCACTCGCGACTGCGAAGCTGATGCTGTGATCGATAAATTTTTGCCGAAAGGCGCCTTTCTGTTTTTTATTTCCGTGAATAACGATTTTCTTCGGCAAGGGAAGACGGCCGACAGGCACGCCAACCCTGGAATTCAGCACCTGATCCAGATGTTTGATCTTGGCACCATGACCGATAAGATAGAGGGCGGAAAGAGACCCTCCTTTGGTTTTGTCACTATAAAATCCGATAGACCGCTGAATCTCGCCGGTCAGACGTTCGACCACGGGACGCATCATGGCGCCCAGTTCCGAGAGCGGTGCACCTTTGAAAGACATGCTGTCTGCAAAACCCAGCGGATAACCGAATTGATTTTTAAATTGCTCAGCTTCTTCCATTGAAAACTGAATCGCTTTTCCTTCATGAAAAATTGTGCCGATAATGGCTTTGGTAAAATCACTGTCTCCCATCACGATTTCACGGTGAAAGTCGAGTCTGCCATTTTGAAAAATTGCCAGCATGCTTTTGGTCGATCCGATATTCAGAATGCCGACGGGAACGGCATTTTTACCCTGGGGCAGTGTAGTTGCCAGATTGGACAGGGCCATCATCTTTACAACCACTTTTACCGGTACAATGCCCTGATCGACGAATGACTGAACCAATATATTGACTTCGTCCTGATACGCGCCGACGAGCAGGTACAACTGCTGATCCTTTTTATCCGGATCCGGCCCCAGGAGATAACTTCCAAAAACAATGGGATTTCCCTCTTCACCGCCGGACAACTCTTTTTCAAACGAGAAAGCCATTGCCTGATTCAATTCTTTGTCAGACAGGACAGGAAAGCTTTCAGTCTTAATTACAGCCATGGATTCATCGATGCCGACGATCAATTTTGAATGTTTAAAATGACTGTTTCTTCTAAAAAGTGTAGGAAGCACTTCATATAATCCCTCGACGGGATCATGGGCTCCTCTGTATGAATATCGGCCAAAGCTGTCAACGATTGTGTTGTCCGCTTTACGGTTGATCAATACATACTGTAAAGCGTCCTGACTGACATCCACACCCAATACCTTGGACCAGTTGGCGGAAATTGCAGAATCCAGAATACCCAATGACTTTATCCTTTGACTATTTCAACTTGAAAACCAATCATGTCATTCATGTCATAATTATGACAATTTCTTAAAAGCAAATATTATACCAAATAAGCTGAAAATTGCAGTATTTTCAATCGGATAATATCATTTTATTTTCAGACATCCATTATGCCTCATGCGATTTTTAAACCTTCATTTAACATATATGTCACATGGTTTATATTTTCAATATTTGCTTTAAGTTGATTCATAAAAAAAGCGATTTTATCTGATCCACCCATCCTGCTCCCCCCTATACTTTTTACTTCGAGCCCTTGGGTTGAAACCTGAAAAAAACGCTTCTGCTCAATTGTTTGGTCTTGTCATGAAACCGGTTGACATATTTTTTGTGAGATGCGACTGCCAACCAAATGTTAAAACTACTTGTTTCTTTTAATCATAATATATAATATATGCGGCAAATTCAAGTGTTTTTTATTAATTATCCCATTTTTTTTAAGAAAGAAGGAGCCCGTTTCGGGCTCCTTCTTAATAGTAATGAATGTTATATTAACATCCGGTATCACAGGTACAGGTACCATCACCTGCTGAAATATCAAGACTGTTCGCAGGAGTAAGGGCACAATTCTGGGTACCGTCATACAGCACATCACCACCACCGTCACCATCAATATCATCAAAATCATCAGGATATTCAGGAGTACCCGCCATAGCACTGTTGGCATAATAAATTGTACACGCCGATTCAACGGCTTCCTGATTTTGTTTACATGCTGCAACTTTAGCAGAATCGGAAAGATCCGCAAATTTTGGAATGGCAATTGCCGCCAGAATACCGATGATAACGATCACGATGACCAATTCAACCAGAGTAAAACCTTGTTTGTTGCTTAACATTTTTAACCTCCACGTGGTTTAACTAATTTTTCAATTTATTTCGACGATAAAACCCCACAGCCATGCCCCGAATGTTTTATTTCAGCCACCTCCTGTGAATATTTAATAATTTCAAAACTCTATACTCCTCAATCATATCATCTGTTTTTATTGTACCGGCCAAAAAGTTGGCCGATGATCAATCCGACAGCAACGCCTATTTAACCGCCCCGATCATGCCCCACATGGGCATAAAAATCGCCATTGCCATGACTACAACGGCACCACCAATGACAACCGTTAAAATGGGTTCGATCATGGCTACCAGTCCCTTCACCGCATATCCCACTTCGGTCTCGTAGTGCTCGGCGATACTCTCCAGCATATTGTCCAGCGATCCGGACTGTTCTCCGATGCTGATCATGCGCACCACCATGGGCGGAAACAGATCGAACTTCTTCATGGATCCGGCGATACCCTGTCCCTTTTCGATATTCAGCGCCACCTCCCTGATCATACCCTCAATCACCACATTTCCCACTGCCGTACAGACCGTATTCAGGGTCTGAATAATAGGCAAACCGGAGCGGTTCAGCGTTTCAAACATCTTGGTGAAACGGGCCATGGCCGATTTAACCACCAGGTTGCCTGTAATGGGCATTTTCATCATCAGGCCGTCCCACCAGAATCGTCCTTTTTCTGTACGGATAAACATAAAAAATCCTGCGCCTGCTCCAACCATCACGACCAGGATATATCCATAATTCGCCTGCATGAAGTTACTCATGGCTATCAGTATCTTGGTGGGCAGGGGCAGTTCCATCTCCATCTTTGTGAACATATCCACAAAATTGGGCATGACCTTCAGCATAATCACAAAAAAAGCGCCGACCATGGCAAAAATCACAATGCTGGGATATCGCAGCGCCCCTTTCACCTGTTTTTTCATTTCTTCATCTTTTTTAAGTAATAATGCCATTCTTGACAAAACATCATCCATAGAACCGCTTATTTCACCTGCACGAACCGAATTCACATACAATTTGCTGAATACCCTGGGATGAGAATCGAGCGCCTGCGAAAAGCTCTTGCCTGACATCACATCCACATAAATTTTATTCAATACTTCACCGAACTCTTTTGAACTCTGGGAAGACAACGCTTCGATGGATGTCAGAAGCGGCACGCCGGCCTTGAGCAGCGTGACCAGTTCCTGGGTAAAGAGAACAATTTCATCTGTTTTGATTTTCTTTTGCAGGAAGCTGATTTCGATATTGCCGCTTCCTGCTTCCTTTTTTTGAGTGACCGCAATGGGGCGATAGCCTTTTTTCGCAATCTCGCTTCGGGCCTTTTGCGGATTCGGGGCTTCCAGGGTTTCTGTAACGACCGTGCCCGAAGGTGTCACGGCTTTATACTCAAACATGGCCATACGATATGCTTCCTTTTGTCTTAGGTTGATTACACTGAAGGTTATTACACACTTCAGAATAGGCTGTATTATCTATTTTTTTTCGTACTGATCGTATAAGACCGCCTGAACCCTTTTCAGCTTCAATGAATATCAATTGACACGGATTCTTTCGATTTAAATCAACATACCCTAAACGAATTTCAGTCTCCTTGTATATCATAATCTCCGACTCGTCCATTTATAAGTTTTTTAAGGTCACGCATTAATATTTTCCCTTAAGTCTGGAAATTGACAGCCTTGGCGGCTCTTAAAGATTCGTCACCCGCATCACCTCATCTATGGTGGTGACTCCTTTCAGTACTTTTATCCATCCGTCCGTCATCATGGTGCGCATACCGCCAGTTATCGCTGCATTTCTGACTTCATCTGTGGAAGCGCCCCTGAAGATCAGCTCGCGGATGGGTTCTGTGATTTTCAGCACTTCGACAATGCTCATCCGGCCCTTGTAACCGCTCTCCCGACATTTACGGCAGCCCCGGCCGTGATAAATCTTGATGTCTCTGGAATCTTCAATTCCGAGAGCCTGCATGACATGATCCGGGATTTCGATTTTCTTTTTCACTTCTTCCTTGCATTCGGGACAAATTTTTCGGACCAGCCGCTGACCGAGGACACCTAGAACCGCAGAAGAAATCAGAAACGGCTCAATATCCATCTCGGCTAGACGGGTGACGGCGCCGGCTGCATCATTGGTATGGAGCGTGGATAAAACCAGATGGCCGGTCAATGCGGCCTGAATAGCGATATTGCCGGTTTCAGAGTCGCGAATTTCTCCGACCATCACGATATCCGGGTCCTGACGCAGAATCGCGCGCAGTCCCTTGGCGAAGGTCATGCCTGCTTTCACATTGACCTGAGACTGCCGGATCATTTCCAGCCGGTATTCGATCGGATCTTCAAGCGTAATGATATTTTTTTCCACTGTGTTCAGACGGTTCAGCGCGGCATACAGTGTCGTCGTTTTCCCGCTTCCTGTGGGGCCGGTAAGCAGGATAATGCCGTACGCAGAGGACAACAGATCATAGACGCTCTGCCGGATATCCTCCTCGTATCCCAGATTCTCAACCTGAAGCAGAGCCGCACTTTTATCCAGAATACGCATAACCACATTTTCACCGAAGGCAGAGGGCAATGTAGATACACGAATCTCGATTCGCCGGCCATCTTTCAGCTTCACCTGCATTTGACCGTCCTGCGGAATCCGGTGCTCGGCGATATCCAGATTGGATAGAATCTTAATACGGGATATCAGTGCATCCTGCAGATTTTTCGGCAGCTTCAGGCTGTCGCGAAGCACACCGTCCACGCGAAATCGGACACGAACCATCTTTTCTTCCGGATTGATATGCACATCTGATGCGCCCTCGGTAATGCCCTGTGTCAGTACCATGTTGGCCATTTTGACAACCGGTGCTTCTTCGGCCAGGCGTTCCAAGTCGGCTGTGGACTGTTCGTGCTCTTCCTGAGAAGATTCCTCTTCAATAACCTCCAGGATATCCTGAAGTTCCTCATTGGTCACCTGAGCCTCGGACTGTTCCTCCTCATCCTCGCCGTAATGCTTGTTTATAGCCTCAATCAACGCTGATTTTGAGGAAAGCGCCGGTGACACTTCCATCTGTGTTTTTCGTGTGATCTGATCGATGGCTTTAACATCCTTGGGATCCGCCATCGCCACCAGCAGTGTATTGTCGATCCTGAAAAGCGGAAAGAACTGGAACTGTCTGACCATGGTCCCCGGAACCAGCTCAAGCACTTCCGGATCGATTTCATAATTTGAAAGATCAATATAGGGTACATGCCAGAGTGCGGCTTTGGTTTCCAGGAGTTCATCCTCTTTTATACTCTGGGACTCCAGCAGAAAGGCTTCAAGTGTTTGAGCGGACTCTCCATTGCGGATCGTATTCAGTGCGGCCTTGACCTGCTGAAGGGATAAAACCTCTCGCTCTACCAGAGCTTTTGCCAAAGCGCGGTCATAATCACGTTCACGCGTCTGGCGAACCGTTGTGCTTATCGCCTCATGCATTGAGATACCTTTGTACAATATTTAATACTTGTGGTGGACGGAAAGGCTTGTATAAAAACTCGTCTGCTCCTACCTGTTCCCCCATTTTTCGTTCTCCTTCCGTGGCCCTTGAAGTCAGTACCACAATCGGAATATTCTGAAATCGTTTATCATATTTCAGAATTCGCGCTGTTCTGAATCCATCGAGCAGCGGCATTAAAATATCCAGAATAATCAAATCGGGTGTATGCGATTTGACAACCTGCAATGCCTCCAGACCGTGATTTGCCACCATTACTTTATAACCCGCCTTCACCAGAGGATCTTTTAGCACTTTAATGACCGTCGGATCGTCATCCACAACCAGCACACTTTTGTTAAACTGATCAGAACCCGACTGTTCTCTTTCTTCAATAGTGGATTCCTTTTTTCCGACCTTTTGAGCTTCCATCAGAGCTTCCATTTTTCATTCCCTCAACAATACTGAATTATCCAGTGGCAAAATTTTGATACCAGTGTAAAAGGTCCGTCCCGATCAGCAAATACAACAGTGAACCCATTGCAAGAAACGGACCAAACGGTATTTGATCGCCTAATTTTATTTTCTTTAAAATCATGGGGATAGCCAAAGTTACCAAAGCAATGGCAGCCGCAAGATAAACTGTCGCAAAAACACCGGCTACACCCACATAAGTTCCAATCATTATAAGCAGTTTCACATCACCCATACCCATGGCCTCTTTCCGGAAAACAAGTTTTCCGAGAATCATCAGACTGATCATCAGCATACCGCCGGAAGCCATGCCAAGCAACATGAAAAGCCACATTTCAATTTGAAAAATCAAGGTAATGGCAACACCCGCTATGAACCCGGTAAAACTTAACCAGTTTGGAATAATTTTTTCATCCCAGTCGATAAAACTGATGGGGATCAGAACCAGACACAGAATACTGTATTTAATTAATTCAATGTTGAATCCGTAGCGGACGGCCATCAAGACAATCAGCAAGGCAGTCAGCAGTTCCACAAGGGGATAGCGCCAGGAGATCCGGGCGCCGCACTGCCGGCATTTTCTGCGCAGCAGGATAAAACTGATTACCGGTACATTGTCATAAAAGCGAATAAGTGTACTGCATGAAGGACACTGGGAACGCGGCCCCAAAAGAGACTGATCCTTCGGCAATCTGTAAATGACCACATTCAGAAAGCTGCCGATAATCAGCCCAAAAATTACAAGTAATATGTATGCTGTCAACGTCATGCTGATTTACCTGATAAGTAACATTCGTTTTGTTTTTGCAAAATCGCGTGTTTTAATCCGATAGAAATAAACGCCGGTGCTGACGGCAATGCCATGATTATCGGTGGCATCCCATTGCTCACTGTACTCACCCGGATTTAAATTGTCATTCACAAGCACTTTAACCTGCTGACCCAGCACATTGAATATAGACAGTGTCACAAGCCCCGGTTTATGTACAGTGTACCGGATATTGGTGATCGGATTAAATGGATTGGGATAATTCTGATCCAGTGTAAAGTAACCGGGCATTTTACTCCACTTGTTCTCTGTGGAGGCAAGAGATCGAAATGCAACCAGATACATGTTCGACTCAGGATCGCCGCCGTTACCACCCAATACAACCTCTCCCTCAGAGTATGCTTTTGAATAAATATCAAAGGGTGTGCCGCGTGAATCGACCACCTGACCACTGCATAATTCCCAGCTGCTCAGCCATTGAGGAGCAGAAGGAATTCTGGAATCATAAACGACATAAATCTGGCTTGAATCACTGACTTCAAATGAAAGAAAATCTGTGGTTTCCTGATCAGTCTTGTCGTCATTTGCTGTTTTCAGCCACATTAATCCATCCAGAACATCAGGAATGGATGCCAGTGTATAATCCCTGTCGACATACATTTTATCACCCAGCTCAAGAACCGCTAACTGGTAATTGGATTTACTGAGGCTGGATATCTGCAAGCCTCCTGATTTTTGCGGAATGAAATAGAGTTGATACATATTATCTTCCGGTCCGCCGTAATTGGGCCCCAGATCCACCCCGCCTTCAGATAAATAGGTTTCATACAGGTCGAATACATTGCTGCGCGAGTCGATAATCTTTTCACCCGTCGATTTCCAATCAGACATCCAGTCGGGAACCGAATCAATCCTTGCATCATAAGCCAAAACACATTTGGCACCGCCTGTCAGCTCGAAAGTCAGAAACGGATCATCGGTGGCCATTTTATCATCATTGGCCGTGATGATTCGAAGAGAGCCGCTCAGATAATCTGGAGCCTGTCCGATAGTATAATCACGATCGGTAAAAATTACCGCTTCCTGATCAAACGCAGCAAATTGATATCCGGAACGATTCAAACCGCTCATGGACATGCCCTTTGTAAGAATGTAGGAAATTCCCGAATTGACCGAAAGCAGTTTGGGAGTGGAAGACCGGTCTTTTATATTTCGAATCTGAATACAATACGCCTGCTCCAGATCATGCGGCTCTGTCGTCAGATGAACACGGGCCATATTGGTATCGATAATAGCGGCTTGTACAGCAATCGCTCCTTCAT
>Ga0272442_10002401_pt1 | contig 27247 bp, 29 predicted proteins | sample SSMForm2O_FD_200262 | JGI IMG/M metagenome (GOLD analysis project Ga0272442, IMG submission 200262) | Marine sediment archaeal communities from Little Sippewissett salt marsh, Falmouth, MA, United States - SSM-Form-2O | ecosystem: Environmental > Aquatic > Marine > Wetlands > Sediment ... | reverse complement strand
CCTCGCCCACCCGCTCGACGGGCAGGTCGAGACGCACACCCAGCGCCTCGAGCAGGTCGGCCGACCCGGTCGCCGACGACGCGGCCCGGTTGCCGTGCTTGACGACCGGCACGCCGGTCGCGGCCACGACGATGGCGGCCATGGTCGAGATGTTGACGGTGTTGGCCCGGTCTCCCCCGGTGCCGACCACGTCGACGACTCGTTCGACACCAGCGGGCATCGGAAAGGGCGTGGCATGCGCGTACATCGTGTCCACGAGCGCAGTGACCTCGTCGACCGTCTCCCCCTTGGCGCGCAGCGCGACCGCGAACGCCGCCACCTGGGCCGGCGTCGCTTCACCGGACAGGATCTGCTCCATCGCCCAGGTGGCCTCGCCATCAGCCAGGTCGCGGCCCGACATCAGCGGGACGAGGACGTCCGGCCAGCTCATCCGCCGGCCCGCCGCAGACTGACCGTCCTGAGCCGTCACGACTCAGGCGGAGGCCGGCTCGAGGCCGAGCCGCTGACGCATGAGTCCCGCCGTTGCCCGGGCCAGGGCAACCGCATCGATCGGGTGCGAGACGACAGCATCGGCCCGCGACCACGTCGCGAGCCAGCCGTCCTGCGGACGTCCGACGATCACGAGCACCGGCGGGGCGTGGAAGATCTCGTCCTTCACCTGGCGGGCGACCCCCATGCCACCGGCGGGCGCAGCCTCGCCGTCCAGGATCGCCACGTCGTACTCACCGGTGTCCAACGCGCGCCACACGTGCGGCGCCGTGGCGACGTCGGTGATCTCCACCTCGGGAAGGTCAGGGTCGGGGCGCGTCCCGAGGGCGAACGCCACCTGATCCCGGGTGTTGCTGTCGTCGGTGTAGACCAGGATCTTCATCGGCCGCTGCGCGGCCGTCCCAGCGTCGGAGGATGCACCCGTGCTCGCCACGCGTCCGATGGTAGCCAGCGGCCGGAAGTCGACCGTTCGGCGCGGTTGATGTCACAAAATCGGTCCCAAGGCGGGGTGGGGGTCGTCTCAGGCCCGTCGACATGACCATAATGCCGCCGTGGCGTCCACCGTGGCTATGAGCGACCCGCCGGCAGCCCCGCCGATCGAACGCCCGAACCGCACAGCGGTCGGGACGATCGTCTGGCTGTCCAGCGAGCTGATGTTCTTCGCGGCGCTGTTCGCGATCTACTACACGCTGCGGGCGACCTCGCCCGAGCTGTGGGCTGAACGCTCCGAGCTGCTGAACATCCCCTTCGCGTCGGTCAACACGACGATCCTCGTGCTGTCGTCCGTCACCTGCCAGCTCGGCGTGCTGCGTGCGGAGCGGGGCCAGGTCGGCCGGCTCGGCGGCATCCTGCAGGTCGGCAAGTGGGGCCTGCGCGAGTGGTTCGTCGTGACCTACATCATGGGCGCGATCTTCATCGGCGGGCAGGTGTACGAGTACGCCGAGCTGTACCGCGAGGGCCTGACACTGTCGTCCGACCCGTACGGCTCGATCTTCTACATGGCCACCGGCATCCACGGCCTGCACGTCACCGGCGGTCTCATCGCCTTCTTGTTCGTGCTCGGACGAACGTTCATGGCGCGTCGCTTCACGCACGAGCAGGCCACCAGCGCCATCGTGGTGTCGTACTACTGGCACTTCGTCGACGTCGTGTGGATCGGTCTGTTCTTCACGATCTACGTCATTCAGTGATGGAGTTGAGGCTGTGACCGCACTGCTGGCCAAGCGCCGCCACCCCCTGGCGCCTCTGCTGGTGATGGGGCTCGCGCTTGCTGCCCTAGCCGCGCTCTACGCGTTGCTCTCGCCGTCGAGCCAGGCCTCGACCACCACCGCCCAGAGCACCCAGATCGAGGAGGGCAAGGAGCTCTTTCTCGTCGGGTGCTCCTCCTGCCACGGGCTGAACGCCGAGGGCGTGGTGCGCGAGGACGGCACCGTGCTGGGGCCGTCCCTCATCGGGGTCGGTGCCGCCGCCGTGGACTTCCAGGTCGCGACGGGCCGCATGCCGATGGCCCGCAACAACGTCCAGGCACCACGCAAGTCGGTCGCTTACACCGAGGAGCAGACGGCTGCGCTGGCCTCCTACGTCGCGTCGCTTGCGCCGGGGCCTGCCATTCCCGAGCCCGACCAGTACGACCCGACCCAGGGTGACGTCGCACGCGGCGGCGCGCTCTACCGCACCAACTGCGCCCAGTGCCACAACACGACCGGCCAGGGTGGGGCGCTGACGCTCGGCAAGTACGCGCCCAAGCTCACCGGCGTCGAGCCGGTGCACGTCTACCAGGCGATGCTCACCGGGCCGCAGAGCATGCCGGTGTTCTCCGATGCCGTCCTCACCTCCGAGGACAAGCGCGACATCATCGCCTACCTCGACAACGTCGAGAACCAGCCCAACCCCGGTGGCCTGGGCATCGGCCGCATCGGTCCGGTGAGCGAGGGCCTATGGGTCTGGCTGATCGGCCTCGGTGCCCTCATCGCCGTCGCCGCGTGGCTCGGCGCCCGAGCCGCCACGGTCAAGCGGGACAAGCAGGGCGGGGAGGTCGCGGCATGACGACGCACGGATCCGAGCTCGAGCCAACGACACAGCGCGGCGACCCGCTCCCCGATCCCGGGCTGCCGCCGCACGAGCCGCGGCTCACCGACGTCGACGTCAAGCAGGCGAAGCGCGCCGAACGCCAGGTCTCGGCCATGTTCGGCGTCGCCGCGCTGGGCAGCATCGGCTTCGTCGTGGCCTACCTGGCCCTGCCCCTGACCGGGGAGCTCGACCGGCTGCAGGTCTCGAACATCGCCCTCGGCGTCACGCTCGGCCTGGCGCTGTTCCTCATCGGTATCGGGGCTATCCAGTGGGCGAAGAAGCTCATGCCCGACGTCGAGATGGTGCAGGAGCGCCACTCGCTGGCGTCCACGCCCGACGAGCAGGCCGGCGCGATCGCAGCGATCGAGGCGGGTGCCGAGGAGAGCGGCATCGGACGGCGCAAGATGATCCGCAACTCCCTGCTCGGGGCAATGGCGCTGCTGCCGCTGCCGATCGTGTTCATCCTCGGCGACATGGGTCCCCTCTCGCCCAACCCGGCCCGCGTGCGCGCCAGCACGATCTGGGAGCCGGGCATGCGCGTCGTCAACGACGTCACGTTCGAGCCGATCCGTCCCGAAGACCTCGAGGTCGGCCAGCTCGTCAACGCGATGCCGGAGGCGTACAAGGAGATTCCCGAGGAGGAGCACAGCCAGGCTCTTCGGGTACGCGCGTTCGCGTCAGTGATCCTCGTGCGGATGGAGCTCGACGAGTTCGTCGTCGAGCCCGGGCGTGAGGGCTGGGACGTCGACGGCATCCTCTGCTACTCCAAGATCTGCACCCACGTGGGCTGCCCGATCAGCCTGTACGAGCAGCAGACCCACAACATGCTCTGCCCGTGCCACCAGTCGACGTTCGCCCTCGCGGACGGCGGCAAGGTCGTCTTCGGCCCGGCGCGCAGACCGCTCCCGCAACTGGCGCTCGAGGTGGACGCGGAAGGATACTTGGCGGCGCAGGGTGACTTCAGCGAACCTGTCGGTCCCAGCTACTGGGAGCGAGAGCAGTTCATCGATGGGGAGAGCGTATGAGCGCCACTACGAAGCTCGCCAGCAAGCCCGTCGCGGCGCTCGACCAGCGCCTGACGATCGGCAAGCTGGCGAAGGACAACCTGCGCAAGGTCTTCCCCGACCACTGGTCGTTCCTGCTCGGCGAGATCGCCCTCTACAGCTTCATCGTCCTGCTGCTGTCGGGCACCTTCCTCACGCTGTTCTTCAAGCCGAGCATGGTCGAGGTGGTCTACCAGGGCTCGTACGTACCACTGCGCGGCGTGCCGATGTCGGAGGCGTACGCGTCCACGCTGGACATCTCGTTCGAGGTGCGCGGCGGACTCCTCATGCGCCAGGTGCACCACTGGTCGGCGCTGCTGTTCGTGGCGTCCATGGCCGTGCACATGTTCCGGGTGTTCTTCACCGGCGCGTTCCGCCGTCCCCGTGAGATCAACTGGACGATCGGCGGGCTGCTGCTGGTGATGGGGCTGGCCGCCGGCTTCACCGGCTACTCGCTGCCGGACGACCTGCTCTCGGGCACGGGCCTGCGGATCATCGAGGGCATCGTCCTGTCGATCCCGATCGTCGGCACCTACCTGTCGTTCCTCATCTTCGGTGGGGACTACCCGGGCGAAGACATCATCTCCCGGCTCTACATCGCGCACGTGCTGCTGGTGCCGGGTCTCATCCTGGCGCTGGTGGGCGCCCATCTGCTGATCCTCTGGTACCAGAAGCACACGCAGTGGCCCGGCCCGGGGCGCACCGAGAACAACGTGGTCGGCTACCCGCTGTTCCCCGTCTACACGGCCAAAGCCGGCGGCTTCTTCTTCGTCGTCTCCGGCGTCACCGTGCTCATGGCGGCGTTCATCCAGATCAACCCGGTGTGGTTCTGGGGCCCGTACGACCCGTCACAGGTCTCAGCCGGTACCCAGCCCGACTGGTACATCGGGTGGTTGGACGGCCTGCTACGCGTGATGCCTGGCTGGGAAGTGGTCATCGCCGGCTACACACTGAGCCTCAACGTGCTCATACCTGCGGCGATCCTGCCGGCGATCATGATCACGGTGCTGTTCGTCTACCCCGCGATCGAGCGGTTCGCGACCGGCGACGACCGGGAGCACAACCTGCTCGACCGTCCGCGCAACAACCCCACCCGCACGGGTCTGGGCGTCATGGCGATCGTGTTCTACGGGATGCTGTGGCTCTCGGGCGGCAACGACTTCGTGGCCACGATCTTCCAGATCCCGGTCAACTACATCACCACGTTCATGCGCATCGGCCTGTTCGTGCTGCCGCCGCTGGCCTTCATCATCACCCGTCGCATCGCGATCGGCTTGCAGCGCCGTGACCGCGAGCGGGTGGAGCACGGTCGCGAGACCGGCGTGATCCGGATGACCGTCGAGGGTGAGTTCTACGAGGAGCACGAGCCGATCGACAAGTACGAGGCCTACGCGCTGACCGCGCACGCGCGTGAGGAGGCGCTCGAGGCCGGTGCTGAGGTCGACGATAACGGCGTCAAGAACTCGGCGTTCAAGAAGAGCAAGCGTCAGGCTGCGCTCAGCCGGTTCTACTGGAACGACACCATCCAGAAGCCGAGGGCAGACGAGCTGCATGACGAGCAGGAGCACGCCGCCCTGGAGACCGAGGAGCACCTCGAGCACGAGACGCTTCCCGGTGGCGGGCACAACCCACCCGAGGTGACACGCCACTAGGCGCCGTTGTCTTCGCCTGGCGGAGTTCCGCGGGTCGAGCACTGAGGCTGAGCCCTCGCAGTCCAGGGACTGCGAGGGCTCAGTCGCGTCCGGGCTACTGCCCTCATGGGGAATGGGGCGCAAGCACGGCGCCGACCCGGATGCGATCCGGCTCCGGGTGGCGCGCTGGGCGCCATGGGACGGCTGGGCTGGCGGCTTCGCGCCCTGGCTTCGCGCGCCCTCGCGGGGCGTATGGGTGGTTCGCGGGGCTTACTAGCCTCGCGAACCACCCACAGGCGTCCTTAACGTGATCACTTGGGACGCGGGCGGGCGCTCAGGGGGTCGGGGTCAGCGGTGGCGGGATCGGGCGGTCGTTCGCCACCGCCCAGGTGCGGGCCATCGCGATGCGGTCCGGCGCGGTCGGGTGGCTGGCGAACCACCAGTGAAGGGCCCTCGGCGGGTCCACGTCCGCCAGCGCGACGGTCGCGAGGGTGTGCTGCATGCGGACGAAGGTGTCGGGGTCCTCGGTCAGGTCCAGCGCAACCGCGTCCGCACGCGCCTCGATCGCCCGCGAGACGGCGGCCTGGCCCGGTCCGCTCACGAAGCCGAGGAGCGTCACCAGGGCCAACAGCAGCGGCACGGCGGCAGGGGTGCCCAGAACGGCCCCAGGAGCGCCCTCAGCGCCCGCTGAGCCGCTCCCGCTCCACGGGGGCAGGTCGTCGTCCGACAGCCCTGCACGGGCCGTCAGAGGCCGCCAGGAGCCCGCCAGCGCCACGACGAGCACCGCCAGCGCCGCTCCACCGGCCCCGAGCAGCGTGCCGGCGAGCACGTCGTTCTCGCGGGCGTGCGCCAGCTCGTGCGCCACCACGATCTCGATCTCGTCGACCGGGGCCGTCTCCAGCAGCGTGTCGTAGAGCACGACGCGCTTGGTGGGTCCCAGCCCGGACACGTACGCGTTGAGCGCGGTCGTGCGGCGGGACGCGTCCGCCACCAGCACCTCGCCCACCGCCACCCCCTCACGCTCGGCGATCTGCACGAGCGAGGCCCTCAGCTGCTCGTCCTGCAGCGGCTCGAAGCGGTTGAACAGCGGCTCCACCACCAGGGGGTAGGACAGCGACGCCACGACGACGAGGCCGGCAGCACCCGGTGCCGCAACGGCCCACCACCGCCGCGGCCAGCGCCGGGCGAGCAGCACGATCGCCACGACACCCAGCAGGGTCAGCGCGGACTGGACGGCGAAGCCGCGGGCGATGTCGAGCCACCAGTCGCCCCAGTCGCGGGTGGACAGCCCGTAGTCGCGGCGCACCGACTCCTGCCAGGCCGACAGCGGCAGCGTCAGCAGCCGCAGCGCGAGCAGCAGCACCGCTCCCCCGACCACAGCCGGTACGAGCACCGGCGCCCACCGGGGCGAGGGCATGGCCCGCATCAGCCGCGCGCCGAGCGGGGTCAGCCCGACGACGACCGTCGCGGCCAGGCCCAGAGCGAGCGACAGGTAGGCCGGCGGGCGCAGGGCCCCTCGGTACTCGTCCCCGCGGGCCTGCTCCTCGGCGGTGAAGTCGAGGTCGGGGTCGGCCGGCACGACGGCGTCCGCCGGGGCGTCCAGCGCCGTCCACGGCGTGCTCACCACCACGGCGACGACGACCCCCACCGCGACCGCACCAGCCGCCCACAGCAGCGGGCGCAGCGCAGAGCCGCGGGCGACGTCGAGCACGCATTCGATCGTAGGTCGGTGAGTGCCCAAGGTCACCTGGTCGAGTCGTCCCCGACCTGGCAGGCTCTCGCCATGCTGACCGATCCGCGCAACGGCATGCAGATTCTGGACGACGACGCCTGCTGGGACCTGCTGCGCAGCCAGCCCGTCGGTCGACTCGCCGTCGCCATCGCCGGCGAGGTCGAGATCTTCCCCATCAACTACCTCGTGCACGAGGGCCAGATCGTGTTCAAGAGCGCCCAGGGCAGCAAGCTCGCCGCGCTCGCCGCGAACGCTCGGGTGTCGTTCGAGATCGACGGCTACACCCCCGACTCCGGCGAGGCCTGGAGTGTCGTCATCAAGGGCGTCGCATACGAGCTGCAGCGGTTCTCCGAGATCTACGAGGCCGAGGAGCTTCCCCTGTTCCCGTGGAACGCCTCACCCAAGGACTTCTTCGTCACCATCCGCCCCCGCGAGATGGCAGGACGCCGCTTCACCGTCGTCGAGGACCAGCGCCCGCAGGGCTAGCCCAGGCAGCGCGTGCGGCCCGGCTCAGCGCGGGTCGCGCCCCAGGATCGCCAGCAGCGCCGTCTGCACGTCCACGTCGCCGGTCACGGCCACCGGAGCGGCCAGCACCCCCGGGATGCCCTGCGGGGACACCCACGGCTCCACGATGACCGTGGCGTGCTCGACGAGGTCGTCGGGCAGGGACTCGTCGGCGCCGATCGCCCGAGCGAGGTCCCAGGTGTGGACGAGCGTGTCGGCAGCCACCTCGTCGCAGTAGCGCGCGACTGTGGACGGGCCACTGCTCAGGTGCACCACCTGCTCGAGCACACCCGGACGCTCCAGCCGGGACGCCGTCTCCGTCACTGCGCTCTGCCAGTCGCAGAGCGGGTCGGGGCCGAGCAGGTCGCCGTCGAGCGATGACCCGACCTCGTCCATCGTGCGCCCATCGATCATGACGGCCATCCACCGCTGCTCGCCGTAGACGTGGTTGACCAGGGCACGGACGTCCCAGTCGGTGCAGGGGGTGGGACCGTCCCACTGGTCGGGCCGGACGGCCTGCACACGTTGGGTGAACCCGCTCACGCTGCGGTGGAAGCGGTCGAGTGTCTCGTCCAGCCGAAAGCCCACGACGTCGGTCATGGGCCCACCATGCACGCTCGAACCAGCCGAGTCCACAGCCCGGGCGCTCGCGACTAGCCGACTAGCGGCGGATCAGTGCGCCCACTCGCCGCGGTAGAACTCGTACACCCACGCGAACAGGGCTGCGACCAGCATGGCGAGCCCGATGATCGCCAGCCACCAGCCGAACACCAAGCCGAGCACGAGCACGGCCGAGCCGCCGGCGACGTACAGCGGGGTCCACGACTTGGGAGCGAAGAAGCCCAGCTCGCCGGCGTTCTCGTAGATCTCGCCGTCAGGGCGGTCCTCGGGGGGGCTGCCGCCCATCCGGTTCGCCACGAACATCAGGTAGAAGGCCAGCATGGCCGTCAGCCCAAACGTCAGCACCAGGGCCGTCGTGCCGGTCGGGTCTTCGGCCAGCACCCAGTACACGGGCGTGACGATTCCGAAGAAGATCGTCATGCCGATGAAGATGATGCCGGACGTCCTCATCAGATCTCCTCAGGACGACCGGCGTCGCGAGGGTCCTTGACCGCCACCTCGTCGGCGTCGACCGGCTCACGGTCGGCCGGGCCGAGGGTCTTGGTCAGAAGGCCCGCCTTGTCTTGGTGGAAGCCGTGCTCGGCGGCAGCGACCTCCGGGAACTTCAGGTCGAAGGCGGGACGCTCGGAGCGGATCCGCGGGATGGTGGTGAAGTTGTGCCGCGGCGGCGGGCACGACGTGGCCCACTCCAGCGAGGCACCCCAGCCCCACGGGTCGTCCACGTTCACCTTCGGTGCGTTGCGGGTGATCCACACGTTCCAGAAGAAGAACAGGGTGGACGCCGCCAGGATGAACGCTCCGACCGTGGAGATCTGGTTGAAGACCGTGAACCCGTCCTCGGGGAGGTAGTCGGCGTAGCGCCGCGGGAAGCCGATCGTGCCCAGCCAGTGCTGGATCAGGAACGTCACGTGGAAGCCCACGAACAGCGTCCAGAAGTGCCACTTGCCCAGCCGCTCGTTCAGCATCCGTCCGGTGAACTTCGGCCACCAGAAGTAGAAGCCGGCGAACATGGCGAACACGACCGTGCCGAAGATGACGTAGTGGAAGTGCGCCACCACGAAGTACGAGTCGGACGTGTGCCACGTCATCGTCGGGGACGCCAGCACGATGCCGGTCAGCCCGCCGAAGAGGAACGTGATCAAGAAGCCCACGGCCCAGAGCATGGGCGTCTCGAACGAGACCGACCCGCCCCACATGGTGCCGATCCAGTTGAAGAACTTCACCCCCGTCGGCACGGCGATGAGCATCGTGAGCAGCGCGAAGAACGGCAGGTAGACGGCGCTGGTGGTGTACATGTGGTGCGCCCACACGGCCATCGACAGGGCGGCGATCGCCAGCGTCGCGCCGACGAGACCCTTGTAACCGAAGATCGGCTTGCGGCTGAACACCGGGATGACCTCGCTGATGATGCCGAAGAACGGCAAGGCGAGGACGTAGACCTCCGGATGGCCGAAGAACCAGAACAGGTGCTGGTAGATGATCGCGCCGCCGGTGGACGGGTCGAAGATCTGCGTGCCCCAGTTGCGGTCGGCGTACAGCGCAATGAAGGTCGCGGCGAGCACCGGGAACACCATGAGGATGAGGACGCTGGTGACCAGGACGTTCCAGGTGAAGATCGGCATGCGGAAGAAGTTCATGCCGGGCGCACGCATCGTGATGATGGTGGTGATGAAGTTGACCGCACCCAGGATGGTCCCCAGACCAGCGAACGTGAGCCCGATGATGCCCAGGTCAGCGCCCACCTGCGGGGAGTAGACCTCGGTCGAGAGCGGCACGTAGGCGTACCAGCCGAAGTCCGCTGCCCCACCGGGGGTGAAGAAGCCCGCAGCGGCGATGAGGCCGCCGAAGAGGTACGTCCAGTAGCTGAACATGTTCAGCCGCGGGAACGCCACGTCAGGGGCGCCGATCTGCAACGGCATGATCGCGTTGGCGAAGCCGGCGAACAGCGGCGTCGCGAACAGCAGCAGCATGATCAGGCCGTGCATCGTGAACATCTGGTTGTAGACGGTGTCGCTCACGACCTGCGTGCCCGGAGCGAAGAGCTCGGCGCGGATCACCATGGCCAGCAGCCCGCCGATGATGAAGAACAGGAACGAGCTGGCCATGTACATGTTGCCGATGACCTTGTGATCGGTCGTCGTCATCCACGACAGGATCTTGCGTCCCAGACCCCGGTCGGCCGGCTGCGGTGCCTGGCCCGACTCCAGGACGGGTGGCTCGGCAAAGGTGGTCATGCGTTACCTCCGTCGTCGCCCGCATCGGGGCTGGGGGACGTCGTCACACGCTCGGGGTCGAAGGTCGCCCGTGTCTCGACCTCGACGAGGCCGGTCTGGCCGGCAGCCTCCAGGTCGTCCAGGTGCTGCTGGTACTCCTCCTCGGAGACCACCACGACCTCGAAGAGCATCCGGGAGTGGTAGGCGCCGCAGAGCTCGGAGCAACGTCCGGCGTACGTGCCCTCACGGTTCGGGGTCACCTGGAAGGAGTTCGTGCGCCCCGGGATGAGGTCCATCTTGAAGTAGAAGGACGGCACCCAGAAGGAGTGGATGACGTCGGGGCTGTTCAGCTGGAACTCCACGACGTTGTTCACCGGCAGGTACAGCTGCGGGATCGTCGCAGCCGTCCCCACGTCGTAGACGTCCTCGTCGATGTAGTTGAAGGTCCACGACCACTGCTGGCCGATGACGCCGATCTTGACGTCGGGGTCGCTCTCCTTGGCGAGCACCTCGTTGGCGTTCGTCATCGTCCAGTAGAAGAGCACACCGACGATGAACAGCGGGACGACGGTGTAGAGCGTCTCGATCGGGATGTTGTAGCGCACCTGCTCCGGCAGCCCGTCCTCCTGCTTCTTGCGCCGGTAGGCGATCGAGGCCCAGGCGATGAGGCCCCAGACGAGCGCGCCCACGACCAGGGCAGCGATCCAGGTGCCGACCCACAGGTCGCCGATGAGCGGGGCCTGGGCGGATGCCGGCTCGGGCAGCCCCGAGATCTCGAACGCCTGGTCCTGCGTCAGCCCGCAGCCCGACAGCAGGACGGCTGCGCCGACGGCCGCACCCGCGGCGGCGACGCTGCGTCGCGTCCGGGGGCGGCGACCGCGACGACGCAGGTCGCCTTCAGTGCCTGAGGAGTTCGCCAAGGTCGTCATTCCTCGCTCGTCGATGTCTCACTGTGCAGGACGGCACGCTGCGGTGCCCATGTTGCGTCGGAGAGTAGCGTCCCGTGCGGGCGAAAACACACCCTCCCCACCCGTTTGGCGCGCTGAAAGGTGCCGGATGTGACATATCTCGATGCGGCGTCCGGGGAGCCGCTGCACCCGGCGGCCCGTGAGGTGCTCCTGTCGGCCTACGACGAGGGATGGGCCGACCCGGCGCGGCTGTACCGGGACGCGCGGCGGGCGCGGATGCTGCTCGACAACGCGCGCGAAGTCGTGGCGGCCGCGGTGGGGGCGCGCCCGGACGAGGTGACGTTCACGGGCTCGGGGACGCAGGCCTGCCACGTAGGCGTTCTCGGAGCCCTGGCGGGCCGGCGCCGCGAGCGGGCGGGGTCGGCGGCGTCCGACGGCGTGCTGGTCACGTCCGCCGTCGAGCACTCGGCGGTGCTGGCGGCCGGGGCGTGGCACTTTCGCCGCGGCGGCCGGCACGAGACCGTCGGTGTGGACGTGACGGGGGTGCTCGACGTGGCGGCGCTGGCGCAGCGCCTGGGGCGTGGGGACGTCGACGTGGTGGCCGTCCAGGCGGCGAACCACGAGGTCGGGACGGTGCAGCCGATCGCGGAGGTCGCCGGGCTTGCGGACGAGCACGGGGTGCCGCTGGCCGTCGACGCCTCGCAGACGCTGCCCTGGGGGCCGCCGCCGGACGGCTGGAGCGTGCTGGCCGGCAGCGCGCACAAGTGGGGCGGTCCGGCCGGGGTCGGGGTGCTGGCGCTGCGCCGGCGCACCCGCTTTCGCTCCGTGCTGCCTGAGGACGAGCGCGGGTCAGGACTGGTGCCCGGGTTCGAGAACGTGCCAGCGGCCCTGGCCGCCGCTGCGGCGCTGCGGGCACGGCGCGAGGAGGCTGCGGCGCTCGAGCAGCGCCTGCGTCCCCTCGTGGACCTGATCCGCGAGCGGGTCGCGGTGGTGGTGCCCGACGTGGAGGTGGTCGGGCATCCGACGCAGCGGCTGGCGCACCTGGTGACGTTCTCGTGCCTCTACGTGGACGGGGAGGCGCTGCTGACGGCGTTGGACGCCGAGGGCTTCGCGGTCTCGTCCGGCTCGTCGTGCACGGCGAGCACGCTGCGCCCGAGCCACGTGCTCGAGGCGATGGGGGTGCTCACCCACGGCAACGTGCGGGTGTCGCTGAGCCGGGACACCAGCCAGGCCGACGTCGAGCGCTTCTTGCACGTCCTGCCCGGGGTGGTCGCCCAGGTGCGGGCCCAGCTGGGGGCAGAGCGTCTGTGACGCCGCCTGCAGGTGCTAGGTGACGCGACGGACCAGGTAGGACGGGACGCCATCCGGCTCGGCGCTCTCCCCCAGGTACTCATGAGAGCGCAGCCGGCACCACGCCGGGACGTCGCTGCGCGCGGCAGGGTCGTCCGCGACGACGGCGATCGTCTCGCCGACGTCCACCTCGCCGATGTGGCGGGCGAGCGCGATCACGGGGAGCGGACAGCGCTGACCCCGGCAGTCCAGAACGACGGCCGGGGTCATGGCGCTGCTGTCGACGAGGGAGCGGCGCGCCTCGAGCAGGCTGCGCGGCGTCCCGGCGTCGGGTCTAGTGGAACGAGTCGCCGCAGGCGCAGGAGCCCGTGGCGTTCGGGTTGTCGATGGTGAAGCCCTGGCGCTCGATGGTGTCGACGAAGTCGATGGTCGCGCCGCCGAGGTAGGGCGCGCTCATGCGGTCGACGACGACGTTGACGCCGCTGAAGTCGATCACCTGGTCGCCGTCGAGCTGGCGCTCGTCGAAGAACAGCTGGTAGCGAAGGCCGGAGCAGCCACCGGGCTGCACGGCGACCCGCAGGGCGAGGTCGTCGCGACCCTCCTGGTCGAGAAGGCTCTTGACCTTGGCGGCGGCGCCGTCGGTCAGCACGACCGTGCTGGTCGTCTCTTCGGAGACCGTCATGTCACTCCCTTAGGTGCGGCGGCGGGGCACCGCAGTGCCCGAGCGGTGAGACGTCATGGTGTCACAGCAGTCGATCGTGGTCACGTCTCGAATCTGCTAACGCGTCGACTCTGTGGATACTTCCCCGACCGCGCCGAGGGGGTCTCGGCTCAGCGTCCCCAGGTGCGGGCCACACGCTGGGCCAGACCCGCCAGTGCGTCGGCCGGGCGCTCGAAGGCCTCGTCCTCGCCGACGACGTCCACCACCCCGTACGCCCCGTCGATCCCGGCAGCCCGCAGCTCACGGGACCCGACCTCCACTCGGCCGGCCAGAGCCACGCAGGCGACTCCGCGCCCGGCAGCCCGCTGGGCCACGCCCTGGACCACCTTGCCCGTGAACGTCTGGGGGTCGAGCGCTCCCTCACCGGTCAGCACCAGGTCGGCCGCGGCGAGGCGGTCGTCGAGTCCGGATGCATCCGCGACGAGGTCGAGGCCCGGGCGGTGCTCGGCGCCGAGCACGGTGAGCGCGTAGCCGAGCCCGCCTGCGGCGCCAGCGCCCGGGGTGTCGGCGGCGTCCCGGTCGACCAGGTGCGCGAAGGCCGACAGGGCGCCGTCGACGGCGAACAGGCGCTCCTTCGACAGGCCCTTCTGCGGGCCGTAGACGTTGGTGGCTCCGCGCAGGCCGAGCAGGGGGTTGGTGACGTCGGACGCGGCGACGAGCCGGCACTGCCCGACGCGGGCCCGGGCGGGGTCGACGTCGACCACAGAGATGGAGCCGAGCGCCATGGCGCCCTGCTCGAGCGCGCCGGCGGGCTCGGCGGTGGCGCCCAGGGCCGCCAGCAGGCCCGCGCCGCCGTCGTTCGTCCCCGACCCGCCGAGACCGATGACAACCGTGCGTGCCCCGGCGTCCACGGCGGCTCCCACCAGCTGGCCGACCCCGGCGGTCGACGCTCGCTCGGCGACGTCGACGTCGGGGGTGCGCGCTCCGGGTGAGCGTGGCAGCAGCGCGAGACCACACGCCTGCGCCGACTCGACGTACGCCGTGGAGCCCTCCTCGCCCGGCACGAGGAGCAGGGCAGCGGGGGTCGGCTGCCCGAGTGGGCCGTCCACCGTGATCGCGTGCAGGCTGCCGCCGAGGCTGGCGTGCAGGGCGTCGACGAAGCCGGGGCCGCCGTCCGACATGGGCGCGATCGACACGGTGTCGTCCGGTCGATGCCGCAGCCACCCGGTGCGGATGGCTTGGGCAGCCTCGGTCGCCGTCAGGGTGCCGGCGAACTTGTCGGGGGCGACGAGGACGTGCACGCGGTGCCTCCGGGACTGGTGCTCGGCGGGTGGGTGGAACAGCTGCGGCGGGGCCGGGTGGGGGCAGACACGGGGCGCCGCCGGTCGTACTCTCGCAGAAGGAGGCAACGATGGCGTAGGGGACGGGGTCTCGCTGGGCGGCTGTGGTCGCGGTGGTGACGGCAGCCCTGGTGATCGTCGGGGTGGGCGCCTACTCGTGGGCGGAGTCGACCGCCGACCAGGCCTCGCCGGCCGCGGTGACCTCGCAGGAGGGCGACTCCGACTCCGACGGCCGCAACGCCAGTACGGGCAACCGGGGTGGCAACGGTCGTGACCGGGACATCGAGCCCGTGGCGTGCGACGAGGCGCGCACCCATGGCGAGTACGTGTCGTCCGTGGCGCGCTCGACGCCCAGCGGACCGGGCAAGGGCGCGGTCGTCAGCGCGGCGGCACGCAGCGACTGCGGCAAGCCCGACCGCGGGGAACGGGCGGCTGACGCCGAGTGACCGGCGCAGGGATCGGCGCAGTGAGCGCGGGCTGAGCGTCGGCTCCTCCTCACGCGTCGGTTCAGTCGGGTCGGATCTCCCCGGTCACGCGGCGCACGTCGTCCAGCGCTGTGTCGACCTGCAGGGCGAGCGCCGTGTCGAGGCGAGTGTCGTTGCCGATCGAGCGCAACGCCTGCTCGGCCGTCCCGAGGGCCCGCATGAGCCGGGCGTTGTCCGCGCGCAGCAGCGCTTCGACGCGTTGGGCCTGCTCGAGGCGTCGCTGCGACGAGGCGTAGACGAGCAGGCCGACCCCCAGTACCGCGAGGGCGAGGATCACGAGTCCCGCTGCCATGTGCCCGAGTGTGCCTCAGCAGGCGCCATCGCTCCACGTGACCGGGTGCTGCCGACATGGGACGATGAGCGGACTATGACCGCAGACACCACTGCCCGCGACGGCGCCGCGCCTGCATCGGGCCTTCCTCTGCTTCTCCTCGGTCGCGGAAGCGACCCGTTCAGCGAGCGAGGCGTCGAGTGCCCCGGTGACCTTCCCCCGGCCAGCGACCCCGACCTCGTCGAGCGCGCCCGCGCCGCCAAGGCCGCCCTGGGCGAGCGGCTCTTCGTGCTGGGGCACCACTACCAGCGCGACGAGGTCATCCAGTTCGCCGACGTCACAGGAGACTCGTTCAAGCTCGCCCGCGAGGCCGCCGCCCGGCCGGACGCCGAGTACATCGTGTTCTGCGGCGTCCACTTCATGGCGGAGAGCGCCGACATCCTCACCGCCGGCCACCAGCAGGTCGTGCTGCCCGACCTCGCTGCGGGGTGCTCGATGGCCGACATGGCGAGGCTGCAGCAGGTCGAGGACGCGTGGGAGCGCCTCGCCGACGCCGGCGTCGCCGACGACGTCATCCCGATCACGTACATGAACTCCTCGGCCGACATCAAGGCCTTCTGCGGACGGCACGACGGGGCCGTGTGCACGTCCAGCAACGCGCAGCGGTCGTTGACCTGGGCCTTCGAGCAGCGGCCCGGGGGGCAGGGCAAGGTGATGTTCCTGCCCGACCAGCACCTCGGACGTAACACCGCCGTCCTGGAGCTGGGGCTCTCCCTCGAGGACTGCGTGGTCATCGACCCGCACAAGCCTGACTTCGGCGTCACGGACGAGGAGCTGCACGCTGCCCGGATGCTGCTGTGGCGCGGGCACTGCTCGGTGCACGGACGGTTCAGCGCGCAGTGCGTCGACGACGTGCGCGAGCGGGTGCCCGGGGTCAACGTGCTCGTGCACCCGGAGTGCACGCACGACGTGGTGACGAAGGCCGACTACGTAGGGTCGACCGAGTACATCATCTCGATGATCGAGAAGGCTCCGCCTGGCTCGGCGTGGGCTGTCGGCACCGAGCTCAACCTGGTCAAGCGGCTTGCCGCCGAGCATGCGGACAAGACGGTGGTGTTTCTCGACGACACCGTGTGCTTCTGCGCGACGATGAACCGCATCGATCTCCCGCACCTGGTGTGGGCCCTGGAGAACCTCGCCGAGGGGCACGTCGTCAACCGCATCGAGGTGGACGAGGACGTCACGCACTGGGCGAAGGTGGCGCTGGACCGGATGCTGGCACTTCCCGGCCCGGCTCCCGTCAAGGACTGACCGCTCGCCGTCCACCGTCCCGAGCTCGGGTGAGGGGCTGAGGTGCCCCGCGCTCTCGGACTCGCGCGGCGCACGTCGCGGGGCGTGTGGGTACTTCGCGGGGCCCATTAGCCCCGCGAACCACCCACAGGCGTCCTTAACGTGATCACTTGGGACGGGGCGGGACCGGCTGGGCTCAGGGCTAGAGGACCGGGGCGTCCCAGACGGCGAACCAGCGGGAGACATCGCTCTCGATCGGGAGCTCGTTGCTGATGATCGCGCGCACCTGCAGCTCGAGGGCGTTGTCGCGGGTCTGGGCCTGGCCACTTCCGGGTGTGCCGCCCACGCCCGGACCACCGGCGCCCGCGCCACCGTCGGCCCCGGCGAAGCCAGGCCCGGCCGAGCCACGCTGCGGGGCGAACGGGTAGAAGGTCCCCCGCTTCGGCAGGTAGACCAGTGCGACCACCCGTCCGTCGGAGGCCTGGAACGGCACCAGGTCGCACAGGATGTTCGGCCCGAATCCCTCCATCTGCAGGGTCGTCGTCACGGCGTGCAGGTCGGTGACCAGTCCCCCGAGGTCGACCGAGCCGCCGGCGCCGCCTGACGTGTCGCCCGAGGCCGAGAGAACGATCCACGTGTACCCGTGCCGGTCGCGTGACAGCACCGGACGCGACGCCTGCAGCATCGCGGTCAGCTCTGTCTCGAGCCGGTCGAACGGCGCCCCCTCGGGGTCGCGGTAGCAGACCCCCACCGAGCCGGTCGGGGTGAGCCCGGCCGACACCTCCAGCGTCAGCGCCGCGGTCGGGATGGCGAACAGTGCGTCGAGGTCCGGCCCCTTGACCTTGCGTCGTCCGAGCAGGGCGTCGAAGAACCCCACCTACATCGGCCGCCCGAGCTCGGCGGACAGCTTCGCCAGCTGGTCGAGACGCTTCTCCAGCGGCGGGTGGGTGGAGAACAGGTGCCCGATGTCCATCGCCTTGTTCGTGAACGCCGGGTAGATGAAGAACGCGTTGTACGGCTCCGCCGAGCGCAGGTCCTTCTCCGGGATGCGGGCCATGTCGCCGGAGATCTTCGTCAGCGCGCTGGCCAAGGCTGCCGGCTGGCCGGTCAGGATGGCCCCGGCCCGGTCTGCGGACAGCTCGCGGTACCGGGACAGGACCCGGGTGAGCAGAAAGCTGACCGCGTAGACGACGATGCCGATCAGCGTCAGCGCGAGGAACGCGATAGCGCCGTTCTGGTCACGGCGTCCCATCGACGACCACATGGCGCTGCGGATCATGAAACCGGCGAGGACGCCGACGGCCGAGGCCACCGTCATCACCGTCACGTCCCTGTGCGCGACGTGGGAGAGCTCGTGGCTGATCACGGCCTCCATCTCGCGTTCGTCGAGACGGCGCATGAGCCCGGTGGTCACCGCGATCACGGCACGGTCCTCCGACCGGCCGGTCGCGAACGCGTTGGGGACGTCACTGACGCTCACCGCAACGCGTGGCTTCTTCATGTCGGCCAGGGTGGTGAGCCGGTCGACCAACGCGTGCAGCTCCGGCGCCTCGGCGGGGCTCACCTCGCGGGCGCGCATGCCCTTCATCGCCAGGGTGTCGGAGTAGTACCACTGCGCCCAGAGCATGCCGATCGGCAGCACGCCCCAGATCAGGAAGCCGGCGGAGTTGCCGAAGAAGTAGAACAGCGCCCCCGCCAGCACGATGTAGAGCAGGAACAGCAGGAAGACCGTGACCACCATGCGAGCGGCGAGCCCACGGTCGGGACGAAAGCGAGTACGTGCCACGTCAAGAACAACTCCTCGAGCGCACGGGGCGTTCCCGCTGTCGCCAGATGTCCGGGTGTGTGGTCGGCAGGGCCGCGGTCAGCCGGGCAGCAGACCGTCGTCGGTGAGCATCTCCTTGACGTCGTCCAGCGTGGCGTCCGACGGCGGCAGCACGAGGTCGCTCTCGGTGAACACGTCGCCGGCCACGGGCGTCCCGAACTCGTGCACCTCGGCCAGCAGCCGGGTCAGCGCTGTGCGGAACTCCTCGACGTCGCCGACGGTGATCGCGTGCTCGACGGCCCGGTCGAGGTCGTTGAGGTCGGTCAGCTTCTCGGCGTCGAGCTCGTACTGACCCTCGCCCAGAATCCTGATGATCATGGCGTCGGCTCCTCGGTGTCGCTCGCGGCGGGCTCGGCCGACCCGTCGCCGCCCTCGATCGCCGCGGTCGACGCGGACGGGCCGGCGGTGAGCTCGGTCTTCATCCTCTGGAGCTCCAGCTCGACGTCGCTGGTGGAGGCCATGCGCTCCAGCTCGGCGGTGATGTCGTCCTTGCCAGTGCCGGTAACGTCCTCCAAGGCCCCGGAGGCGAGCAGCTCGTCCACCGCTCCGGCCCGGGCCTGCAGCTCCGCGGTGCGGTCCTCGGCCCGCTGGACGGCCATGCCGACGTCACCCAGCTCCTCGGAGATGCCGGTGACAGCCTCGGTGACCGAGGTCTGCGCCTGGGCTGCGGTGTAGGTGGCCTTGATCGTCTCCTTCTTCGTGCGGAAGGCCTCGACCTTGGCCTGGAGCCGCTGCGCGGCCAGCGTCAGCTTCTCCTCCTCGCCCTGCAGCGCGGCGTGCTGGGCCCCGAGGTCGCTGATCTGCTGCTCGAGACCGCTGCGCCGGGTCAGCGCCTCACGAGCAAGGTCTTCCCGGCTCATCGCCAGCGCCTTCTGCGCCTGGTCGTGCAGCTTGTCGCTCTCCTGCTTCAGCCGGGCGATCTGCAGCTCGATGCGCTTGCGGCTGGTGGCGACGTCCGCGACACCGCGGCGCACCTTCTGCAGAAGCTCGAGCTGCTTGGTGTAGCTGTAGTCCAAGGTCTCGCGCGGGTCTTCCATCTTGTCCATGGCCTTGTTGGCCTTGGACCGGAAGATCAGCGACATCCTGCTGAAGACACCCATGCTTGTTGACCACGCTCCCTGACTTGAGGTGCGACCTGCACCGCGCGCCGTCTGCGGCGAGCACCTCCCAGCGTAGGCGCGACGTGCGACACCGTCAGCAGGAAGCCCCACTCGGCCGACGACGTATCCTGACCCCGATGTTCCGCCGCCAGAGCTCCCAGGACCCCTCCGGGTCGTCCGACGCCGGCACGGCTGCGGACGCCGCAGACCAGAAGGCAAGCGGCAAGGGCCGCCCGACTCCCACGCGCAAGGAGGCCGAGGCAGCCCGCAAGCAGCGGGTCAAGCCCTCTCTGACCCGCAAGGAGGCTCGCAAGCGGCAGCGGGAGGCGGCCCGGGCGGAGCGGGACTCCACCTACAAGGCGATGCAGGCCGGCGACGAGGCGCACTTCCCCGAGCGTGACCGCGGCCCGGTGAGGCGCTACGTGCGTGACTTCGTCGACAGCCGGCGCCTGGCCACCGAGTTCTTCCTGCCCATCATGATCGGCATCCTGGCGCTGTCGCTGCTGCCCATCCCCGCGCTGGTGCAGACCATCACGCTGGTGTGGCTGGGCGCGATCGCGCTGGTTTTCGCCGAGCTCGGCTGGCTGGGCTTCAAGCTCAAGCGCAGCATCGCGGAGCGCTTCGGCGACGACGCCGGCAAGGGCAACATCTTCTACGGCATCGTCCGGGCCACCCAGCTGCGCCGACTGCGACTGCCCAAGCCCGCCATCAAGGCAGGCCAGCCGCCCCGGCCGTGACGCGGCCCGCCGGGCGATAGCCTCTCGGCATGGAGTTTCGATACCTCGGCCGCTCAGGCCTGAAGATCAGCGCGATCACCTACGGCAACTGGATCACCCACGGCGGCCAGGTGGACGACGGCACCGCGCAGGCCTGCGTGCAAGCCGCTCTCGACGCCGGCATCACGTCGTTCGACACCGCCGACGTGTACATGAACGGGGCGGCCGAGACCGTCCTCGGCGCCGCGCTCGCCGGCGAGCGGCGCGAGTCGCTGGAGATCTTCACGAAGGTCTACTGGCCGACCGGCCCCGGGGGCCCGAACGACACCGGCCTGAGCCGCAAGCACATCCACGAGTCGATCAACGCCTCGTTGAAGCGGCTACGCACCGACTACGTCGACCTCTACCAGGCGCACCGCTACGACACCGAGACGCCGCTCGAGGAGACGATGCAGGCGTTCGCCGACGTCGTCCGCTCGGGCAAGGCGCTCTACATCGGGGTGTCGGAGTGGACGGCCGACCAGATCCGCGCCGGCGCCGCGCTCGCCCGCGACCTGGGCATCCCGTTCGTGTCCAGCCAGCCCCAGTACTCGATGCTGTGGCGGGTCATCGAGGCAGAGGTGGTGCCCGCCTGCCGCGAGGAGGGCCTGTCGCAGATCGTCTGGTCACCGGTGGCCCAGGGCGTGCTCACCGGCAAGTACCGGCCGGGTGAGGACGCCCCGCCAGGCTCACGGGCCACCGACACCGCCGGTGGCGGCGCCCAGTTCGTCAAGGGCTGGATGAGCGACGAGGTGCTCACCCGTGTGCAGGGCCTGCGGCTCATCGCCGAGAAGGTCGATCTCACGATGGCCCAGCTGGCAGTGGCGTGGGTGCTGCAGAACGACAACGTGGCCGCCGCGATCATCGGGGCGTCGCGGCCCGAGCAGGTCGCCGAGAACGTCAAGGCAGCCGGGGCGAGCCTGGACGCCGACGTCATGAACGCCATCGACGAGGCGCTCGGCGACGCGGTGATCTCCGACCCGGGCCTGACCGCCGCGCGCGCGCCGCACAAGCGCGCGGTCTGACCCACGCACAAGCCGTCGCTCCCGCCGCCGGCTGGCAGGCGACAGCGACGCGGCCTAGCTCGTCGGCGGGTGCAGGCTCATGGGGCCGTACACCTTGCGGTCTGCCTCGAACAGGCTCACCTGGTCGACACCGGCGGCGAGCAGCTCACGCCACGACTCGCCGATGAACGTCTCGGCCTCCGCCTGGCTGGGGAACGTGCCGGGCTCGGGCGCCCCCGCCGGCGGGGCTCCGCCGTCCGCGCTCAAGTACGACCATCGCCATGTCCCCGTCGCCATGTGCCGAACGGTAGCCAGGACCGGCGGCCGATGCAGCCGGGACCCGCACCGCGCCCCGCGTCAAGGGCCAGGGGTCTTTGACGGCTCGCGTGCCTGCGTGCGAACCTTCGCTCGCACCTCACGACCACGGCAGGGGAAGTCGGTCGGACGCCGACGCTGACCCGCAACCGTAGGCCGCCCACCAGCACTCGCTGGTGGCCACGCGGCGAGCCGGAGCACCGGCCGCGGTCGTCAGGCTCCACCGATGTCCCGTCGAGGTCTGCGGGGCGGAGCCGGTCCGCTGGAGGAGTGCGCCGAGGCTCTCGGCGTCTGCCCACCGGAGCGTCCGTCACGCGGGGCCAGCTGACCCGAGAGGATCGCATGTCCCGCTCCACCACCACCCGCCCCACCGCGCGGCCGCGTCGCGGCCACGCGGTCGTCGCCGCACTCGCGGCACTCGTCGTCGGCCTGGCCACCGTGCTGGTCACCGCCGCTCCCGCCGCCGCGGAGTCGTTCCGCTACTGGGGCTACTACAGCTGGGACGGCTCGGCCTGGGCCTTCGCCCCGACCGGTCCCGCCGATGCGAACCCGCCTGACGGCTCGGTCGAGGGATGGCGCTTCGCCGTCGCCGACGAGACGTCCACCCGGCTGCCTCGCGCCGTGCCCGACATCGAGTCCCTCTGCGGGACGGCTGAGGTCGAGGACGGCAGCAAGCGCGTCGGCGTCGTCATCGACTTCGGCACCACCGACGACGCCCCCGAGGGCGACGAGGTGCCGGCGGCGCTCGGTGCGTGCGCTGTCGTCGACAGCGAGGCCTCCGGTGCGGATGTCCTCGCCGCGGTCTCGGACCTGCGACTCGCCGACAGCGGACTCGTCTGCGGGATCGACGGCTACCCCACGCAGGGCTGTGGCGACCCCGTCGACGGACCGGCACCGTCGGGGGACGAGGAGCCGGTGGAGCTGGAGCTCGCCGCCTCGGCCGACGCCGAGAACTCCACGTCGTGGGTCGCCATCGTCATCGGCGTCGCCGTCGTGGCCGCCGTCGCCGTTGCCGCCCTCGTGGTGTCGCGCCGCCGAGCCGGCGCCTGAGCCGCCCCAGGCCCGGACGGACCCGCCCACGATCGTGACCCTCCCCGACCGAGTGCAGCAGGCGCGTGAGCCGCGCATGCTGCACCCCGGCGCGTGGTGGCTGTGGGCGCTGGGCCTCGTGGTGGCCGCGACGCGGACGACGAACCCGCTGCTGCTGCTCGCGATGATCGCCGTCGCCGCCCTGGTGGTGGCCGCCAGACGCACGGCGTCGCCATGGTCGCGGTCGTTCGTCGCGTTCCTCGCACTCGGGGCCGTGCTCGTCGTCGTCCGCCTCGTCTTCGCCGCGCTCTTCGTGGACGCCGTCCCGGGGGCGACCGTGCTCGTCACGCTGCCCGAGCTCGCCCTGCCCGAGGTGGTGGCCGGGCTGCGGGTCGGCGGTGGCGTGACGGCCGAGGCGCTCCTGTTCGCCCTCTACCAGGGTCTGCAGCTCATGGCCGTGCTCGCCGCGGTGGGAGCGGCCAACGCCCTGGCCGACCCACGGCGCCTCCTGCGCACCGTCCCGGGCGCGCTCTACGAGGTCGGGGTGGCCCTCGTGGTGGCCCTCACCTACGCCCCGCGACTGGTCGAGGACGCCGTGCGGGTGCGCAGGGCGCAGCGGCTGCGCGGGCGTCCCCCTCGCGGGCTGACAGGCGTCGCTCGCACCGCCGTGCCGGTGCTGGAGGGCGGGCTGGCCACGTCGATCGACCTCGCCGCCGCCATGGACTCTCGCGGGTTCGCTCGCGCGGCAGCCGTGCCCGTCCGGTGGCGGCGCCTGTCGGCCTCGCTGGTGCTGCTCGGCCTGGTCGGCACGATCATCGCCCTGTTCGCGCTGCTCGGCGGCGGTCTGCTGCCGACGGCCGGACTTCCCCTGCTGGCGATCAGCACGACGCTGGCGATCGCCGGCGCGCTCATGGCCGGTCGCCGGTCCCGCCGCACCCGCTACCGACCCGACCCCTGGCGGGTGGCGGAGTGGGTGACGGCAGCGTCCGGTGTCGTCGCGGCCGTCGGGGTGGGCGCCGCTGCCGCGCTCGACCCGGGTGCCCTCGACCCCGTCGGGATACTGCCGCTGGCAGCCCCGGCCATCTCCGCGATGGCCCTGGCGGCGGTGCTGGTCGCCGCGCTGCCGTGCGTGGCGACGCCTCCCCCTCCCTCCGGTGTCCCCACGTCGACCAGCCGGCCTCAGCAGTCGCGCGCGGGAGCCAGCGAGGCGGGGGTGTACGCGTGATCCGCTTCGACGACGTCAGCGTCACCTACCCCGGCGCCGACTCCCCGGCCCTGCGCAACGTGCACCTGGCCCTCGACGAGGGCGAGATGGGCCTTGTCGTCGGACCCACCGGTGCCGGCAAGTCGACCCTGCTACGAGCGGTGAACGGGCTGGTGCCCCACTTCAGCGGCGGGACGCTCGCCGGCTCGGTCACCGTGGACGGTCGCAGCACCCGCGAGCACCGGCCCCGTGACCTCGCCGACACCGTGGGCGTGGTGCTGCAGGACCCCACGTCGGGGTTCGTCGCCGACGTCGTGGAGGACGAGCTCGCCTTCGGCATGGAGTGGCTCGGACTGGCGCCGCCGGTCATGCGACGCCGCGTCGAGGAGACCCTCGACCTGCTCGGGCTCACCGAGCTGCGCAGCCGAACCCTGGCCACCCTGTCGGGTGGGCAGCGCCAACGCGTGGCGATCGGGGCGGCGCTGACCGTCCATCCCCGGGTGCTGGTGCTCGACGAGCCGACGTCCGCACTCGACCCGCAGGGCGCCGAGGACGTGCTGGCCGCCCTGCAGCGACTGGTCCACGACCTGGGACTGACCGTGCTGGTCGCCGAGCACCGGCTCGAGCGGGTCGTGCAGTACGCCGACCGGGTCATCGAGCTCACCGGGGACGGCACCGTGCGCGAGGGCACACCGGCGGACGTCATGGCCCACTGCCCCATCGCCCCACCCGTGGTCGAGCTGGCCCGGCTGGCCGGATGGTCCCCGGTGCCGCTGTCGGTGCGCGACGCCCGCCGGCGCGCGGCCGGCCTGCGCCGTGAGCTGGAGCCCCAGATGGACGGACACGCCACCGCCGACACCGCGGAGGCTTCCGCCGCCGGCGCCGCGGGCCCGGTGGCCGTCGCCGACGATCTTCGGCTGCGCTACGGGGCCGTGACCGCGCTGCGCGGTGTCTCGCTGCGCCTGCACCGTCACGAGATCGTCGCGCTCATGGGACGCAACGGAGCCGGCAAGTCCAGCCTGCTGGCCTGCCTCGCCGGGCTCACCCGGCCCGCGACGGGTCGGCTCAGCGTCGGCGGCCTGGACCCCCGTCGCGCCGACCCCGCCGACCTCGTCCAGGCCGTCGGCCTCGTCCCCCAGCAGCCCGGCGACCTGCTCTACGCCACCAGCGTCGCCGAGGAGTGCCGGACCGCGGACGAGGACGGTGGCCGCGCCGTCGGGTCCACGCACGCCGTGCTCGAGCGCCTGGCCCCCGACGTCCCCCTCGACCGGCACCCCCGTGACCTGTCCGAGGGACAACGTCTCATGCTGGCGCTGGCCATCGTGCTGGCCGCTCAGCCTCAGCTCCTGCTGCTGGACGAGCCGACGCGGGGCCTGGACTACCAGGCCAAGCACCGCCTCGTAGGCGTGCTGCGTCGGCTGGCCGCCGCGGGGCACAGCGTCGTGCTGGCCACCCACGACGTCGAGCTCGTCGCGGAGTCGTCGCACCGGGTGGCGATCCTCGCCGACGGCGAGCTCGTCGCCGACGGCCCGGTCGCCGGCGTGCTCGCCTCGTCGCCGGCGTTCGCCCCGCAGGTCGCCAAGGTCATGGCACCCCAGCCCTGGCTGACCGTCGACGACGTCGCGCGCGCCCTGGGGCGGGCGGGATGACCGCCGTCCTGCCCCGCCGGGGCGACGCGCACGGCCACGCCGCGGGACGCCAGCCCCGGGCCGCACGGTCGGGCGTGCGCATCGGACGTCGCGGCGCGGTGGTGCTCGGCCTCGTGTCCGCGATCGGGCTCGTCGCCTTCGTCTGGCCGCTCGTCGTGGCTGCGGAGTCCGGTCTGGCGCACTCCGCCGATGGGCCCTGGCTGTTCGTGGTGCTCGTGCCGTTGCTGCTCCTCGTCGTGGCAGCCGAGATCGCCGATGGCGGTATCGACGCCAAGGCCGTCGCGATGCTCGGCGTTCTCGCCGCGGTCGGCGCGGGCCTGCGGGTACTGGGTGCCGGCATGTCACCGCTGGAGCCCCTGTTCTTCTTGCTCATCCTGGCGGGACGGGCCTTCGGCCCAGCATTCGGTTTCGTCTTCGGCAGCCTCACCCTCCTCGCCGGCGCCCTCGTCACCGGTGGTGTGGGCCCGTGGCTGCCGTTCCAGATGCTCGGCGCAGGCTGGGTCGCCCTGGGCGCCGGGCTTCTGCCGCGGGTGCGTCCGCGCGCGGAGCGTTGGCTGCTGGCCGGGTACGCGATGCTCGCCGCCTTCGCCTACGGGCTCCTGCTCGACCTGTGGTTCTGGCCCTTCCTCGCCTCGACCACAAGCGGCTCCGACCTGGCGTTCGCGGCCGGTGCCCCGCTGGGGGAGAACCTGTCCCGCTTCGCGGTGTTCCACCTCGTCACCGGGCTCGGCTGGGACATCCCGCGTGCCGTACTGAGCGCCGCCCTGTGCCTGCTCGTCGGCCCCGCCGTCCTCACCGGGCTTCGCCGGGCGGCGCGGCGGGCGGCGTTCACGGCGCCGGTCACCTTCGCCCCGCCAGTCGGGAACCGTCCATGAGCGCCCCCGAGCAGCCCGACACCGAGGCGAGAGACCTGCTCGCTGCGCTGTCCGCGGCTATCTCCGACCCCGACGCATCCGCCCGCGAGGCCGCCACGGCGAGGTGGGACGAGCTCGCCAAGCCCCCCGGCGCGCTGGGTCGGCTCGAGCAGATCGGTGCCTGGGTCGCCGCCGTGCAGGGGCGATGCCCGCCGCTGCCCATCGAGGACGTGAGGGTCGTGGTTATGGCGGGCGACCACGGCATCGCCGCCTCCGGGGTGTCGGCCTACCCCCCGACCGTCACGGCGGCCATGGTGCGCACGATGGCCGCCGGCGGAGCGGCGGTCAACGTGCTCGCCCGGCAGGTCGGCGCCACGGTCACCGTGCTCGACCTGTCGGTCGACGACGACCTCGACGACCTCGGCCCGTCCGTGGGACGGCACAAGGTGCGGCGGGGTACCGAGCCGATGGACGTCACCGACGCGATGAGCCCGCAGCAGAGCCTGCAGGCCTTTCGGGCGGGTCAGGCGGTGGCCGACGAGGCGGTCGACTCCGGCGCTGCGCTGCTCGTGCTCGGCGACATGGGAATCGCCAACACCACCCCGGCATCGGCGCTGGTGGCGCTGCTGACCCGCAGCGAGGTGGTCGACGTCGTCGGCCGGGGCAGCGGTATCGACGACGAGGCATGGATGCGCAAGGCGGCCGCCATCCGTGACGCCATGTTTCGGGCGAAGCCTGCGCTGGGCGACCCCATCGACCTGCTTGCCGCGACGACCGGTCCCGACATCGCGGCGATGGCGGGCTTCGTGACCCAGGCGGCGGTGCGCCGCACCCCCGTCGTGCTGGACGGCCTGGTGAGCAGCAGTGCAGCACTGGTCGCCCAGCGCATCTCGTTCCGGGCGCCGCGGTGGTTCGTCGCCGGTCACCTGTCCGGAGAGCCGGCACATGCTCGCGCCCTGGACCG
>Ga0272442_10002400_pt1 | contig 27251 bp, 20 predicted proteins | sample SSMForm2O_FD_200262 | JGI IMG/M metagenome (GOLD analysis project Ga0272442, IMG submission 200262) | Marine sediment archaeal communities from Little Sippewissett salt marsh, Falmouth, MA, United States - SSM-Form-2O | ecosystem: Environmental > Aquatic > Marine > Wetlands > Sediment ... | reverse complement strand
GCCGGATCTTGTTGAAGTGGTGGCAGAACTTCGACAAGGGCGACCGGCCTTTCTCAACGGTCCATTGCCCGGTACGACGCAGCTCCTGGATGCGCTCGTAGCGAGCCATCGGAACGAAGATGTACGGGTTCCCTTCCGGCTGAGACATCTGGTGTTCGACCAGCCGCTTGACCAAGTCGGTAGTCAAGGGAAGCGTTCGCCGTTCGGTGTCCTTGATGTGCCACTCCCATGTGCTCTCGCTGTCCCTCTTAGGGGAGACATCGACGGTCATATTCGCGAAATCGATGTCCCGCCACGTGGCATTCATGAGTTCGCCACGCCGCATGCCAGTGCCCAGGCACATGCGAATGAGCAGTTCCCATTTGACGGGAGAACCCCGTTCTTCGCGTTGGCGTGCGGCGCGGCATAGGTTGTGGCATTCGCTTTCAGTGAACACGCGAATCTTCCGTTTCGGAGCCTTGGGTGGCTTGAGCCTACGCAACGGATGTTGATCGAGTTGGCCACGGTCTTCAGCGAGCTGAAATACTCGTTTCAGTTGCTTGACCTTCTTCGTAGTGGTACCTGCCGTCAGGTTCTTTATCAGACAGTACTGGATGAATCGCTCGCCGTGTTCGTACCGGACATCTTGCACGTCGATATCGCCCACGCACTCGACGAAATCTTTCATCGCTCTTGCCCTGTCCGTCAAGGTAGTGGTTCGAACCTGTCCCTTCGTGCGCCTGAGGCTGTCCCCGAAGAAGTCCGTGAGTCTCATCGATATGGGGCCGACGACATTCACTCGTAGCTCCAATTCTTTCTCGTGCCGTTGACGGTCTGCTCTTCGCTTGTCTGCGTGGCCGAGAGATATCTGACGCCGTCTGCCGTCACAATCCACGTAATCAAGCATATACCGAAAGGATTTCCTATCACGCGAGGGCCTCATCCTAAGCCTTACCAGCGGTTTCATGATTCACCTCCTTTCCGATGTTGGCCAAAGGCTTGGGTTGGTCCAAACCCATTATACCAGACCGGATGTTCACTGACCACAAGTGATGCGCTTTTCCAGCCATGTCTTCACGGAATCCGCCAGGTACACCGTCTTTCCGCAAAGATGAATCCTGGGCAGGCCGTGGTTTCGTTTGAGGTTCTCGATCACGTGCCTGTGATTTGTGGCGTTGCTGATCTCCGGGATGCGAAGGAATCGAATCAGCTCCTCTTCGGTCATTACAGTGGGACATTGATCGAATCCTCCGTCTGGAGCTGGCAGCATGGTCGACAACTCATCGCGCTGTTGTATGTTGCTCACAGTGGTTTCCTCGACAGTTTCTATGCGGTATCGGTTAGAACAGAAGGGAATTGCACCGAAAGATGTAGCACAGTGGCACCCAAGATACCGCGCGAAAACACATGATGACCCGGCCTCTCTTTTCCGCTAAGGTGCTTATTCTAGTTTTGAAGAGGTGGGGCGTTTGTGCTGGTGCTGTCGCAGTCTGCTTTGCGGCTATGAGGCGGTGTAAGCGCCGTGAGCGTCACATTTGCATGGGAGAAGCAAGGCTACTCTTCGTCGAGCTTGAGCTGTTTGAGTACGCGCATGGTGCGTTTCCTTGCCCGCCTGATGTGTGCGGACATCCAACGGTGGGCGGCCTGGGAGTCGCGCTTCTGGAGGGCACGCAGGATTCGCCCATGGTCCCGCCAGGCCCATGCGAGGTTGGACAGATAGGCCGGGACGTCACTGACCGTGGGATCACACTGTTTGTTGCGGAAGGTCTGGCTCATCACGCGGAACTCCTCCAGGATCTTCTGAATCCGTCCATTCTTGGCGACATGCACAATAAGATTGTGGAACGCGAGGTCCGCCCGGAGCCAGCGAGACCGTTGTCGTCGGGCCAGCGCTTCCGATGGGGATGCCTGGAAGGATTTGGCAATTGTGTGCATTTCACCGCAGATCCGGTCCAGTTCCATGAGATCGTCGGCTGATATGTTGCGTGCGGCTCTGGCCGCGGCAAAGCTCTCCAGAGCTTCCCGGACCTCGTAGAGTTCGCTGAGCTCCTCATTGCCGTTGCGCCGCACATACACGCCGAGACCCGGCACTTTCTCGAGCAGCCCGTCACTAACGAGTTGGCTGATGGCCTCGCGTAGAGGTCCACGGCTGACCTTGACTTCCCTGGCGAGGTGTTCCTCTCGGAGCCTGTGTTGGCCCGGGTATTTTCCCGTGAGAATGCCATCGCGGATATGATCGTAAGCCTGCTGCTTCTTCGTACGTATGTCCACAGTCCGAGGACCTCCATTTTTGGTAACAATGTCGACAATCCATTACGCTGATTATACTCCCTGGGATAAGAACCACGGAAAGAAAACTCGTGAGTTGCGAGCTGAATAGGCATAAATATTTATAAAACAAGAACATAAGAGATAAATAGATTCCCGCACGTAGGCAGTTTTCTTCTTGATATTTCACCGGCGAGCCGGTATTGTAGACAATGTCAACAATGCCGACGTTTCTGGCAGAATGATTGGATCGTCAGCATCGTTCTGATATGAGAAACGACTGCGTCGCACATTATCGGGGCATAGAGGGACCAGCGAAGTAGGAATGAGGGTACGGGCATGGGTGGCAGAGCATGCTGGCTTGGGTGCGCGTTTTGTGCAACGGAGGTCACCGTCGTGCAATACAAGAAGTTTCGGCGGGACTTCGAGCTGGACGCGCGGTTCGGTGGGTGTGTCTCCGGTGTGAGTTGGCACGAGGCGGTCGAGTTCTGCAAATGGTTGAGCGAGAAAGAGGATAGGCCGTGTCGGCTGCCGACGACGTCGGGAACGGGCAGCGAGGTGTCGCCGAACGCCGTGCTGTTGCCCGACGTCCTGGAGTTCAACTTGCCAGCTGCGCCGCGGCGCTATGCTCGTATTGCCCTGGCCATGGGCTGCCAACAGGCGGCCACCGACATACTGACGGCCCAACGGGGAATCGAACGCATCAGACACATGTGCCAACGGTGTGGGATACCGTCTTGCCTTTCTGATTTCGGCATTCAGGATGACCATGTCCCTCCCATGGCAGAGTCAGCACTGACCGTCACACGATTATTGAAGAACGACCCAAGAGATGTGCCCCGAGACGATGCAGAGAGAATTTATCGAGGCTTGTTGAGAGGATCCTGACATGTTCGGCAGCACCGTCTGTCCAAGGCGCAAACTCAGCGTGTTTCTGATAGCAGGCGCGTATCTTCTCCTCGTCGTCGCCGTGGCCCGAGGCACCGAAGACTGGCATGCCGGGCTGGTGGGAGCATGGTACCACGGGGACGATCTCACGCGGGTGGGGACCTGTATGCGAATCATGGATCTCGAGCAGATCTGGGATGCAAACAGGGGTCGCGGAAACAACTGGTCGGCCCAATGGGTAGGGTTCATCACCGCTCCTGCCGATGGGCTCGTCACATTCTGCGCCAAGTCAAACAAGGAATTCATCCTGGCGGTCAACGGTCGGACACTGTTGCATGTTGCCCCCGGTGCCGGCCAGGGCCGCGGATCGGTGTCTTTGGTTAAGGGCAAGAAATATCCCATTCATGTGACATATCTGCAGCACGTTGCAGGAACGGGACGCTTCAGCGTGACGTGGAGTTGGGCAGGGCAGCCACCGGTGGCAGTTTCACCGGAGGCGCTATGCTTCAGCGCGGCGCAAGCCAGGTTCTGGAACTATGTTGAAAAGCCAGGTCCGGATGATTTCGATTTCACCACCCTTCGGACCATTCCCGTGGTAAACTACTTTGCGTACCGTGAGGCGGGCCGATTTGGCGGCTGGCCGGCCAACAACGGCGCTTGGATCTGGGACAACGAGATTCTCGTCGGGTTCCATCGGGGATACCACGATCGTCATCCCGGCGGTGGGCACGCGATCCTGGGCGACCGGCCTCAAGCCAACGTATTGGCTCGGAGTCTGGATGGAGGTAAGACCTGGACGGTAGAAGATCCCGAGAATTTCGTCGAGGACGATGGTTTGGAGAAGACGGACTGTCCAGGGGTGAATTTTGCCCATCCGGGTTTTGCCATGAGAGTCGATGGGCATCAGTTCTTCGTATCAAGCGATAGGGGCAAACACTGGCAGGGACCGTACCGATTCAAGGGGTTGCCCTTTGATGACGACGATTTGACGTCGAGGACCGACTACCTCGTTCAGGGACCCCGGAAATGTCTCATATTTCTGTCGGCGGAAACCGGTCTCGTCGAGTCCAACTATCAGGACCGCTGCTTCTGCGCCAGAACGACCGACGGCGGCCGGAGTTTCACGTTTCTCGGCTGGATGACCCACGACACCGAAGTGCGTTCGGTCATGCCTTCGAGCGTGTACGTGGGCGACCGGCACCTTATTTCCGTAATGCGGCGTAAACATGAGCAGCGATTCGAGGGGCGTCCCTCGATCACCCGGAACTGGATCGAGGCCGCCGAGTCCAGAGACGACGGTAAGACCTGGAGAAACCTGGGCAAGGTCGCTGATACGGATTTGGGGGAGCGCAATGGAAATCCTCCCGCGCTGGTGAGACTCTCTGACGGCAGGCTCTGCGTTGCGTATGGGTATCGGGCTTTCCCCTTCGGCATCCGGGTCAAAGCCAGTGACGATAACGGCAGAACGTGGGGCGAGGAGGTCGCACTGCGCAGCGATGGGGCTACCTGGGACCTTGGCTATCCAAGAATGGTGGCGAGGCCCGATGGGAAGGTCGTCACCATGTACTACTACACCACCAAGGGCGTGCCCGCTCAACATATTGGCGCGACGGTTTGGGATCCAGGTGCGCTCGGTCAGAACACGAAGCGGTAAGAAGAATGAAGTCCATTTGGGTAAACGGATAGATTCATGGCCAAGCAAAAAGAGTATCGAGGAGTGGTGGTGCCGATGGCCACCCCATTTACCAGCAGGGGTGATATTGATATTGAAGCCTCGGGGCGAATCACGGGGTATCTCGTTGCCGGCGGGGCCGCGGTTTTTGCCCTGGGCACCACGGGGGAAGGGGCGTCGGTTGCTCCCGAAGCGCGGGCACAATTCATAGCGTCGGTGGTTCAGCAGAATGCGTGCCGGGCGCCTGTCTACGCGGGAGTATCAGACACCTGCCTGAGTATGTCTGTCGAGATGGCGAAGCGGTACGCTGATTTGGGAGCCGACGTGGCGGTAGCTCATTTGCCTAGCTACTATCCTCTGACGGATGACGACATCCTGGCGTACTGTGAACGGTTGGCCCGGAGGATTCCCATTCCGTTGATGCTGTACAACATCCCGGTAACGACAGGCATGTCCATATCACTGGATGTGCTGGAACGACTCAGTCACCATCCCAACATTGTCGGCTTGAAAGACTCCGAGAACGATACGAAGCGGTTGCAGCAGGCCATAGCTCTCTGGAAAGACAGAGAGGATTTTGCGCATTTGACGGGCTGCGGTTCTCTGTGTGCCCTGGCTCTGTCCATGGGTTCGGACGGTATCGTGCCGGGAGCGGCCAACTTGGCCCCCACGCTGTTTGTCGATCTCTACGAGGCAGGGGCAAATGGTCGACACGAGGAAGCCTCCCGTTTGCAGGTATTGGCCGATGCTGTTGCGGATATCTTCCGCAAAGACCGGCCGCTCAGTCGGTCTCTGCCGATCCTCAAGGCGATAATGCACCTGCTGGGATTCTGCCAAAGTGATGTTGTGCCCCCGTTGCGTACGCTGGCACCGAAGCAATTGCGGGAGATCGACGGTAAGCTCTCAAAACTCAGGATCATGCTGGGCGAACACGGGTATGCCTTGACGGCGCCGGCGGGGACAAGTTCGGTACGGATTCGCGCTGTCAAAGGTTCCGGGAAGGATGCAAAGCCTCGTACGGATGCCACGTCGGTCGGGAGGGATAAATAGTCATGGCAAAGGCCAGGCCCATTGTCGGAATCACCATGGGGGATCCAGCTGGAATTGGTCCGGAGATTGCGGCCAGGGCCCTGGCTCACGACAAAATTCACCAAATTTGCAGGCCCTTGATCATCGGTGACGCCGGGGCCATGCGTCAAGGGACCGAAGTCGCCGGAGTGGATCTTTGCGTCAGGCCCGTCGCTCAAGTTGAGGAGGCGACTTTTCAGCCAGACGGCATGGATGTGCTCGATCTGAGGAACGTCGATGCGGTGCACCTGAAGCCGGGAAAGGTCTGTGCTTCAGCGGGAAACGCTGCCTTCGAAGCGATCGAGAGGGTAATAGCACTGGCTTTGGATGGACGTGTAGATGCCACGGTGACAGGACCCATTCATAAAGAGGCCCTCAATGCAGCCGGACACAAATATGCAGGCCATACGGAGATATTCGCCCAGTACACGCAGACCGAAGACTACGCCATGCTGCTGGTCTATGGTGATTTGCGGGTCATCCATGTGACGACGCACATTCCGTTGCGGCAGGTCAGTGATTCGGTCACGAAGACCCGGGTTCTCAAGGTGATCGAATTGGCGCACGGTGGCTGTTGCAAACTTGGTATATGTGAGCCACGCATCGCAGTGGCCGGCCTCAATCCCCACGCAAGCGACGGTGGCCTGTTTGGCCGGGAGGAACGGGAGCAAATCGCACCTGCCATTGAGGCCGCCAGATCCGCTGGGATCAAGGCAGAGGGTCCCATACCGCCGGATACACTGTTCCCCAGGGCGTTGGGAGGACACTTCGATATTTGCGTAGCGATGTACCACGATCAAGGGCATATCCCGTTGAAGATGGTTGGCTTCCGCTGGGACCAGGAGAAGAGTAGATGGGAGTTCGTGAACGGCGTCAACATTACTCTGGGCCTTCCGATCATCAGAACCTCGGTTGATCATGGAACGGCTTTCGATATTGCCGGTAAAGGGATTGCTTCGGCGGACAGCATGATCCATGCCGTCGAATATGCGGCCACGCTGGCATACGAGCGGTGAAAATGATTGTTGTAGTCGCAGATGACATAAGTGGAGCAGCCGAAATCGCCGGTATTGGCTGGCAGTTTGGATTGACTGCGCAGGTACAGACGCGATTTGTGCCGGAGGCCGGTGCAGACCTGATTGTTGTCAGTACCGGTACGCGAAGTGTCGCCGAGGACAAGGCTCGGAGCACCGTGGAAGCCCTGGCTCATCACGTGCGCGATACAGCCGTGTCCTGGTGCTACAAGAAGGTGGATTCTGTGCTGCGCGGTCACGTTGGCGCAGAATTGGATGTGCTAATGAAGACTCTTCACAAATCACGGGCGATCCTCGCCCCGGCAAATCCATCACGGGGAAGGACAATCGTTGGCGGTCGCTATTGGGTCGATGGGCAGCCTCTCCATGAAACGGATTTCGCGAATGATCCGGAATACCCGGCGACGTCCTGTCAGGTGACGAATTTGCTCCAGACGCGCGGCTGCCCGGTCCTTGCATTGAAGCACATCGCCTATCAAGGGCACGAGAGGGGCCTGGTCGTGGCCGAGGTCGAGCGTCAAGAGGACTTATCCCGTTGGGCCGCGAAGGTCGATGACAGCACACTGGCATCCGGCGGTTCCGATTTCTTCTCGGCCCTGCTGGAAAAGCCGACAGGGCCTAACAGGGTGAAATCCATCTCCGCAGTCGTCCGTACCGCAGGGCCAAGATTGTTTGTCTGTGGCAGTGCCTCGGAGTCCTCGCGTCGCGCAGTAGAAAGGGCGCAGCATCGCGGAATCTGTGTGTGCCCTATGCCGGATTCGCTATGGGACGGTGGCGCATCGCGCGGATGTGTGAGTGAACAGTGGAGCGAAGATGTGCTCGGCGCTTTGCGCGCAGACGGTCGGGCAATTGTCGCCATCGCGCAGCCTGTTGTAAGGGATGTGTCGCTCGCCCGGCAGCTTGCCACACATATGGCCACTCTGACCGAGACGGTCTTACGTCGCACGGCTATAGGAGAGTTGGTTGTTGAGGGCGGTGCCACGGCAGAGGCTGTTGTGGCTCGTCTCGGATTCCGGACTTTAAAGGTGCTTGGTGAATACGCCCCGGGCGTCGTGCAGCTCAACGTGGCGGGGCAGGAAGATCCGCTCGTGACGGTCAAGCCGGGCAGCTATCCCTGGCCTGTGGACATCTGGAATCAATGCAGGGAAGGAACCTCGTATGCCAAATGAAACGCTCCACTTGATCGACTGGTTCGTGGTGGTGTGCTACCTGGGAGTGATTGCCTACCTGGGCAAACGCTTTTCGGAGAAACAGAAGTCCACCAAGGACTACTTCGTCGGGGACCGCTCCATCCCTGCCTGGGCGATCGGCATGTCCGTGCTGGCGACGCTCATCAGCAGCGTCACGTTTCTGGCCTATCCGGGAGAGGGCTTCAATGGGAACTGGATTCGCCTGGTACAGGGGTTGGCTGTCCCTGTGGTGCTGATTGCCATCATCTGGTTCATCGTTCCCATGTATCGGAGAATCATCGGGCTCAGCGCCTACGAGTACTTCGAGAAGCGATTCGGGTATTTCGCGCGCTTGTACAGTTCTGTGGCGTTTATCATGGCGCACTTTACCAAGATGGGCACGGTTTTCTATCTACTGGCCCTTGCCCTGGCCTCCATGACCGGTTTGAACACCTACCATGTCATCCTCGCGGTCGGCGTGGTAACGATCCTGTATACCCTGTTCGGTGGCATTGAGGGGGTCATCTGGATGGACGTTATCCAGGGATTCATTCTCATCGGTGGCGGTTTGACGTGCATGGCCGTCCTGTTGCTGACTCCTGCCCAGGGGCCTGCCGAGGTGCTGCGTGTGGCCTGGGGAAGCGGCAAGATGAGTCTGGGTCCCTACGATTGGGACTTCACGAGGCTCACGTTCGTCGTCATGGCCATCAACGGCGTCTTCTATGCGATTCAGAAGTACGGCACGGACCAGACGATCGTGCAGCGTTTCTTGGTGGCTCAATCGGACAAGAAGGCCATCAAAGCTGCTCTCATGGGAGCCTGCCTGTGTGTTCCTGTGTGGACGCTCTTTATCCTTATAGGCACCTTGCTGTGGGTCTACTATCGCATCACTCCGGCGTCCCTCCCACCTGATGTCGCGGGGGACAAGGTGTTTCCCTGGTTCATCATGTCGCAGCTTCCAGCGGGTGTTACGGGATTGATCCTGGCGGCACTGTTCTCGGCGGCGATGTCCAGTCTCGACTCCGATCTGAACTGCCTGGCCGCGGTCGGGGTGGATGATTACTATCGACGTTTCAAGACCAATGCCACAGACCGGCAATGCCTGACCCTGGGTAAGATCATCGTGGTCGTTTGCGGAGTCTGCGCCGTCGGTATTGCCTGTCTGTACGTGCATCTGGGCGGCAAAGCGATCCTGGGCACGGTGTTTGCCCTGTATGCCATCTTCTCCGGAGGGATTGCCGGTATTTTTCTGCTGGGCTTTCTCACGGTGCGAACGAATCGCAAGGGGCTTTACGTAGGCATTGGTGCGTGCGTTCTCTTCACGGCCTACGCCTTGCTAAGCTCGACGAAATTCGACTTGGGCGGGCCCGAGAAGCAGCAGCTACTGGATCTGGGAAGGCTCAATTTTCCCCATCACAAATACATGCTTGGTGTGTACAGCCATATCGTACTTTTCGTCGTTGGTTATGTTGCCAGTTTCCTGTTTCGCCCTGATAAGGACACGAAGCACTTGACTCTCTACGGGTGGCTGGCCCGGACGGACAAGTGAAGTGCCAGACAGAGAAAGGAGGATGCACATGTTTCGGAAGAATGGGGGGAATACTTTTGGTTTTTACTGTTCATCATTTTTTGGAGGAATGACCATGTTTAAGAAAGTACTGTTTCTGATGGCAGGGATGATGTTGAGTGTGAACGGATTCGCGCAGGCTCAAGACCTGATCCAAATCAGCGACACCCAAACCTGGGCGAATTTTGGTGCAGGAGGCTTTGATGCGGGAGATACGCTGCAGATCCTACCCGGCGGGGATCTGACCGTAAGCGGTCGATCTGCCCTCAGCGACGGCAGGCATCTGATCGTTGAGGAGGGGGGGCGTTTTACGATAAACGCCAGATTCGACGTGGATGGCGACGGCGTCATTACCATGAACGGCGGCGAGTTCCACAGCACCGTGGACATGAAATTCCCGGACAACGCCACCGGTCTGGAATGCGCAATCTGGTTGCACGGTGGGCTGATGGTGTGCAGTCACATTGAAAGCCGTACGGATCGCGGATCGACGCTGCATGTTGGCGGCGGTGTATTGCGCACCGGCGGTGCCGATCTGACCCAATATCAGAATCCGGAGAATCCCGATACCTGGACCATCGTTCCCATCCCTCCGTATCCCGAAGTGTCCATCATGGACATCGGCGGGGGGTGGAGAGAAATATCGGCTCAGTCTCCGGTGGTGGCCTCCGAGCCCCATCCCGCCGACGTGGCCACGGACGTGATTCGCAATACTGTGTTGACTTGGGCACCATCGGTCATGGGGCTCAAACGTGACGTTTATTTTGGGACGGACCTTGATGCGGTCAGTAATGCCGACCGGGGGAACCCGCTCGATGTGCTCGCAATGACAGACCAGGTCGCTTTAGCCCACGCGCCCGGCACACTGGAATATGGCCGGACCTATTACTGGCGCATTGACGAAGTTAATGATGCGGAACCGGACAGTCCCTGGAAAGGCGAGGTCTGGGCCTTCACCGTGGAACCCTACAGTTATCCGGTCGAGGGCATCACGGCCACAGCTTCCAGCTCCCTGAACGCCGACTACGGCCCCGAGCGGACCATCGATGGCTCGGGATTGAACGATCTGGGCGAGCACTCGGCGGACATGGCGGATATGTGGGTAAGCGACGTTGAAACCGGCGGCGCCTGGATTCAATATGTCTTTGATGACACGTGCAAGCTGGACATGATGCAGGTGTGGAACTTCAACACGGCATTTGAGGATGTATTGGGTTGGGGCCTCAAGGACGTCACTGTTGAATACACGGACAATGGCACGGATTGGTCGATTCTTCGTGACACAACTTTGGACCAGGGCATCTCCGCCGATAATTACGCTGCCAACGCGGTGGTTGACCTGGGGGGCACGTTGGCCCAGGGTCTCCGATTGACGGCCCGGAACAACTGGGGCGAGTTGATCGATCTCTACGGCTTGAGCGAGGTCCAGATCACGCGCATTATCGGCTACGCTCGGGAACCGCAACCTGGGCACGGCTCGGTTGGCGTGGATCCGGCGCCCCTTTTGAGCTGGCGTGTCGGACGCGAAGCGGCACAGCACCTTGTGTACGTGGGTGAATCGGAGGATGATCTGACACTGGTCGATACGGTCAATACCAATCAGTATGATCTCCTCGGGCTTGATCTGGAAATGGGCCGGACCTACTACTGGAGGATCGACGAGGTCAACGACGCAGAGATCCCCAGCGCTTGGGAAAGCGACGTGTGGAACTTCCGTACGCGCGATTGCCTGGTAGTAGATGATTTTGAAGGCTACGACGACGATTACGAGAACTACAACCGTGTCTTCCAGATCTGGATCGATGGGGCCGGGTACACGCAGCCGGAACCGGGCCATCTCGGCAACGGCTCGGGTTCCCTCGTTGGAACCAGCGAGGCTCCCTGGGTGGAGTTGGACATTGTCCACACCGGCCGACAGGCGATGCCAATCAGCTACAGCAACACGGACGGTGTCGCCTATTCCGAGGCCACGCGGACTTTCGACGTACCCCAGGACTGGACGGCCCATGGCATCAAGAGCCTTTCGCTCTACTTCCAAGGCCTGCCCGACAATGGTGGACGGTTGTACCTCAAGATCAACAATACGCCTGTGCCTTACAATGGCGATGCAGCGGACCTTACAAAAACGATCTGGCAGCCATGGAATGTCGATCTGTCGAATGTTGCCGCAGATCTGGCGAACGTCAGGACGTTGACCATCGGCATCGAGGACGCCGGGGCGACCGGGATTGTCTACATCGATGATATCTGCCTCTATCCTCGGACGCCTGAGTATATCACGCCGGTCGAGCCGGGCAGCGCACAGTTGCTTGCCCAGTACGACTTTGAGGGTAACGCCAATGACAGCTCCGGCCACGGTCTGCACGGCACCCTCAAGCAAGCCGTGTTGGTCAACTCCGGCAGGCCCGGCGCAGGGTCCGCGGTTCAGCTCCTTCAGGTCGGGTATGTGGACCTCGGCAATCCCGGCACGCTTGACTTCGGCACCGGAGACTGGACGGTCACGGCCTGGATCAAGACGGCCATGACCGGCACGGGGGATGCCAACAAGGGAACGATTTATGCGAAGGGTGGAGACGCCGGTGGTGGACACCGCTATGCCCTGATCGTCAGTGAAAACCAGGAAGGAGTCGTCTCGCTGATCTGTGATGATAACGTCACCAAGATCATGACGGACTCCACCAGTGCAGTCAATGATGACCGGTGGCATTTCGTCGTCGGCCAAAGAGATGGCACAGCCCTGCGTATTTTCATCGATGGACAGGAAGAAGGCACCAGCACTGCGGCTGCGGACTACAATCTGGCCGGTACGTCTCAGCATAACGCCTACATCGGAGCGATCACCAATCACGGTGATGGCTCGCTGTACAAACGGTTTAACGGCCTGGCCGACGAGGTGCGCGTGTACGACCGAGCACTGTCCGCAGGAGAAATCCTGTGGCTTGCCGGTCAGACCGCTCCGGTGGCCAAGCCCTTCTGAAATTGGATACCGATGGTGCCCTCTGGCCAACGTGTTGGACTAGTGCTGAACGATGCAGCAGTGCTGGAACGCCTGTGGGGCACAACGTGATATGAAGCGGACCGGACCGTCGACCGCGGCGGTCCGGCCGTTTCTGCTATCGACTGTTGATGTTTCCAGGAGTGTACACAATGGGTACGCGTAAAGCCTTTACATTGATCGAACTGCTCGTCGTAATTGCCATCATCGCTCTGCTGATGTCCATTCTCATGCCCGCACTATCGCGGGTCAAGCAACAGGCCCGAACCGTAAGCTGCCGGGCCAACCTGCGCCAATGGAACCTCTTTTTCTCCATGTTCACCCAGGACAACAACGGCTATTTCCAGGCCGGTGTGGGGGATGGGCATAGCAACCATTGGTTCAGTGCGCTGCGACCGTTGTACAAGAACGATCAGAACATTCGTTGCTGCCCCACGGCTTTGAAGCCTATCGTCGACGAGGCGGGCCAGACGGCGCCGGCGTGGAACGTGTTTTCCGCCTGGGGCAGGTATACGCTGGAACGGAATGGCGAAGGTTATGCTCCCGGGCCCGAGGGCGATTGGGGAAGCTACGGGATCAATGGCTGGCTTGAGAATCCGCCTCCCTCCTACACGACGGTTTACGAGGGTTTTGAAACGAAGGACAACTGGAGGACGCCCAACGTGGCGGGCGCGGCCTACGTGCCCCTGCTCATGGACGGTCTGAGGTTCAATATCTTCCCGTTGGCGCAAGATAGCCCACCGGAGGTGCAGGACATGGCTTGGCAGGGCACGCAACACATGCGGCGCATTTGCATCGATCGACATGACGGAGGCATTAACATGGCGTTTCTTGACTGGTCCGCCCGAAAGGTGGACCTCAAGGAACTGTGGACGCTGAAGTGGCACAAGACGTACATGACGAACGGTCCATGGACTATGGCCGGTGGGGCCGTGGCCGGGGACTGGCCCGAGTGGATGCGGCGATTCCGGGAGTTTTGACCTGACGCATCCGACCCGCTGGTTCCTCGCCGGTCGTGAGGATGGCCCATACCGGGCGCATCGACTGAGAATCCAGACGCATCGTACCGAAGGAATAACCTGACAATGGGCACGCTGACAAAGACGACATTTGCCAGGCAGCAACTCTTTGGGGCTTGTTCATTCCTGTTCCTGACAGCACGGACTGTTTTCGCCCTTTCGTTGCCGGCTTATACAGAGGGCGCGCAGGGGAATGCGTTGGCCGCGCATGACGGCAGACTACGGCGGGCTGTGGGGGTCCAGAATGTGCAGGTCGTGCGCTCGGCGCCGGACAACCCGATTCGATCTCGACAACGTCACCCTGGAGAGACGAGCATCTCGGGAGCAGTAACATGATCGCTACCCCCAACGATCCGTTCTGTGCTCGCAAACGGCAAATGTTACCGGGAGGAGACCGTGGTGTGCTATCCCGGCATTGGATGCCGTTCTGGGCTCTGACGATTCTCTTGTCGGCGACTTCACCAGCCGATGTGCGTTCCATCCCAGCAGAGCTCTTGGCGATAACAAAAACGACGACTGTCATTGGTGCCTTTCGACCAACGCCCCAATTTGATCGGCACGACCCGTCCAACATTATTCGATATGACGGTTTTTACTGGGTCTTCTACACGCGGAATGTCGGCTACCACAAAGAGGTTTCCGTGCAGGCGGCAAAATCGGCCGACGGATATCAGTGGACAGATTTGGGTGAAGCCCTCGGACTGGGTCGAGGGGGCGCTTGGGACGAGAGTGGGGCGATCGCACCGTATGTGGTTTCACACGAGGGAGAATTCTATCTCTTCTATACAGGCTTCCGTGGTGGACACCTGGCGACCCGCGAACTGGGCTGCGCGATCGCCGAGCATCCAGGTGGGCCTTGGATTCGGTGGCACGGGAATCCCATCTTGCGGCAAAGTCCGGACCCGACTGCCTGGGACTCCGGCATGTTGGGTGACTCGAACGTGCTTTTCCGCCAGGGGAAGTGGTGGCTCTACTTCAAGAGCCGGCGAGACACCGAGACCAGCAGGGAGACCCGCGTCGGCGTCGCAGTGGCTGATGAGATCACCGGGCCTTACCGCAAGCACCCGGATAATCCCTTGTTCGCCGGACATGCCTTTTCGGCCTGGCGGCACCGGGACGGGGTGGCGGCCCTTTGCGGCGTGGTCTCCCCGAAGATCAAATGGTCGCCTGACGGCCTGCATTTTCTCGACGCGGGGGAGATGCCCAATCAATCCACAGGCCTGTTCAGTCCTGATGCCGACTCCGATCCTGACAGCCTTCGCGGGTTGGACTGGGGACTTGAAGTATATAAAGAAGCCGGAACTCGCGGGCTGCGCCGCTTCGACTGCGGGCCGGGAACAGCCGAACACACACAGCCATCAGGAGGACAGTAAATTGAAAACGAATCACTTACTGAGACTACTGGCTCTAATACGACAGCGCTACTTTAAGCAGAAACTTACGTTTTTCGCCGAAAAACGCAGGTCGCTATCTTCGTTTCGAGCGAATAGGGCCCGATTTAGCGCTGTCATACTAATGAGCGGACTTTCCGCTCTCCTGAATGGCGCCGGCCGGGCGGGTACGGCTTCCGATGCACCTTCACGGTCAGAGGGGCAGGCCACCACGAAGCATTTCACTGCGGCCGGCGGGGCAGGCAACTTTTACGGATGGCCCGCGAACAACGGAGCGTGGACCTGGGACGGCGGCCGCGAGATCCTCGTGGGTTTCTCCTATGGAAGATTCGTGGAGCAGGAAGGCCACAACACGTTCGAACAGAAAGACTATGACGGCCTGGCTCGTAGTCTTGACGGAGGCATCACGTGGAAGATCGAGAGTTCTGCGACCTACGTTCCAGATGACAGCGGGACTTCGCCGTCGCCCGGTGGGTTTGTGTTTGACGCTCCCGGGTTCGCCATGCGCGTCAAGTATGGGAGGGTTCTCGTTTCTCAGGACCGTGGAAAATCCTGGCAGGGCCCCTACCATTTCGGCTCTCTGACCGGAGCCGAGGAACTGGCGGGCATGCGGCTGTCTTCGCGCACCGGTTATGTGGTCACAGGACGCCAGGCCTGCCTGATTTTCATGTCGGCCCAGCCCCACGGGAAGGACTATGCAGACAAGTCTTTTGTGGTCGAGACGACCGATGGCGGCAGGACCTTTCAGTTCATTTCCTGGATTGTGCCCCGAGACGACCCTCACCGCGCGGTCATGCCGTCGCCGGTTCGTCTGGCGGACGGCACCCTGGTCGTTGCGTTGCGTCGGCGTATTCCCGAAGTCGACGAAATGTGCTGGCTGGACTGTTACGGTTCCAGCGACAACGGCCGGACCTGGACGTTTCTGAGCAAGATCGCTGAAACCGGCAAACACAACGGGAATCCCCCGGCACTGGCGGTGTTGAACGACGGGCGGGTGGCTTGTGCCTATGGCGACCGCACCCGCATCAAGATGTATCTGCGATTAAGCGCAGACGGCGGCAATACCTGGGGCGACGAGCTTGTCCTGCGCGACGACTTCCAGATGGACAAATTCGGTGAAAGGGATTTCGGCTATCCGCGCCTCGTCCGGAACGACCGCGGCGAACTGGTGGTGCTGTATTACTGGGCCACCCGGGAGTGTCCCCAACAGCAGATCATGGCGACGATCTGGCGGCCGGAGTCAAAACAACGGCTGTAAGGAGGAAAGATGGAAAAGTGAATCACCAGCAATCAGCCAGGAAAGGAAGAAGACTCGCATGATCTGTCGGAATTATCAGAACGGCCAGAAGCTTGATGTCGCGGGGCTAAATGAAATCACCGTACTCATCGATCGCAGCGAAACCCAACTGACCGAGGTAGGATGGAATAGTTGGCGCAAAGGATTGGAAGGTCCTCCCCACAGCCATGATGCGAAGGAGCAGGTCTTTTACGTCACTGACGGCGAGGGAACGGTCGTGGTCGGCCAGGCTCGCTACGTTGTAAAGGCCGGCAGCTTGATCTATGTGCCGCCGTCCGTGATTCACCAGACCATCGTGACGGGCGACGCACCGTTGAGCTACGTCCTGTTCAACGCGTTTCTGGACGCCGGTAAAGAGGGGCACGCATCGTTCGCGGATCACATCGACAAGGTCAAGCAACTCCGACGGCAGCAGGCCCGGTCCCAACGGGCGGCCGTTGGAGGTTCTGAGATACGCAGCGTTTCGGATCAGACCGGCAAGCACGTGGAAGACATTCACCGGGGCCCGGTGTTTGACTTTGGCTCGAACACCTCGACCTTGTTGTTGGATCGCACTGAAACCCGTCGCAGCGAACTCACCCTGGTCACCTGGCCCCAGGGCAGCCAGGGAGCGGTGGTGGCGCACAAGGAGAAAGAGCAGACATTCTTGGTGCTGTCAGGTCGCGGGCAAGTTACGATCGCGGACGAAACCTCGGAGGTGGGCGTGGGAGATGTCATCTTCGTGCCGTGGAAGACACCGCATACCACCGTCGCCTCCGACGTGCAACTGAGTTACCTGTGCTTCAACACTCTGGTCATCGATCCGCCCGACAAGACTTTTGCCGACTCCTACCAGCGGGTCGCCAGCGACCGGATAGCGCGCTGGAAATCAGGGGGAGCGACTGTGGGCGAATAGCCCAACGCAGTAGACGACCATAGACTCCTGGCTCGGTCCTGGTCTAAAATCAGTTATGATATCAGTTGCAGTAATAGATCGCCAAAACAAGTAGCATCGATGAAAGGAGAAGATCATGTCGGCAATGACACGACGGAGATTCATTGAAGCGACCAGCGCTGGCATTACTGCCGCGCCATTGGTTCTTTCAAGGGCTTGGGGGCGGATGTCTGCCAATGAGACGATCGGCCATGCTGTGATCGGAACCGGCAAGCAGGGTAGCGGTCACGTCCGGCGCTTCCAGGAGAGTAGGGGTTGCGAGGTGGTGGCCGTATGCGATGTGGATGGCGAGAACCTCAGAAAAGCCGCGAAAGATGCGTCGAAGAACGTCAAAACCTACACGGACTTCCGCAGGTTGCTCGAGGACAAGACCATTGACTCGGTCAGTATTGCCACACCCGACCACTGGCATACGCCGGTGGCGTTGGCGGCCCTCATGGCGGGCAAGCACGTGTACGTGGAAAAACCGTGCAGCCATAATCTCTACGAAGCCAGCCTGCTCGAAAAGGCCGCGCGTCAGTACGGCAAGTGCGTGCAGCACGGCACGCAGCGCCGCAGCAAGGGGGACCACATCGAGGCCATGAAACTGTTGCGTGAGGGCGTGATCGGCGAGGTGTATGTACACAAGGCCATCAACCACCAGCACCGCGGCAAGATCGGCAAGGCCAGGCCCGAGACCCCGCCCCCGGGAGTAGACTACGATCTGTGGTTGGGTCCTGCGCCGAAGGTGCCGTTCACGCGCAACCGCTGGCACTACGACTGGCACTGGTTCTGGGATTATGGTGGAGGCGACGTGGTTAACGACGGTATCCACCAGATCGACGTGTCGGTCTGGGCCATGGGAGACCGGCATCCGAAACGCGTGGTGGCCTCGGGCGGCATGTTCTACTATGACGACGACCATGAAACCCCGGACACGTTGATGGCCATCTTCGATTATGACGACGGCCAGATTATCTTCGAACAGCGCCTCTATACGGATTATAAACTCGAGGGCCATGACAACGGGAATGTCTCTTACGGTACCAGGGGTCGCATGGAATTCGGGCGCAAAGGCGTCTTTGTTTATCCCAATGACGGTGACCCTTACCAGGTCAAATCACCCAAGTCGGTTGAGAGCATTACACAGAACTTCCTCACGGCCGTGCGTGCGAACGATCCCTCCTTGCTGAACGCTCCCATTGAACGCGGGGTGGTATCCTCCGATCTCTGCAACCTGGCCAACATCGCGTACCGAACCGGCGTTGCCGATCTCAGGTTCGATCCCAGGAGAGTGGAGATCACCAACAGCGCCGAGGCCAACGCACTCGTGCGGCGCTCGTATCGCAAGGGGTATGAACTACCCTATGAGGGTTAGTCTTGGCCATTGAATCATTATCGAAGAGAGAACTATGATAGAGACATATATTGAGCGGCCGGTCATTCCACTCGTCGTGATGAACCTCTTCGCCTGTTCCATCGGCTTTGCAGACGAAGATGCTTAGGTTGTTGCATCCAAGCGGAGACCGGAGCACCTACTTATCACTATTGAAGGTTGATATCGATTATGCGTATCAGGATCACTTGACGCAACTGAAGCAATGGCAGTAGAGCGTTCTGAGGACCTTTTTATGCAAAAGGAAAACTTATGACTTTGCGACGTCTGTTAACATGCATTTCGAGTGTTGCTTCAAGCAATGCACCAACCGCTCAGACAACTGAACAGATGAAGCAGGGCAAATGGGCGGTGCGTTCGAGCATTAAGAGCGTGAAAACCGACTTTGCACACAAAGTGCTGATTGTCGTTGGGGACGGCGCGGAGGTCCTGGATACCATGGGACCTTATTACCGCCTGGGAGAAGACTATCAGGTCGTCATTGCCGCCCCGGAAGTGGACTCGTATCACCTTGTCATTCACGAGTTGGATGTTGGGTGGGACATCACCCGGGAACGGCCGGGCTACCGGATTGAATCGGATATTGCCTTCAAGGACATCAATCCTGATGGTTATGTGGCGTTAGTGTTGCCTGGAGGACGGGCCCCGGAATACATTCGGTATGACCAGGACCTGATCCGTGTAACCAGGGCCTTTTTCGAGAGAAACAAACCGGTCGCCTCGATCTGTCACGGGATTGAAATCCTGGCAACAGCCGGTGTCATTAAGGGTAGAAAGGTCACTACCATTCCCAAATGCCGCTTTGATGCAACCGCTTGCGGCGGAGTCTATGTCACCGATCCGGTGGTTCAGGACGGCAACCTGATCTGCGCCCGTGGCAAGAAAGATATTTCAGTGTGGATGAAACAGTTTGTAAAGATGATTGAAGAGCATACCCGTCCTGCACAAAGAAAGAAGTGAAGCCGAAGAGTATTTATGTCACGAAGTTCTGCAGTCGGTTCAGTTGCATTCGGAGTTGAACAGAAGCGGCTGCGTTTTGAAATTGTACTCTTTGTCAGCAATTGGAGAAGATCAAATGAAAAAGATAAGCCTGGTTTTGTTGATTTTTGTCGTTGTAGCGCCAGCTCTGGCGGCAAGGGTTGAACTGATTGAAGGCAAAGACAAAGTTGATGTGAAGATCGATGGCAGGCTTTTCACGACGTATCAGTGGGGCCGGAACTGGCCAAAGCCGGTGCTGGTACCTGTCAGGACACCCTCAGGGATTGAAATTAGCAGAAGGCATCCGCTTACGGAATTAGAGGGCGGCAGTGACGATCATCTGCACCATACGGGTCTTTTCTTTACTGTGGATGGTGTGAACGACACTAAGTTCTGGAATAATGTCAAGCCGCTTCCGCAAATCAGGCACAAAGCGATCAAAGAAATTGTCAGCGGGCAAAACAGTGGAAAGATGGTCGCAACAAGCCTATGGATTGATAAAAACGGAACGGTACTGCTGGAAGATGAAAGAACCATGACGTTTCTGGCGGGCGGCAGTGAATCCGCATACGCGATTGATTTCTCACTCGATATGACGGCCAAGGTTGATAAGGTTGTTTTTGAAGACACGGAAGAAGGTGTGTTCGCCATTCGCGTAGCGGACTGCCTGAGAGAGAAAGGACCAAAGACCTTCCTGAAGCCCGGTGATCCGGTACCTCAGGAATCGATCAAAGGCACGGGGGTATACCTGAGTTCCAATGGAGACATCACTGCCAAACAGGCATGGGGTAAGCGCGCCAGATGGATGGTACTTCAGGGAGTCAAACACGGCAAGGTCGTTGGGATTGCAATACATAATCATCCTGAGAGTCTGAACTATCCCACATACTGGCATGTCCGAAATTACGGTTTGTTTTCGGCAAATCCACTGGGCCAGGGAGACTTCCAAAGGCAGGATGATTACGAGAAGAATCCAATTATCCCTCTTAAACTTACACTGCAAAAAGGCGAAAAAGTCCATTTCAGATTTCTCGTTGTCGCTTATGAGGGAGCGAAGACAACCCAGGACTTTGAGAAGCAATTCAAGCAATTTGAAAAGCGGCAATGATAGAACTTGCCAAGGAGGATCTTCTGGAGGCCGTATTTTGCATGGGAGTGAGATTACCTGGTGCATCGAATCCAGGAAGCAGCCGACAATATTCGGTTCATGTGTATCCTCACTGCATAAAGTAGCTTCCCCCAATTATAGCGAAAACGCCTCACGTCTTCCGGGAGAATGTCACGCATCCTGGCAGTGATATGCTATAGCAACCCGCCCAGACGCCCAACGCACTCCTCCTTGATTTGTCAGCGAGTTCCGGAATCCCGCCCGCGTCTTCTTTTCTATGAGATGCTGTCGAGGTTTCCCTGTCTATTGAGCTGTGCTACAATACCGTTGCACAAGCTGGAATTCACCAAAAGGAAGGAATGAAATCAAACATGAATATCATGAATCTGTTGCGCGTACGTACCATCCTGTTCTTTCTTACCCCCCTGATGGTAAATGCCTATGCGGCCATGCCATTGCTGGACGGGGAAACTGCGACGACGGGGCAAGATCTTGTCAAAGCGCAAGCCTTGCCGATGGCTGTGGTGGAGAATGTTGTCCTCAGCGGCAGGAAATCCATGCGGGTGACGGTGGAGGCCTTGAAGCCGGATAAGCAGGATTTGAACCTGGATTTCAAGATGCGCGCGGTTCCAGTAACGGACTGGCGCGGCTATGAAACACTGGTGCTGGATCTGTACAATGATTCGGAGAAGGCGACGGTATTAAAACTGGAGGTGGGTACGCGCGCCGATGATGCGCGGCAAAGCATCGTCCTGCCCGCCCGGCGTTGGGCTCACCTGAGTATGCCTATTGCCACCATGAACCCACAACACACGGACATGGCGCACGTGACCGAAATTGCCTTCGGCCTGATACGCGCCGACGCGCCGTTAACGGTCTACCTGGACAACCTGACCTTGCTTAAGGCGGGCGAAACGCCTCCTGCCTTGAATCCCCCTTTTATCGCACAACGCATAGAAGCGCTGAAGCAGGAGGTCAAAGAGGGCAAGGCAGCTCTTGCATCGCTCGATTTGCGGCAGGATTCCGCCGCCGGGGGGGCTGCGGCGATCGTACGCGAGAAACTGGCAGCGATTGAAACTGCGATTGCCGGGACAAGTGTGGATGCGACAGGTTATCTCGATGGATGCGCGCAGCTGGATGTGGCGATGCGCGGTCTGAAGCGCGTGGATTCGATCGCGGCCTTTGCCAATGCCTGCGCCAAGGCAGGCAAGACGCAAAATGAAGCGGTGCTCGTGGGCATGGTGACATCGATGGAGAAACTCTTGCCCCGCGCGATGCCGGTGACGCTGCGGCCCCCCACGGCGATTGATCTTTCCCTGGGACGCAATGAGACCGAGAGCGTACAGATTGGTGTACTGCCACTGCGCAAAGCGCTGCGAAGTGTTTCCGTGCAGGTTGGCCCGTTGAGTTCAGACACGGGCGTGGTGTTGCCAGATAAGGCCGTCGCCTGTGATGTGGTGGGTTTTGTGGAAACGAAGATCCAGCCGCCCTACGGCAGCCCGCTGGTAGGCTGGTGGCCCGATCCGCTGCTGGATTTCACAGGACCGGTGGATATCGCGCGTGGCGACTTGCAGGCTTTCTGGATCCGTGTACGCGCGCCAAAGGGGCAGGCACCGGGCATATATAAGGGTGAACTAGCGGTGGATGGCGAGGGAATGAACGCCGTACGCATCCCGCTGGCGGTGACGGTGCGCAATTTTACCCTGCCTGATGTCTCGCCTTTGCCCGAAGCGATTTCCTTCGGATCACCGATAAGGCCCTACTCGATGCTGCTGGAAGATCTGATCGCCACGCCGCAATGGGACGCCACATTAAAATACCGATGGGCGGATTTCCTGGCGGATTACTACATCAGCTACGACCACCTCTACCGGCGCAGCGCTCCGGATTTCGAGGTGCTGGACTACCTGAACGCACAAGGACGGCTGGGCACGTTTAACCTGGGCTATTGCGGTATCGGGAAAACCGAGGACGGACATGCCCGCCCCGAAGACCTCGAAAATATGCTGGCCTGGGCGGGCGAAGGCTACCAGAAGGTCAGGGAACGGGGCTGGCTCGATCGCGCCTATATCTATGGTTTCGACGAAGTACGTCCGGAGTGGTTTCAATGCGTCGAGGAAACCGCGGCGGCGATCAAGGAAGCGATGCCGGGGGTGCTGGTGTTGACGACCGCGTACGATGATTCCTTCGGTAAGGAGGGGCGTATGCGATCGGTCGATGGGTGGACGCCGAAGACGAAGGAGTTTGAACGGGAACTGGTGGCGGATGCTCGTGCACGCGGCAAACAGGTCTGGTGGTATATTTGTGTCTCACCGCACAACCCCTACGCCAACATCTTCCTGGAATACGCCACCATTGAGTCGCGGTTGCTGATGGGCGCGATGACAGCCAAGTACCGCCCCGATGGCTTCCTGTATTACCAGATCTCGCTGTGGCAGCGGACGAAGCCGATCAAGAGCGGCCCCTATACGAACTGGACGGCGCGTTCGTATAAGGATTACCACGGCGATGGTTCATGGGTGTGCATGCGCGAAGGCGGGCTGCCCGTGCCGACAATCCGCCTGGAAAACTATCGTGACGGCCTGGAAGACTACGCCTATGTCCGCCTGCTCGAAGAGGCCGTCTACATCCGGCAAGCACAGGACATGGCGCTCTCGCCCGAAGAATCCGCTTGGCTGGCCAGGGCTAAGGCAGCGTTGGAAGTACCTGGGGATTTGGTGGTATCGCTCACCGAGTATTCCCGCGATCCCGCACGACTCTATGCCTGGCGGGAAACGATCGCGGCATTGATAGAGGACGCCAAGCTGCCGAATCTAAATCCCTGGAAGGAACCGTTCAGTCTGCGGGCACCGTCCGGCAAAGAGAGATAGACGGAGACAGAAATCAAAGGAGAAGAAGTATAGTGGTTTCGAGTATCAGACGCAGAGATTTCCTGAAGTTGACGGGGGCAGGCGTAGCGTACCGGCTCCCCGTTTGAGGTCTGCCTAGCTGGCAGGGCCGCCAACATCCTGTTGGTAATCCGGCAACTTGATACGCCGGCTTCTCGGTGCTACCGATGACAGATGATCGTCAGTGTTAACAGTGGAACCCGCTTTCCTTATCAACGATAACGGCCAGATCAATGTGATCAAGCCCGGAAGATAATTCGAGCGGGTCGCAGCGTATGAGCTTGGCGGGGGGTGTTATGCCTCACCTGCAATCTGCGACGGACGAGTCTTTATAAGAGGCTTCGAGCACATGTTCTGCTAATGAATGGATGCCAAATGAACAATAGAACGAGAACACTGGTTGTTTTGTTGACGATATTGTCGTTCCAAGGAATGGGTACCGCAGAGAGTTATTATCTGGACAGTGTGGGTGGACGTGACGGCAATCCGGGCACATCTCCGCAAGAGGCATGGCAGACGCTTGAGAAGGTTAATTCCATCTTGTTCAAGCCGGGTGACAGAATCTGCTTCAAGGCAGGCACGCGTTACCGAGGTCAATTCAAACCCAAGGGGTCAGGCAATCTTGTTGACGGCAGACCTAATTCTATCGTGGTTGATATGTATGGTGAGGGAGAAAGGCCCAGGATTGAAGCACAAGGGAAATACCAGGCCGCACTGTATCTGTACAATGTCGAGTATTGGGAAATCAACAACCTGACCATCACCAATCACGGGCCGCAGCGCAAGGCGCGTCGGTACGGTGTGTATGTTCACATCGAGAATTTCGGCACGGCCCATCACATTCAACTCAAGAGCCTCTTTATCAGCGATGTCAACGGCAGTTTGGTGAAAAAGCAAGGGGGCGGATCGGCCATTAAGTACTGCAATCAGGGAGATGACGTTAGATCTCGTTTTGATGGCTTGCTGATAGAAGACTGTCATATTGTGCGTTGCGAGCGTAACGCTGTCACAGGATCGGGCTACTGGACCAGAGATCGTTGGTATCCGAATTTGAACGTGGTTTTTCGTCGGATCCTGATCGAACAGGTGCCCGGCGACGGCATCGTTCCCAACTCGTGTGATGGCGCTTTGGTTGAACACAATATCATGCGAGACTGTCCCCGGTTATTGCCTAAAGGGGAAGCGGCCGCTGGGATCTGGCCGTGGAGCTGTGATAATACGGTGATCCAGTACAATGAGGTCAGCGACCACAAGGCGCCGTGGGATGCACAGGGGTTCGATTCGGACTGGAATTGCCGCAATACGGTTATTCAGTACAATTACAGCCATGACAACGAAGGCGGATTCCTCTTAGTGTGCAATCATGGCGGCACTAAAATGCCGCACAACATCGGCAATCAGGGTACCGTCATTCGCTATAACCTCAGCGTCAATGATGGTATCCGGCAGCAGCCGACTCACGTTGGAATGTTCTCGCCGACCTTTCATATCAGCGGCCCGTGTGAAGACACACAGATTTACAACAACACCATCTATATCGACAAGAAACCGGCCAATGACGTCGACCAAACGCTGCTCAAAATGGACAACTGGGGCGGCCCCTGGCCGGTCAATACCACATACTCGAATAACATCTTTTATGTCGAAGACAGAATTACCTACGATTACGGGAAGGCCGAAAATACCCTGTTCACACATAATCTCTATTTTGGAAAGCACATCAATTGCCCGAATGATGCGGCTGCATTGTACGATGACCCGCTCTTCATTGATTTTACTCGCACCAACAGTCGCGACCATGCGTTGACGGGATTTCGTCTTAAACAGGAGTCTCCCTGTATTGCCGCGGGAACCAAGGTCAAAGACAATGGCGCGCGGGATTTTTCCGGGGCAGAATTACTTTCCGATAAGCGTCCCAGCCTTGGCGCGTTGGAATTCAATACTGCCAATCAGGCTGCGCAGGCCAAACGGACAAAACCCTGGCGGGATGCGAAATTTGGTCTGTTCCTGCATTGGGGAGTCTATTCAGTTTACGGCGGGACCTACAAAGGAGAGGAATTATGGTCTGCTGAGTGGATCCAGGAAAATGCCAGGATTCCGTGGGCCGAATACTCACAAACTGCAGCAGCATGGAATCCTTCCGAGTTTGACGCAAAGCAATGGGTCGCTCATGCCAAATCTGCCGGTATGAAGTATCTGGTAATCACCGCGCGTCATCACGACGGATTTGCCATGTATCCTTCTAAAGCCAGTTCGTACAACCTTATGGACTGGACACAATACAAAGGCCCTGATCCTCTTGCTGCATTGAAAGAGGCTTGCCATGAAAAGGGTCTGTTGTTCGGCATCTATTATTCCGCCCTCGAATTTCGTGGCTCTCCCAAAGGATTTGACAAAGATGATGAAAAGGCCGTCAAGGAGGGTTTCAGTTACAAGACCCTTGGCCCCAAACCCTATGCCACCGATGAGGAGATAGCGGCACTTGCCAAAAAGCAGATCCAAGAATTGATCGTGAACTATAAACCGGATATTCTATGGTTCGACGGAGTTTGGCACGCTATGGGGCGGTGGACGAAACAGGACTCGAAAGAAGTTGAAGAGATGATTCGATCACTTGCACCGCACACAATCGTAAATAATCGTGTTGGTGCTCAATTCCCTGACTTTTATACGTTTGAAGGAACACATAGTCTTCCCAAGTCTAAACGCGATGACATCTGGGAATTCTGCTGGAATATCGGCTGCTTCTGGGGATACAATCCACGCCATTATGACATGCCGAAGATCCTCAAAACACCGGAGCACTATATCGAGCTTCTGGTTAATATCGTGTCGAAAGGGGGCAACTACCTGCTGAATGTCGGGCCCGATCCGAGGGGAAAATTCCATCCGGTGGCAGTCGAGTACCTCAAGGGGATCGGCGATTGGGTTCGTCCCAATGGTGAGTGCATCTATGGCGCAAGTCCCAGTCCATTTTCGGAAAAGCCGGCCTGGGGGTATGTCACCAGTAAACCCGGCAAACTGTTTCTCATTGTCAAGGAATGGCCTGAAGCAGATGGAACGATATCCATCCCTGCGCTACAAAATGATTTCCAGAGGGCGTATTATTTGACGAATCCCGAAAAGGAGATTCACGTTTCTCCGGAAGGAAGGCAATGGACAGTATCACCGGCAGAGAAGATGGAACCGAATCCTTTGGTTGTCATTGTCATCGAGATGGCGGGCACATCTACTCCAAGATAATCTCCTATACAAGAGATTCACCTCGGATTCTCGAAGGCCAGGAGTATCCGAGACTGTGGTGGGAGCTGATTCCTGAGAACTGATTTGTGCCAGTTTCATTCGGTTTCATTGGTGTGGTCGCCGGTAGGACACTTCAGTCCTTCTTCGGGGCTACTCTCAACGTCGCGCTCGCAGCTGAATGGACCAACCCAAGCCACGGGGCGCGCAACAAGCGCGCCACAAGGGGATTCGTTTCGCCTTCGGCGCGGCTTCGGCTGCGCTTCGGCCAGCATCATAAGTCCTGTAATGTCAATCGTTAATCGTTGTGCCACAAGCGATTACAAACATGGGTACAGTACTTGGGGTACTTTCACCCTTTCAGGCAGGGTTTCTGTAAAC
>Ga0272442_10002399_pt1 | contig 27260 bp, 21 predicted proteins | sample SSMForm2O_FD_200262 | JGI IMG/M metagenome (GOLD analysis project Ga0272442, IMG submission 200262) | Marine sediment archaeal communities from Little Sippewissett salt marsh, Falmouth, MA, United States - SSM-Form-2O | ecosystem: Environmental > Aquatic > Marine > Wetlands > Sediment ... | reverse complement strand
GAGGAGTTGACTTTGATAACGGCACTCCCTATAACCCGACTGTTTACATTGACGAGACGAGCTACACGTTCCCGACGGATATGAAGATAAGGTTTATGTGTGATGCCAGCGGCAATCGCGATGATGTTTATATTGATGAAATCAGGGTCTCCGCCAAATAAGCGTTAAAGCTTTTATTGAATATAACTTTTTACAGGAGTGGCGGCCTAAAAATCCGCCACGCTTGTTTTATACACCTGACACTAAATACTCGCCTCTGGAGCACCCTCTCGCGATACTCACTGCCTTATCTTTCCCCCCAATAACATACACCAAAGCCTCTTTGGACCGGTTCGGTTATTTCTTGTTCTTTCTTAGATATATATCCGCAAAATCCATATATCGCTGCCAGTCATATTCTGTAACATCATGTTTACCAGGCCGAATGTGGTAGCCTATCATACCCATTACAGGCTGGCTTACACTCGGCATCTCTTCGACAGGTAAACCGCAAGTTCCGAGAAGCTTGTAAACCGGATGAGCGCCTTTGGCAGAGAGAAATTCTCCCCGCGGGTCCGCCCATCTGTCCTCCTCTGCGCTTGCTATATATACCGGCCTTGGGGCTATCAGCGCAATGAGCATATGCTGGTCAACTGGCAGTTGGTCTTCGTTGTCAACGTATTTTTTTGAGTTCCCGCACAGCCAGTACGAACATTTGGCATGTATTGATTTCAATGTATCACCGTACCTTCGCCGTGATAGTGCAGCCCCGCCACAGCCGGAATTGTTAGAGATAGTTACCGCAAATCGCTCATCCTGTGCACCTGCCCACAGAGCCGTCTTGCCAAGTCTCGAATGCCCCATCACCGCTACACGTTCATGGTCAATATCGCAGTCGCTCTCGAAGTAATCCATTGCCCGGCTTAGTCCCCATGCCCATGCGCTAATCGACCCCCACTCATCCGGTGCCGGCGTGGTTTGCCCCTCTTTGTAGCCAAGCGGATGTACCCCGTCTTGGAATCCATCATTGTAGTCAGGGTCTATGTCTCCATAATATATCGTAGCCAATGCGTACTTGCGTTCCAGAATTTGCTCTAATGCCCATCGGTGAGAACGGCTGCCTCGTTCGACTTTAATTTCAAGCGATTGATTCGTTGTGGCATTGTACAATTTTTTCAGTCGTACCCATTCTTTAGATATGGTGATACCGGGGTCCGGGTTGATGCAATGATTACCGGCAAAATTCAAGCCCATAAATATCGGAACCGGCCGTGGACAATTGTTCGGTATGTATATTAATATATTCATATTCGGGTCGGTTTCTTTTCCTGTGAAATAGACTGTAACCTCTTTCCGCGTCGCTTTGCCGTTAAAAGCCCCCCTATCAACTGATGTTGTTACAAAGGTCATTCCTTCTGGACGCCCCGGTGATTTGCCGTAAACCTCCTCACCAAACAGCTTAAGTATCTCAGCTCGACGCTTCTGCTTCCATTGTTCGGCGGTTTCCACCTTCGTGCCGTCGCAAAAAATCAGCGGGTCCGGAAGCTCGTATTTGGGCACCTTCGATTCGTCGTAATTTACCTCTCTTGCCCCGCCACACAGTACACAGCCGATTAATAATGTAATGATTATCGTCAGCCGAGCCTTATCGCCATTGGGCGCCATTGTATATATCTCCTTTTGTAATCCGGCAGACTGCACCCGCAAAATCTGCTGATACCAGCCGCTCACGCAAACCATACAAATTCACGTCGGGATAGTTTATTCATCTAATCAAACCCTTAAAAAAGCTGTCAGATACTTCTTTCCCCGCCTTTGAATTACCCTGAAATTATGTCTTTCAAATTGTATATCCCCCGCCCCGAATGGTCAAGTGCTCTTTCCGTCCAAACCTCCTTGCCGAATGGCCCGAACGGCTTATTTTTTTGCCGCCAAAGCGCGCATAAAAAAGGACTAGGCTGCGGAGGGACAGAAAGTACCCAGACCTAAAATCTAAATTCTATTTTATATACCAAAATAAATTCCCGTCATTCTTTTTTTATTAATTTTCACCCACAAAATCACTGATTTACGGCCATTTACTCAACTAAAAAACAAACCCACACTTGCCATCTTAAAAAAACTTTTATTAATCCCGCAAATTCATATAATTAAAACAAAAAAGATTTGGCAAATATCCTATTCATTCCTGGAATTAAAGCTGTTTAGCGCCTCAAAGTTTCTTTTGTTGATTTTTCACGATGAGATTAGAGAAACACTTTTACCACTTTCACGCCGCGTTGTATTCTATTTAGCTTATTGCTTCCTTTATTTGAACTCTTTAGAACTCTTTAGGTCTTTCAAATACAATCTGCCCATCGCTGTGCAAAACGTTAGTTCTACCTTCTTTTTCGAACAGAGTTATGTCGTAAGCTATTGGCTCAGATGCTCGCGCAGCGAGTGTTTTTCCTTGACCCAGGTACTTAATGTTTTCAATAAACCATTGCAAATTGTCAAGATAACCCTCAATGCTCTGTAAAGTGTCTGGATATTTGCCTTTGTGGTCATTTGCATATATTAGCAATGCTTTTCCTAAAGCCTTTAGCTTATTAGTTGATTCACTAATATCTGACCGTTCTATGCCAGGTTTTTCTACCTCCGCCAAATCATCACCATATACTTTTGCTGATAGTGGTACCCCGCACACATCATAGATTGTCGCAGGACCTTCTTGAGGGTACTCAAAAACCATCCTTCCTTCTAAAATAACTAAACCGTTAGAATCTAGTGTTTTGACATAAGATTCAAATGGTAGATTATTTCCATCATAAACACGAAACACACGTTCTCCACGAATGCTGTTTTCATCGACAAAACTTATTTTAAATACTCTCACGCTGTTTCCATCAATTATATCTTCTCTTTCTAAGAGGTCATATTTTACACCATGATTTTCAAATAATTCTAAATATTCCTCCAGTTGTATTGGGAACTGGTGGGATTTTCCAGTAACTTTAGACACAATAATTTCATTAGTCTTGGGATTATACTCATATATCAAATTCTTTCCTCCATCGCGAAATTTAACTATTCCACGATCATTATTAATAGCGATAGATATTTGCAGCTCGTTACTGCGCCACAACTCTGATTTGGTTTCCTTATCGCTGTCACTCCTTTTAGCAATACAGCTTATATGGACCCACGGAACTTTTTTCAAAGCTTCCGTAGTTCGTGCCAAGGCAGCACTTGCAAGATCAATATCTCTGGAGCCGGCAAATTCAAATATACTCAGTATGACGATAGTAATTAACACCACCGCAACTACCTTTATTATTTTATTTCTCATAATTATTTTCCTAATATTCGGCCCGGGTTTGGCCGATTGTGTCTTTTTAGTCTCGGCCAGTGCTTTTGAAATCTCGCTGTGTACTCTCTTGTCCAGTTCGGCACTGGCTTTGGTTTGCAGTTTTTTAATCAACTTATCTATATTGTCTGTTGGCTTCATTTTTCCACCTCACCATTTAACAGTGACCGCAGTTTATCCAGACCATACCGGTATCGGCCCTGAATTGTATTGATTGAAACATCTTGTAATTTGGCAATCGCCTTAAATTTCATCTGCGCCTGCACGTGCAGGATTATTACCTCTCGCTGATGATACGGAAGCTTAGCAAGCGACCAGCTTAACTGGCGTAGTTCCTCACCAAAAATCGCAATAAATTCCGGCCTCTCCGAATCCGACGAAATCGGCTTCGCCTCGTCCAGCCCGATGCCCTGATGTCGACGTCGTGCTTTATTTCTGTTGCGTGCGTTATTAGCCACACACCTCACCAGATAACCTCTCAGGCTGCCGGTAAGTCGGAACTTCTCAGCTGACTTAATAAAAGATACGAAGACGTCGTGTACTGTATCTTCAGCAGCATTTTTATCATTTAAAAGAGCCGCCGCCAACGTCACCAAATCGTCTTTGTACTTTTCATAGATACGCCGCAGCACGTCCTTACTGCCGCGATTGAATTTCCAGATAAGCAGCTTTTCGTCCAGCATCAGCCAGCCATCTCCGTTCTTCTGAATTCAGAACAATCTATTGTCACTTATACAACAACCAGAAGGAACGTTTTAGTATAAAGAAAACGGTTGTTTTTAGCTATATTTAACGAGGCGAGCCGAAAAAACCCATTTTTTCCACTTTATCCTTTTTTATTTCTACCTTTACCACTTTCCCCACCTTAGCCTTTTTAACATTTTAACCACCCTCATTTTGACAGACCGGAATTTCCCCCCGCAAAATCTTACCTATTTTTAACATTGAAGAAGGGTTTTGTATCGGCCGTGCAATTTTTACACAAAACACACAATAAAACGATTCATTTTGTCGCTTTTTTTTCAATTTTTCTTCTTTTCTCCCCCTTTTTTTTAACTTTTCTGAACTTTTTGTGCGTTTTTTTGACGTTTTTCTCCCGTTTTCCCCCCAATATTAAATAGTCAACAGTAAATTGCAAATTGCAACGCCCCCATTTTTAGCCCAAAAATAAGGGTGCCCAAAATCCCCCCATACCAGTTTTCCACCCCAATATTCAATAGTTAATCTAAAATAGTCAGTTGCTACACCCCCATTTTCAGCCCAAAAACAAGCCCCCATTATTTCTTATCCAGCAGCTTTTTCTTCCTCAAAATATGGTGATAATGCTGGGCAAACCGATGCGACTCGTCCCTGACATATTGCAGTAACTTCAGTGCCGGCGAGGTCTTAGCAAGCTTCAGCGCCCCGGCCTTACCCTGCATATAAACCTCTTCTTCCCTCTTGGCCAGTGCAACTATCCTCGTATCCCGAACAGCCGCTGCTTTTTTCCCTCTTTTCTTCTTCCCCAACTCCCGTAAGTCCTTTGCTATCATACTCTTAAACACACCCTCAGCCGCATTCAACTGACCCTTCCCCCCATCTACCAAAACAACATCCGGCCACAGCTCCTCACCACGCTGCGCATATTTATACCTCCTTTTCACAACCTCAGCTATCATTGCATAATCATCCACTCCACCCACCGTTTTTATCTTAAAACGCCGATATCCGCTCTTAAATGGCCTTCCATCGATAAATTTAACCAGCGCCCCGACCGATTCAGAACCTGATATATGGGCAACATCAATACCTTCGATAATCCTTATAGGCCCCGGCCGTTCAAGCACTTGCTGCAATTGCTCCAGCGCCTCACTCGGCTCAGCCGCAAACACTTCCGGCTGCACATTTTCATCAGGACTGCCGCGCCGGTCAAGCCGTTCAATAAGCCGAATTCTATCCCGAAACACCCCTGCCTTCTCAAAATCAAGGTTTTTTGCTGCTTCAGCCATCTGTTTTTTCAACTGACGAAGCACCACCGACCGTTTGGATTTGAGAAATTTTATCAGGTCCCTGATAACATTTTGATATTCTTTTTTTTCGATTTTACCTCCACACGGCCCCGTACACTGTTTTATGCTGTATAAAAGACACGGCCGAAAGAACTTACGTTTAGGGTCATCAGCACGGATATCAAGATTGCAAGTGCGAAAACGGAATATTTTTTGCAGAACTACCAAAACCGCCCTCAAATCCTTCGCGCTCGCAAACGGACCAAACAACCTCACCCCTTTCGCACGCGGCTTGCGGGTAAGATATACCCCAGGAAAATCCTCTCCCGACGTTATCTCCAGATAAGGAAACGTCTTATCGTCAACAAGGTCGGTATTATAAGGCGGCCGGATGTCCTTTATCAGCCGCGCCTCCGTTAGTACCGCATCTACCTCATTCTGAGCTTCTAAAAAATCGACTTTTTTGACTTTAGCCAGCATTTCCGTGATTTTGGGCCCCCTCGAAACAGCCAAATCTCCACTCGGCTGAAAATAGCTCGATACACGTGAACGCAGATTTTTGGCCTTACCTATGTAAAGCACATTGTCCTTTGCCCCCTTCATAAAATAAAGCCCCGGCCCTGCAGGAAAGGACTTTATCTGCCGCCGAACAGCTTCGTATTCATCTTTTGGTGCTTCTCTGGCCATAACCGGTATTTTAATCATTACCGCGATGCAAAAAAAGCTTTTGATTATATCATTCTTGAAAAAACGAAAAGTCCCGTTAAAATTCACCTCAAAACTGCAATTTACAACTTGATAATAAGGAATTTATAATGCCCCGGACAGTCGAATTGAGCCCCAATCAGACCATTGTTTTTATTGGCGACAGCATAACCGACGCCGACAGAAATCTGCCGGCCTATCAGCCCTTTGGCTTCGGTTTCGTGCATTTTATAGCGAACCATCTTCTGGCAAAATATCCCCAAATGAATCTCAATATCATAAACACGGGTATCAGCGGCAATACCGTACGTGACTTGAAAGCCAGATGGGAAAGAGACTGCCTCGAATATAAACCTGATATTTTGAGCGTACTTATCGGTATAAACGACCTGTGGCGTCAATATGAAGGCCCTGAGCAATTATCTCAGGCCGTTTACCTCGATGAATACGAATCAACATACAGGCAATTACTTTCAACGGCTCGGCAGTGCTGCAACTGCCAAATGGTTCTGGTCGAGCCTTTTATGTTTTGCAGCGACACTGAAAACGAGATGTTTATCGGACTGGCAGATTATATCGGCATAGTCCACAGGTTGGCGGAGAAGTTCGAAGCTGTTCTTGTGCCGATGCAACAATTTATCGACGAAAAAATCAAACAGGTCCCTCCCGAAAGATGGTCGATGGATTCTGTACATCCTCATGTATGGGCGCACGCATGGATTGCACAGCGCTGGCTTGAAGTAACAGAGCTTTAAAACAGCCAGGCCAAAAAAATTTTGTTTCATATATTCAGTAACAGCAAGGACTAAGAAAAAACGTAAAAATTTTTTTAAAAATTTCAAATTTTATCTTTCCACTCCAAACGAAATTGAATATATTCCAATTATAGTTTTCAACTATATCTTGTATTGTTTCAACCCATTTTACTGTATATGGTGGTTACGTTTTTCGCATGGAGGCGCTTAAATGTCGCAGAAATTTGACCCTGAGAACCCTTTCAAGACTCAGCAATCACAACCTGAAAACACCACGGAGACAGTTGAATCAAAAGGTTTGCCGATGGAGCATTCCTTTTCCACTGCCGATGTGCATCCTTTTGAACAACTCGAATGGGAAATCCGCTCAGCTAGGATTACCAGCGATAGCGGTGAGGCAATTTTCGAGCAGGAAAATATCGAAGTTCCAAGCTCCTGGAGCCAATTGGCCACGAAGGTCGTATCAAGTAAATACTTTTATGGCGATATCGAGACCGGCCAGCGGGAACATTCGGTAAAGCAGCTTGTACATCGTGTTTGCAGAACAATTGCCGACCGCGGCAGAAAAGACGGGTATTTTGCCACAGATGCCGATGCTGATATTTTCTATAACGAACTGACGTGGCTGTGCGTGAACCAGTATGGTGCGTTTAACTCGCCTGTGTGGTTTAATGTCGGGCTTTTCGATGTCTATGGCGTTGGCGGAAGTAAACATAACTACCATTGGGACCAGAAGCAGCAAGCCGGTGTTGCCTGTGAAAACAGCTATGAATATCCGCAGGCCTCGGCCTGTTTTATCCAGTCGGTAAAAGACTCGATGAAAGATATAATGCGTCTGGCAACAAGCGAAGCGATGCTGTTCAAACACGGCTCAGGGACAGGCACTGACCTATCAACACTGAGAAGCAGCAAAGAAAAGCTATCCGGGGGGGGCAAACCGTCCGGACCTTTGAGTTTTATGAGGGTCTATGACCAGATAGCGGCAGTGATTAAATCGGGCGGAAAAACCCGTCGCGCCGCAAAAATGCAATCACTAAAAATCACACATCCCGATATTAAAGAATTCATCACCTGCAAGACAGAAGAAGAGCAAAAGGCCTGGGCACTTATTGAGGCCGGCTATACCGGTGATTACAACAATGAAGCCTACAGCAGTGTAATGTTTCAAAATTCCAATCTTTCCGTGCGTGTAACCGATGATTTTATGCAGGCGGTGGAAAAGGACGACAACTGGACCACACACAGCATAACAACAGACGAACCGATGGGTGAGCATTCGGCACGCAAGCTAATGGAGCTAATTGCCGAAGGTACAAAGACTTGCGGCGACCCGGGTCTGCAGTACCACAGCACAATCAATCGCTGGCACACCTGCCCGAATTCCGGCCCCATCAACGCTTCAAACCCCTGCAGCGAATATATGTTTATCGATGATTCGGCATGCAATCTGGCTTCACTGAACCTTATGAAATTTCGAAAGGAAGACGGCACATTTGATGTTGACCGTTTCAGGAAGGCTGTTCGGCTGTTCATTATTGCTCAGGAAATTTTAGTTGACAATGGCAGCTACCCCGACGAGTCAATCGCAATAAACAGCCATTTGTTCCGTCCGCTCGGACTGGGCTACGCCAATCTCGGTTCTCTGGCTATGGGCATGGCTTTGGCGTATGATTCCGAACAGGCCAGGGCACTGGCTGCGGCTATCAGCGCTATAATGACCGGAACCGCTTATGCCGCAAGCTCAGAGATAGCTTCGATAAAAGGAGTTTTTGAAGAATTCGAGAGAAACAAAGACTCAATGCTGAAGGTCATAAGTATGCATCGCCAGCACGCTTATGAAATCAGCGAATCGCACTGCCCGGACTATTTGCGCAATGCCGCCAAGGATGCCTGGGACGAGGCTTTTGACACCGGCTCAAAAACCGGCTTTCGCAACGCTCAGGCAACGGTCCTTGCGCCGACAGGCACCATCGGGTTTCTGATGGATTGCGATACCACTGGTATCGAGCCGGATATCGCATTAGTTAAATATAAACTACTGGCTGGCGGGGGAATGTTCAAACTTGTAAATAATACCGTCCCGATGGCTCTCGAACAGCTCGGCTATAGTGCCGAAGATATTAAATCAATCTGCGATTACATAGATGAAAATGAAACTATCGAAGGTGCCGGCAAACTCAACAACGACCATCTGCCGATTTTTGACTGCGCTTTTAAGCCTCGCACCGGAAAAAGGTATATTCATTATATGGCACATCTGAGAATGATGTCGGCTGTCCAGCCGTTTATATCAGGAGCCATCAGCAAAACCATTAATATGCCGAAGGAAAGTACAACCGACGAGATTTCCACAGCTTATATGGAAGGCTGGAAGCTCGGATTAAAGGCGGTGGCGATATATCGTGACTGCTCCAAGAGACTGCAGCCGGTCTCCACCAAAAAGCACAAGGAAGCAAAGGCCAAAGCTGCTGGAGAAGTGCCCGCTCAGCCGAGGCCTTTCCGGCACCGGCTGCCGGATACACGTAACAGCATAACACATAAATTCTCTGTCGCAAAACATGAAGGCTATCTGACGGTGGGGTTGTATGAGGACGGTCAGCCTGGTGAGGTTTTTATCACTATGGCCAAGGAGGGCAGCACCGTCGGCGGCCTTATGGATGCTATAGGAACCTGCACTTCAATGGCACTGCAGTACGGTGTGCCTCTAATTACGCTGGTGGACAAATTCCGGCACGCAAAATTTGACCCATCGGGAATGACCTCAAACAAGAATATACCTTTTGCAAAGAGTATAATAGACTATATTTTCTGCTGGCTGGGCTGTCAGTTCCTGCCCGGTTATGTCGAGAAAAACTTCCCCAATCAGGCCGCAGCCGCAAGAACAGCGGAAAATAAGAATGTAACAACCGCCAAGCAGTTGGTTGAGAAAACCAAAGACCTGGCACAAAAAATCGCCGAAGCTAAGTCTGAAACAAAATCCGAGGAAAAAGCTGAAATAATGACCAAAGCTGAAGCTACCCCCGAAAAGAAAGATTTTCCAACAGAAAAACCGATAACCAAACACCTCCCTTCGGCTTCGACAGATAGATTTACTGACCCGATTGACCGACTTGGAGCCTTGTTAGGCTCTGCTATTTCTGAAACATCAGGGTCGTTGCAGCCTAAAGCCACGTCAATTAGCTCAGCCGTGACTGAAAAGGTCGGACTATTAGAAACTGAAACCAGTGTTATGCAACAGTTCAGCACCCAGTTCAGACATTTCCAGGATGACGCACCAGCCTGTGATATTTGTGGTGCCATTACGGTTCGTAACGGCACCTGCTATAAATGCTTCAATTGCGGAAACTCAATGGGCTGTTCATAAGAGTTGTTTATCAGCTACTGACCATTGAAATTCCTCTGGGATGGAGAGCACGAATTCATTGATACGCTGACTCACAGTGCCGTCCGGCAATTGATGTGTACAAGTCGCTGGCTTATACTGTGCCGGGTATCGTCGCGCATTAGTCGGCAATGCAGGGGGGAATCTGAAAAAGATACCCCCGGTTTGACCGCCCTGAAAAAAAACCTGATGACGCCTGGTGAAACTGACTAAACTTAATATCCTTTCGTTTTTACTCTAAAAATAGTTTGACAGAATAAGCCTTTTCGCTAAAATACCGGTTTTTATGTAGTAAGTTGGAGTTTTTCTATGAAGAGCTTTATGGCAAAAAAAGAACAGGCCGAGCATAAATGGCTGCTCGTAGATGCAGAAGATGCTGTTTTGGGCAGAATGGCTGCTAAAATCGCCCCTTTACTTATGGGGAAAAACAAACCAACATACACGCCCCATGTCGATACGGGAGATTATGTGGTTGTGATAAATGCCGACAAAATAAAAGTTACCGGCAAAAAGGCCCAAACAAAGGAATATGATTATTACACGCATTATCCCGGCGGCCATAAGTTCGTCAGCTTCGCCGATATGATGGCAAGAAAACCCGAAGAAGTGGTCAGGTTGGCGGTAAAGAGAATGCTGCCGAAAAATAAGCTTGGCAGAAAAATGCTCACGAAACTGAAGGTTTACAAAGGACCTGAACATGATAATCAGGCCCAAAAACCAGAGAAGATAGAATTATTTTGAGAAAGAAAATAAATTATGGCAGAAACCCAAACTGATACTCCCGGTGAGAACCTAAATATCGCAGCCGTAAACGGGGCACAGCAGCAGGCAAAGCAGGCTTCCCCGAAACCGGCTAAGAAAAAGCTCTCCGACAAGGGTGGTTACCACTGGGGAACAGGTAGAAGAAAAAGTTCTGTGGCCCGTGTCAGAATCAAACCTGGTACCGGCAAACTCCTCGTCAACAAAAAGGAACTTAATGATTACTTCAAAAGACTGCAGGACACAAAAGCAATTATAGCGCCTTTGGCGGCGGTCGATGGGGTAAAGTCATTTGATGTCTTTGTAAACGTAAAAGGCGGTGGAACCACAGGACAGGCCGGAGCTACGGTGCTTGGAATCGCAAGAGCTTTGAAAAACTATGATGAAAATTATATACACGTTCTACGCGATGGAGGCTACCTGACCCGTGACGGCAGGATGGTCGAAAGAAAGAAACCCGGCCAGAGAGGTGCAAGGAGAAGATTCCAGTTCTCGAAACGTTGATTTGCAAATTTGGTTTTGGACTATTACAATGGCCGCCGAGATGTATTCTTAGCGGCTTTTTTTATGTTGCTGACTGAAAGGGTCAAAGATGGTGAAAGTTGCAATAATCGGGGCAAGTGGATATACAGGCGCAGAGGCGATTGAGATTATACTGCGCCACAGTGAATCGCAACTGACTTATTTAACTGCATTGCCGGAAGAATGCGGGGCCGTCACACAGGTTTTCGGGCGATTCAAAGGACGGTGTGATTTACAGATTGAGCCGCTCGATTTTGACAAACTCACCGGTTTGGCCGATGTCGCCCTTTGCTGTCTGCCGCACAAGGTCTCTATGGGTTTTGTACCTAAACTGCTCGATGCAGGGCTCAAAGTCGTTGATTTCAGTGCCGACTATAGAATTAAAGATACAACGGTTTACGAGAAGTTCTACGAAGTAAAACATACCGATTCAGTTAACCTCGAAAGGGCGGTATATGGTCTGCCGGAATTGTTCCGCGAACAAATAAAAGGTAAAAGCCTCGTCGCCAATCCCGGCTGTTATCCCACCGGCGCTCTGCTTGCACTGGTGCCGTTGCTTAAAAACGGCCTTATTGAGACAGACTCGATTATCGACAATGCAGTAACCGGTGCATCGGGAGCCGGCAAAAATCCGTCTGCTAAATTCCACTTTCCAAATATGAATGAGAATCTTTTCGCCTATGGTATCGGCTCGCACCGTCATATGCCGGAAATGGAACAAATCGCCGCCCAAATCGCCGGCTCTGAAGTCAAAATCCTCTTTCAGCCACACGTTGGTTCTTTCGACAGGGGGATTGCTTCGACGATGTATTGCCACCCGAAAGGCAATATCAACGCCGAAAAACTTTTAGCACTTTATAATGACTTTTACGCCGATGAGCCCTTTGTGCAGGTTTGCAATAATGCCCCGGCTGTTAAAGACGTGGCCGGTACAAACTTCTGTCACATCTTTCCCGCCTGCGCCAAAGGCAAAATCATAATCTTTTCGGCGATTGATAATCTGATAAAAGGTGCTTCCGGCCAGGCAATACAGAATATGAACATCATTTTCGATATGGAAGAAACGATGGGGTTTAAATAATTGCCGCAGAGGTTACAAACAATTATTAGTCATAGAGAACACGGAGATGACACAGAGGTAAAAAATGCCGGATGAGTTAACTGAGAAAATTATTGGTGCTGCAATAGAGGTTCATCGTGAACTTGGTCCTGGACTTCTTGAGTCGATTTACGAAGAGGCGTTATGCTACGAGTTTGATATTCAGATGATAAGGCACCAGCGACAGGCACCTGCCGATATTATCTATAAAGGCAAAGTTATCAAAGGCCAAAAGATAGACCTACTTGTTGAAAATGATGTGGTTGTAGAAATAAAATCGCTGTCTAAAATGCCCGAGGTTGTATTGGCACAAATCCTTTCCTATCTCAAGGCAACGAAACTTAAGCGCGGGCTCATAATAAATTTCGGAGAAAAAAGATTAATCGACGGCATAAAACGAGTTGTCCTTTGACAGGTACAGAGGTTACAGGTAGTTATTAGCCACAGAGAGCACAGAGAACACAGAGAATAAAAAAATGGAAAAAGAAAATTTATCGACAATCTGGCCTATTCTTTACTTTAAGGCTGATTGGCCATCTAAGAGCTACAAGTTTGATTTGGGTGTTCAGTTTATTAAGGCAGATAAAACAACATTGGAAGAAATAGCTGGAATAGATAGTCCCGCTTATACTACGAATATTAGCGGATTTGATCATATTCACCAAAATACACAATGGTTTTTGGCAATGTGCCGTCCGGAGGTAACTGAGCATATTTCTGTAAATGAAATCGGTTTGTTATTTGTAGACAGACTGCAAAGGTCTATTGTCGAGTCGTTTCTTATGTGTTTGCAACTTGTACGCTCAACAACCGCAATCTGTCCTTTTGAATTCCCCGCAGAAATCCGCGAAGACTCTATCGTTGATGTCGACACCACTGATGATTTTTATGGAATAAATTCTGACAAATTGCCTGTTTACTCTCCAGAGACTTTTGAAGTATCTGACTTGCAATTATTAACATACTTGTGGTCTGCTCTTGTTAAACTTCGCAAACTCGACCTCTGGCCGAATTTAATCTCTAAGGAAGAATTTTTTGCAGCTCTTGATAAGAAAGCAGGGGAAGATGCTGTGAAAAAATTCGTTGATATGATCATGTCACACCCTGCTTATCAGGAATTTTCAAAAGAAGAACGTAAACAACATCGAAAACAGTTGACTGTTTCTTTTCAAGAGGCAATAAGGAAGGGAGAATGGAAGGGGTTTTACCAGGATAGCTTTCAGAAGGTTTTTTTGGAGAAACAAGCAGAGGTATTTTCTAATCGCACAAGAATAGGAAGGGCACTCAATCTCTTTTTCCAAGGTCTTTACCTGCCGCTTCAGCATTCTTTTCTATCAATGTGCTTGGTTCTGGAAACAATATTTACGGTTGAAGACACTGAAATTACATATCAGTTTGCAACAAGATTGGCGAACATTACTGGTAAGAACTTTGAACAGCGAAAAGACATATTTGAAAGAGCCAGAAAAGTTTACAGGGAACGAAGTAATATTGTTCATGGGAGAAGGTCCATTGAAACTGTGGCCCCCAATATCTTGAAAGATGGTTTTTTCTTCGCACGCCAAAGTTTGCAGCATGTCCTGCATGATTCTGATCTTTTAGAGTTGTATTCCGACCCAATAACATCGGACAAAACGAAAAATTCAGACAAAGCGATCGAAGCAATAAAGGATTACTTCCGGGATTTGGATTTACGGTGAGATTAATAGTATATTACTGCTAAAGGCACTTAAATGTGTACTTGAGGAATTTGATTTCTCTGTGCTCTCTGTGTCCTCTGTGGCTTAAAATAGAAGGAAAACTCTGTGGCTTATAGATCTTTAAAGATTGCTACCTGTCAGTTTGCCGTGAGCAGTTCTATCAAGCGAAACGCTTTACAAATCCACAGGTTAATGCAAAAGGCAAAAAAGGCCAGGGCAGACATCGTGCATTTTTCCGAATGTGCTCTCAGCGGCTATGTGGGTACGGATTTTCCATCTTTTGACGGATACGATTGGCAACTGCTCAAAGCCGAAACCGAGAAGGTTATGGCCCTTGCCAAAAAGCTGGGACTTTGGATTGTATTGGGCAGCACTCACAGGCTGAACGAGCCGAACAAGCCGCACAACAGCCTGTATTTAATTAGCCCCAGAGGCAAAATCGCTGACCGTTATGATAAAAGGTTCTGCACCACTGGTGACCTGAAACGCTTAACGCCGGGAACCAGATTTGTGAACTTTACAATCAACAGCGTAAAATGCTCACTTTTGATATGCTTTGATTTGCGGTTCCCGGAAATCTATCGGCAGTTGTATAAACAGGGCGTCAAGTGTATTCTGCAGTCGTTTTACAATGCACGGCAAAAAGCCCCAAGCGTACATACTTACATTATGCGGCAGACGATGCAGTGCAGGGCCGCCACAAATGCCTTTTGGGCAAGCTGCACCAATTCCAGCGGATACTATTCGCCGTATCCGTCGTTTTTTCTTCAGCCAGACGGCAAAATCGTCAGGCAACTCCGCTCAAACCGCGCCGGTATTATGGTCAACACGGTCGATTTGAAGAGAAAGTTTTACGACCCAATGACAGGTTTTAGAGATATGGCCGTTGACGGAAAACTCGAAAATCTGACGAAACCCATAAAAGACCCACGCTCAAAGAATACGACAGCTCTTTAACAAAGATACAGAAGCGATAGATGTTATTTAATTATGGGCGATGATATGGATTTTCACTTTCATTATAATGACTTTGAAAGAACAATTATTCGGTGAGGCACAAAATGGCAAATAATACTATTACCGCGCCGCGAGGGTTTTTGGCAACAGGTCTTGCCTGTGGCGTTAAGAAATCAGGAAAATACGATTTAGGACTAATTGTCTGTCCGCCCGGCGCAAAGGCGGCGGCACTCTTTACGACAAATAAAATCGTATCAGCAGCGGTAACCGTCAGCAAAAATCATATTAAAAGCTCAGACATCGCGGCCGTGGTCGTCAATTCCGGCAACGCCAACACCTGTACAGGCCGGGCGGGAATCAAAAATGCAATTAAAATGTGCACCGAAACCGCAAAGCAGATTGAAATCGACCCGCACAATGTGCTCGTAGCCTCGACCGGTATTATCGGAGAACAATTGCCAATCGGAAAAATCACAAAAGGCATTATAAAAGCAGCGGCCCGGCTTTCAACTTCCGCACAGGCCGGCTTGGATTTTGCAAAAGCGATAATGACAACCGACACCCGCCCAAAACAGGCTGTCCGCCGAATCGAAATATCCGGCAAAAAAGCTGTCATAGCCGGCACTATCAAAGGGGCGGGTATGATTGCCCCGAATATGGCAACGATGCTTTGCTTTATCACGACTGATGTCGCTGTAAGCAAACCGCTGCTGGCCCGTGCCTTGAAAAATGCCGTCGGCAATTCACTGAATAAATTGACTGTTGACGGCTGCCAAAGCACTAACGATACAGCGATAATACTGGCATCCGGCCTGGCGGGAAATCGCCCTATTACCAGCCGGTGTCCAAGATATAAAAGATTCGCCGCTGCAATGGCTGATTTATGCGATGATTTGGCAAGACAAATGGCACTGGACGCCGAAGGCGCAACGCGGATGTTCAAGGTCGTCGTTACAGGCGCAGCTACAAAAGCAGATGCAGCAAAGGCTGCAAGAGCTATAGCCGACTACCCCCTGGTCAAATGCGCTATAAACGGCGGAGACCCCAACTGGGGCAGAATTATCTGTGCCGTCGGCTCATGCGGCGTAAGATTGAATCCAGATAAACTGTCTTGCAAATTAGACAATATAACCGTCTTTAAAAACGGCTCTCCTGTGAAATTTAACCCGAAAAAAGCCGCCGGCGTTGTCTCACAAACCAACCACACAATAACAGTCGATTTGGGCACAGCAAAAGCGAGCGATTTCTGCTACGGCTGCGACCTCAGCGCCAAATATGTAACAATTAACGCCGATTATCACACATAACCAATACTTAAATTTTGCGGAGAGTCGTTGGAATTTCGTTTTTTCTGCACAAAACACTTGAAAACCATCTCCTTTTGATTAAACTGCAAAGCTCTTTGTGTGTGTGTTTTATATGGGAAACATTGTTAAAATCTAAAGGAGTAAAAAAGTGAAAATTTTCAAGAACCCTGTCGCAATTTTCGCACCTGTATTTGCCTTTATAGCGACTGCAACAGCCGCCGAGGGTGCCGAAACCGCCCCCGATACCATCCCGTTAATCTGGTGGATAGCACCTATAGGCTCATTGCTTGCCTTGGGCTTTGCGATTTACTTTTATAAAAAGATGATGTCTGCGCCTGAAGGTACCGACAAGATGATTGAGATTGCCCGCTACGTTCGCGAAGGCGCATATGCATATTTGTTCAGACAGTATGGCGTCGTTTCAATTGCGTTTTTGATACTGCTGATTATCTTCATGGTGCTGGCATATTTCAAGGTGCAGAACCCGTTTGTCCCTGTGGCATTTTTGACCGGCGGCTTCTTCAGCGGACTTTGCGGCTTTTTAGGAATGAAAACAGCTACCAATGCCTCCGCCCGCACCGCCCAGGGAGCAAGCATAAGCCTAAATCGTGGCCTGCAGGTCGCCTTTCGCTCCGGCGCGGTTATGGGCCTGGTCGTTGTCGGATTCGGCCTGTTTGATATCTCGATGTGGTATCTGATCCTGGATAAGATTGTTTATACCACAAAAAATATGGCTGACGGCCTGCCGTTCCTCGGCCTGCAGCTTGTACCGGCGGGAATGGACGCTAGTCATAAACTCAGCGAAATTACAACAACGATGATAACCTTCGGTATGGGTGCTTCAACACAGGCCCTGTTTGCACGTGTTGGCGGTGGAATTTATACCAAAGCCGCCGATGTAGGAGCCGATTTGGTCGGCAAGGTCGAAGCCGGCATACCTGAAGATGATCCCCGTAACCCAGCAACAATTGCCGACAATGTCGGTGACAACGTCGGTGATGTCGCTGGTATGGGCGCCGACCTCTATGAGAGCTACTGCGGCTCAATCCTGGCAACGATGGCCCTGGGGGCGGCTTTGGCGATGTCGTCGGGTGCCGATGTTCTTAAAATGGTTTTGGCACCGATGGTAGTTGCGGGAATCGGAATTATCCTTTCGATTGCCGGTATGTTCCTGGTTAGATGCAAAGAGGACGCGACCCAGAAGAATTTGTTGCGGGCACTTTTGATTGGGACGCTCGGCAGTTCGGTATTTATTCTCGTCGCAATTGCTGTCATGGCCCTGACCGGCTGGATTAGCTGGAGAATTTTTGGTTCGGTTGTTTCAGGCCTCGTTGCCGGAGTTATAATCGGCCAACTCACAGAATACTACACTTCGGACGAATATGCCCCGACAAGAGGCATTGCCGAGCAGACAAATATGGGCGCTGCAACTACAATCATCGATGGTTTTGCAACCGGTATGTACTCATCGGGTCTGCCGGTAGTTACTATAGTTGTCGGCATACTTTGTGCGTACGGTTTTGCCGGAGGATTTTCAAATATGGCAATGGGGCTGTACGGCATCGGTTTTGCCGCTGTCGGTATGCTGGCAACATTAGGTATCACACTGGCAACCGATGCCTATGGGCCAATCGCAGATAACGCTGGCGGCAATGCGGAAATGAGCGGCCTCGGTGAAGAAGTCAGAAAAAGAACCGACGCTCTCGATGCACTTGGAAATACCACTGCAGCTACCGGAAAAGGTTTTGCAATTGGCTCGGCAGCTCTTACCGCTATGGCCCTTCTCGCTGCATTCATTGAAGAAGTGCGTATCTGGATAGTCAGATACGCCAGCGAAAGCGCCGATGGCGTTTATCAGGTTGGAAAGATATTATTCTCAGCAGATGGAAAGGATGGCACTATCAGTGCCAAAACCGCAGCGATTTCCGACTTCATCGCTGCTTACGACCTTACCATAATGAACCCCAAGCTCATCGGCGGAATCTTCATTGGAGCAATGATGGCATTCGTCTTCAGTGCGATGACCATGAAAGCCGTTGGCAGGGCCGCCGGTGCTATGGTCAACGAGGTACGCCGGCAGTTCAAAGAGATACCCGGCATAATGGAAGGGACAGGCCAGCCGGATTATGCCGAATGCGTTTCAATCTCCACTGCCGGTGCGCAAAGAGAAATGATTCTGCCATCGGCGCTGGCAATTATTATACCTGTAGCGACGGGGCTGCTTTTAGGTGTTGCAGGAGTGTTGGGACTGCTGGTTGGCGGTCTGACCTGCGGATTTGTGCTGGCTATTACACTTAACAATGCCGGCGGTGCCTGGGACAATGCAAAAAAATATATCGAAAAGGGAGCCCACGGCGGCAAAGGCTCCCCTGCCCACAAGGCAGGAGTCGTCGGAGATACTGTCGGTGACCCTTTCAAGGATACCTCCGGGCCGAGCCTCAATATTCTAATCAAATTGATGACAATGGTCAGCGTCGTCTTTTCAGGCGTCATAGTCAAGTTCGCTCCGGTTATTGGTGGCTGGCTTGGTATCGGCAATTGATTGGTAACCGGTTGACGTAACCGTCTAATATATGTAATCTATCGGGGTGGTCGAATCGGCCGCCCCCTTTTTTTTTGAAAGGAATAATGGCAAAAAAAGCAAACAAACCGGCAAAGGCATTTGCACTGGACGCAGCAAAACTGGCCGCTGGAAGGCATTGCACTGATATTATGGTTTTGGATCTGAGGGGCATTTCTCCGGCCACCGATTATTTTGTTATCGCAACCGGCACCAGCAACAGGCAAATGCGTACCGTTGCCGATGAAATCTGCGAACAGGCAAGAAAACAGAAACTGCAGCGGTTCGGCCGCGCAGGATATCAACAGGGCAGATGGATTTTGCTCGACTTTGTTGACGTCGTAATACATATCTTTGACAGACAGTATAGAGAATATTACGATTTGGAACTGCTCTGGGGTGACGCAAAAAAACTGGTTATCGAATGAAATCTGTTATCAACATACTTGAAAACAGAATTACTGCTGCGATGGCTGCCGTCACGGCACATCAGGACTGCGCAGCCATAGTAAAACCATCAACCGACCCCAAATTCGGAGATTATCAGGCAAACGGTGTTATGGCACTGGCAAAGAAACTCAAAACCAACCCTCGAAAACTCGCCGAAGATGTGGTAAATAGTCTTGAACTCAACGACATTTGCCTGCCACTCGAAATCGCAGGGCCGGGATTTATCAACCTGCGGCTTAAAAACGATTTCCTGGCCGAAAGGCTGCTAAAAATCAACGAAGACCCCGCTAATCTCGCAATAGAAAAAACCACTCAGCCAAAAACCGTTGTCCTCGACTTTTCCTGCCCCAATATCGCCAAGCAAATGCACGTCGGCCATCTTAGAAGCACCATCATAGGAGACTGTATCTGCCGAATGCTTGAATTCCTCGGACACAAAGTCATAAGACAAAACCACATCGGCGACTGGGGCACACAATTCGGGATGCTGATTCAGTATCTTTACGAAAAAGCGGTATTTAGAAAAGACGATTTGAAGATTGATAGTATTATTGAGGCGTTGGAGTCCATTCATATTTCAGATATTGAAGGTTTCTATAGGGAAGCAAAGGAACAATTTGACATTGATGAAGTCTTCAGGAGACAGGCTCGAAACAGAGTCGTCGAACTGCACAATCACAGTAACGAACTAACTGAGAAGCAATGGCGTCACATTGTTGATGAATCAAGAAAACACTATCAGCCGATTTACGACCAGCTCGGTGTTAATTTGACCGAAGAAGATGAACGCGGTGAAAGTGCCTATAATGATGATTTGCCGGATGTTGTAGCCGATTTGAAGAAAGCGAAGCTGGCTAAAGAATCTGACGGAGCTGTATGTGTCTTTCCACCGGGCTTCAAGAACAAGGAAGGCGAGCCCCTGCCGTTTATTATTCAAAAGTCTGACGGTGCGTATCTTTATGCGACGACGGATTTGGCAGCTATTCGATATCGGATTGACAAACGGAAAGCAGATAAAATAATTTATGTTACCGATGCCCGCCAGAAACTGCATTTTCAAATGCTCTTTGCGGTCGCCAGAATGGCCGGCTGGGCGACGGAAAACGTTGAACTTACTCACGTTATGTTCGGCAGCGTACTTTCTCAGAACGGCCAACCCCTCAAAACTCGCTCCGGCGAAAATGTAAAGCTAAAAGATCTCCTCAATGAGGCCGTCCAGCGTGCAAAGGCTGTTGTTGAAGAGAAAAATCCTGACCTTGACGACGATAAAAAGGACCAAATCGCAAATGCCGTTGGTATCGGCGCCGTCAAATACGCCGACTACTCCAACAACCGAACCAGCGATTACATCTTCAGCTTCGACAAGATGCTGGCGATGGATGGCAACACCGCCCCGTATATGCAGTATGCCTATGCCCGCATAAAATCAATCGAACGAAAGGCGCAAACCAAAGACGTGGATATCGAAACTGAACTGTCCGGCCTGAAAAAAATAAGTTTGACCGAGCCGGCGGAAATCGAACTTGCAAAATATCTCAACCGTTACGGCGAAGCTATCGATGCGGCCGCCGCAGATTACAGGCCTAACTATCTGACCGCCTATCTCTACGAACTGGCTCAAAAGTTCAGCGCCTTTTATACCAATTGTCCTGTCCTGCAGGCCCCCCCGAATAAAAGACCTACAAGGCTGCTCCTTTGCGATCTGACTGCCAAGGCCATCAGGCACGGCCTGACCGAGCTTTTGGGAATCAAAGTCGTTGAACAAATGTGAGGAAATGAAAAATGAAAATCGTCGATATGGATTTTACAATAAGCACAAAAGACCGAAACCAGATGGTCGATATCACAAGCCGGGTACGACTCGCTGTTGAGCAGTCCGAAATAACCAACGGCGATGTAATAGTCTATTGTCCTCATACAACTGCCGCCATCACGATAAATGAAAATGCCGACCCCGATGTACCGCACGATATACTGCTTACTTTGAATGAATTGATACCTCATCATATTGCAGGCTACCGGCATTGTGAGGGCAATTCAGATGCACATTGCAAAAGCTCTCTTCTCGGCTGCAGTGAACAGGTCCTGCTCAAAAACAAGTCTCTGAGCCTCGGTACCTGGCAGGGCATTTTTTTCTGTGAATTTGACGGCCCTCGCACCAGAAGGGTAATTGTGCAGATTCGTGGACAATAGAGCCCCCCAGCCTCCTGCTCCCGGCTCATATCCCATTCATAAGAGGCAAATCCCCGCTATAGCTGGTCGTAACGGCGACTGGATGGGCTATAAAAGACGGGAGTAAAAAAGGCGAGGTGGTGGTACCGGCTGGGGGGGAAACCGGTGAGCCACGCTGCCTCGCCGAGGTTTTTAAGTTGCAAAATGCAACTTTATTTCAATACCTTAGAGAGCAACAAAAAATAAGTTAACTACTTCCTCCTGAACTGTCAACCGAAAAACTGAAAAAATCAAACTTTTTTTGGAAAAAAATTAATCCTTTCAATCTGCATAAGTCTTACTTAGTTTACACTTTATGACGATAAAATGCAAGTCAAAAATCCTGTTTTTTCGGCTTTTTTTGCGTCATACCACACTTCTGTGCACTACAAAATGCAAAAATTCTTGAAATCCGACTGTTATTAGCTTAGAGTACCGCCTGAAAGATTCAAAAAACTGCTCGTTTTGAGACTTTTTAAGCAGTAAAGCCCGAAAATAGTCCTATAAGGCGAATATCTTGTTAGGTTTTCTTGTGGTTTTTTTGCACTGGCAAAAAAAACGGCAAACTGATATTTTAAAAAAATTCTTGGCTAATACGAAATTTCCTGGTTCTGTGTTTTTTACTGGTTTTTATGTCAAAAATTTCTGAAAGTATAAAACGCCTCAAAGATAACATCGCCGCCGCTTGTACACGCATCGGCAAAAACCCCGATAAGATAAAACTTGTCGTTGTAACAAAATCTGCCACAGTCGAGGCTATAAAAGAAGTTATCACCCTCGGTTTCACTGACCTGGGTGAAAACCGTGTTCAGCAGTTGAAAAAAGTTTCTGCGCACATAGACGATTTTCTCAAAAACACCGATTTTGAATCGGCACATCCTCCCAAAGTCAATTGGCATATGATTGGCCATCTGCAAAGAAATAAGGTTAGGCAGGTTTTGCCCATTGCCTCTCTCATACATTCCGTTGATACCCTTCGGCTGGCTGAAGAAATCAATGCTTCCGCCGCCAAACTGAACTTATGCCCAAAGGTACTTCTCCAGGTCAACACCTCAAGGGAACCGCAGAAATACGGCGTGCCGGTTGGAGCAGCCATCCATCTGGCAGAGCAGATGATGACCCTGAACAACCTAAAACTCGTTGGCCTTATGACGATGGCCCCCCTCACGCATAATAACGATGTGATTCGGGCCTGCTTTGTTCGGGCAAGAGAGTTATTTATTGAGATGCAGGGTGAAAAAGTAGTAGGAACCGACTTTACTGAACTGAGTATGGGAATGAGCTCAGATTACGAAATTGCAATAGAACAGGGAGCTACAATACTTCGAATTGGCTCGGCAATCTTCGCCGCCTGAAAACCCTGAAAAACACTGCAAAAAGGTCGGTCTCTTTAAACCTTCTATAAATCCTGTACCCCCAAATAGACCCTATAAACAACATAAGCAAAAAAAGTTTGAGCCTCAATCCCTCCGCAAAACACGAAAAAGGCAAAAAAGCGCAAAGTGCCGCCCTTTTCAGGACGAAACTACTTATGGTTTAGTACTGCCGGAATATCGGCCGAAAGTCCTATAACAAAAAACATTAAAAGCGGTGAGTATATGAAAATAGGTCATAAATTAATCCTTGGATTTATAGCAATAGCTCTGTTAGTGGGAGCTGTTGGCGGTTTTGCCATTAAATACGACACCAAAATACTGTTTGATGTTGACCAGATACTGTTAAGTAATTCCAAGGAGCTAAAAGCAGCTACGGAGATTAACTACTATATTCAGAGAATTAACTCCAAAATCAGAGAGCTCTTATTGGATACGGCCGCTCAGAGTCCCGAAGCAAAAAAGCAGGCAACAATAGCAATTCAAAAGAGCACTTATAGTTTAGAGCAATTCAGTTTTATCTGGAAAGATGCTGCAAAACTCGGAATTCAGCTTTCACAAAGAGAAGAAAAACGCGTAAAGGCTACAAAGGCTTTTGAAAAATTAAAAGTCAAAATAGATGAAGTCATACCTTTGGTAAATAAAACTGTGGAGATTCAGGAAAAAGATGGAAATGTGGCCGCCCTGTTATTTTTCAGAAATGATGTGGAACCGCTGTTGCATAACGCTCAGTTAGTTGCAAAGGACCTGGAAAAAAAGATAAGGGATGAGATAATCAGTCAAACAGAGCATATTAGAAAATCTGCCTGGAACAAAGCCGTCGTCAGTGTTATCGCTACTGTTATCGGACTCCTGGCGGTCATCACCATTCGCTATCTAATAAACAGGACAATCTCAGATCCTATCACAAAACTAAAGAATGCTATTACTAAAATTGGAAAGGGTGAATTTGAAACCAAAATAGAAATCAAATCAAATGATGAAATAGGCTCGCTCGCCAGGTCTTTCAACGATATGGTGCCCAGGTTAAAAGAATCGCATACAAGGCTTGAGCAAATGGTTAGTGAACGAACAGCAAAACTCGAAGAAGAAGTTACTCAACGACAGTCGGCGCAGAAAAATTTACAACAGCGGGTAAAACAGCTTGATTGCTTTTATGGCCTTTCCAAGCTCGTTGAGCCGCCCCAAACTTCCCTAAAGCAGATTTTTCAAAATACTACGGACCTCATTATAAACACTTATCAGCACCCTGACAAAATCTGTGTAAGAATAACTTTTGATGGAATACCCTATAAAAGCGAGAATTTCGCAAAAAGCGAACAGAGTCAGTATGCCCTCATAAAGGTGCGAGGGGAAAATGCCGGAAAAATTGAAGTTTATTATCTTGGTGAAAAATCCCAAGCCGGCCAAAGCCCGTTTATCAAAGATGAACGAGATATGCTCGATGCCGTTGCGGAAAGACTCGGCCGGGTTGCCGAACTCAAACAAGCCGGAGAAAGACTACATCTGTTTAGAAACCTCATTGACCGCTCAAATGACTGTATCTTTGTCATAGAACCAAAATGGGGACGCTTCCTCGATGTAAACGAAAGAGCTTGTGATTCTCTTGGCTATACAAGGCAGGAATTCCTCGATATGACGGTTAAAAACATTAACGAGTTCATACCCGACGACCTTTCATGGCAGAACAGGGTAAGTGAGTTAAAAGTTGAGGGAGATATTATTGAAGAAGGTCGCTACAAACGCAAAGATGCGACTTCATTTTTCGTGGAAACCAGCCTCAAATACGTAATTCAAAAGGAAAGAAACTACATAATTGCGGTTGCACGTGATATCACCGAAAGAAAGCTCGCAGAGGAAAAACAGGCCGAACTCATACAGGAATTGAGGGATTTCGCATATATCGTCTCTCACGACTTAAAAGCCCCCCTGTGGGGAATCAAAACTTTGGCTGATTGGATTTCTGCCGACTGCTCCGACAAGTTCGACGATAACGGCAGAGAACAAATAAAATTGCTCATGGCACAGGTCGAAAGAATGCACAACCTGATTGATGGTGTCCTGCAGTATTCAAGGGTCGGAAGAAGCAGGGAGCAGGATGTACATGTCAATCTCGATACCCTTGTACCGGATGTTATTGATATGGTCGCTCCACCGGACAACATCACAATTACAATTGAAAATCCCTTGCCCGTCGTTAAATGTGAGGAAACGCGAATCAGGCAGGTTTTTGAAAACCTCCTGAGCAATGCCGTTAAATATATGGATAAGCCCGAAGGTAAAATAAAAATCGGCTGCGTCGAAGAAAACGGTTTCTGGAAGTTCAGTGTTGCTGATAACGGGCCGGGCATCGAAGATAAACACTTTGAAAGAATCTTTCAAATGTTCCAGACTTTATCTCCTAAGGACGAATTCCAAAGCACTGGTATCGGCCTTACGGTCATAAAGAAAATCGTCGAGCTTTACGAAGGAAAAATTTGGGTCGAATCGAAACTCGGCGCCGGAAGCACCTTTTTCTTCACTTTGCCAAGGTTAGAGCAGGAAATGGCTGTCGCTGAGACCGCCGCAAATAATGCTTATCACGGATAATGATACAGGAATTTTATAAAATATTAGGGAAGGTTAAACCCCGGAATGCTTTAAGAAAAGCGACGAATGGGAGAACGGATTATGGAAAATAAAAGATACAAAATTTTATTGATAGAAGACGAAAAAATCTATCGTATGGCATTCAAACGCCTCGTTGATGACGAAAAGCTGCCATACGATTATATCGAAGCTACATCTGTCGCCGAAGCACAGAGCGTATTGGACTCGCAGAAATTCGACATTATCATTGCCGACTACTCCCTTGGCGATGGGACCGCTTTTGATGTCCTTGGCTTTGTGCATGATGCACCCGTTATTTTTGTCACCGGTGTCGGCGATGAAAAAGTTGCCATCAAGGCATGGAAGGCCGGTGCCTACGATTATCTCATAAAAGATATCCAGCGAAACTATCTGAAAGCCATACCTATAACAATCGAAAACGCCATCAATCACAAAAAAGTCAGGGAACAGGTACAATTGCTCTCCGCCGCTGTGATGAGCACCACAGACAGTGTTTACATTACCTCTCTCGACAACACCATCATCTTCGTCAACAATGCCTTCTGCAACACTTACGGCTATCAGCAGGACGACGTTATAGGCAAAAACTCCGACATCCTCTGCAGCCGGAACTGTGAAGTCGAAGATGACGCCCAGACATATCAAAATTCAGAATCCGCCGAGGTCGAAATTTACCACATAAGAAAAGATGGCAGCGAGTTCCCAGTCTCGGTTTCACGCTCTCCAATAAAAGATGAAAACGGAAACGAAATCGCTTTTGTCGGTGTCGCCCGCGACATCTCCGCAAGAATTTTCGTCGAGGATAAAGTAAGAACCCTGAATCTAAAACTGAAAAACGGCATAAGATTAACCAGCTAATCCCCTCCAAACTTAATAAGCCTTTCGAATCCCTGCTTTCGCACTCCTTCTGCAAAAAAACAACCGCAAAAAAACCGGAAAAACCAAAAGTCTTTCCCCGAACAGGACGAAATTATCTATAAAGTTATTGCAGCAAAAATTATGCTTTTGAGGTCCTATAACCCGACCGCTCTGAATAACAAAAATGTCAAGTACTGAGTTAAATACTGCCGTTGAAGTCCTCGAAACATTCACCGATGTCCTTTACCTCGCTAACCAGCAGCAGATGCCTACTGAGATGATGAGACTCCTGAAGCAGAAGGGACTTTCTTTCAAAATTCTCCCCATGGAAATGTTCCCCAATGTGTGCACCCGCCTCGAACTCATAGGAACCGTAATTGTTGACCCTGACGGACTGGACGCACAACAGCAACAGAAAATAACCGAGATGGCCGATTATCTCGAAACCGAAAAAATTAAAACTATTTTCTTCGGCAATGGCGCTCAATCCTTCGAGCAAACTTCACCTCTTTCAATAGAAGACCTCTGGGCTGCAGTCGGCATAAATCTCGAATGTCGTAAAAAAAACCTTCTCGCACCCCTGGGCTCCGCCGCAGGAACATACAGCAATGAACTCGCTGAGCAGCTCAGCATGACAGAAGCCCTCATCGACAATCTCGCCGAGCAGCTTCGCATGGCCGGTATTGTTCAGCGCGATTT